>ENA-UOVV01000949-UOVV01000949.1-compost-metagenome-genome-assembly--contig:-NODE-949-length-26866-cov-6.068106_pt1 | contig 26866 bp, 34 predicted proteins | sample MGYA00238155_ERZ761577 | MGnify/ENA primary metagenome ERZ761577 (study PRJEB28898, sample SAMN06268775) | compost metagenome | isolation source: Emeryville, CA | place: USA:Emeryville, CA | collected...
AGCCGGTCGCCGGCCCAGTCGAGGGCGAACCACTGGTGGCCGAAACCGGTCATGGCCGCCGGCTCGGGCGCGTGCGGCGACACGAACAGCGCCCCGGGCAGCAGGCCCTGCCAATGCGGCGCCAGCGCGATCAGGTCGTGCCCGTCGCTGCCATAGCCGTGCAGCAGCACCGCCGCCGCGTCGGGCGGCCCGCCATTGGCCGGCGCCAGCATGGGTCCGGAAAGGGTGATGGCCATGGTCGTCTCCCTGCAAATGCCGGCGCACCATGCCGCGCCGCGCCCCGCAAATCCAGCCGGCCGAAAAAAAGACCCGGCACTTCCGTGCCGGGTCAGGACCAGCGCGCCACGATCACGCGGTCAGGAAGGTTTTTGGGCCCTCAAGAGAAGGCCCCCGACGCCGTTCCCGCCAAAACGGGAAACACCCTAGAAGTGATACTTCACCCCGGCCTTGAGCTGGTGCATGGAGGCGCCGAACACCGGCCCGCCACCGCCGCCCAGCAGGCCGCCCAGGCCCGCGCTGGGCGCCGAGATGTCGGGCAGGCTGACATAGGTGTATTCGGCCGACACCGACACGTTCTCGGCGATCATGGTTTCGGCGCCGAAGCCGAAGGTGGGGCCGACCACGAGCTCGCTGGCGCTGGAGGTGCCCGGCACGTCGATCAGGGTGCCCGCCGGCAGGATCAATCCGCCCGGATCGTCCACGAACAGTCGCGAATCGGCCTGGATGGAGGCATTGGCCACCACCACGCCGCCCTTGAGGGTGAACAGCCAGCGATCGTGCGCGAAGCCCACCCGGCCCACCAGCGCGGTGTACCAGTCGACGTTGTAGCGGGCGTTCTCGTCGAAGGAGAGCGTCACCGTGTTGACCCCGTCGGTCGCCGTGCCGCCCAGTGTCGAGGTGTCCGCCTTGCCGTAGTCGCCGAGATGCAGGCCCGCCTCCACGCCCAGCACCAGCTTGTCGTGCTGGTAGGTGTAGCCGGTGACCACGCCGCCGATCAGGCCCTCGATGCGGCCCGTGCTCGAGGCGATGGTGCCGTTGATGGCCCCGCCGCCGAAATTGAACGTCGCCGGACCGGTGGAGCTGGACGAGGCCCCGTCCGTGTCGAGCGCATAGCCCCCGTAGATGCCGGCATAGAAGCCGCTCCAGTCCACGACCTCCTGCGCGGCCGCCCCCGACGTCATCGCGGCGGCCAGCGCCACGCCAAAACCCAAATGCCGAGCCTTCGTCTGCACCCGAGATCTCCCTTCCGTTTTTGATCGCGGACACGATGGAAGCGGCGCGCGGCGCTGCCATCCTTCATTTGAAGGAGGCCGATACGGGTCTGGGGAGAACGGGCGTCCGGTGTGGCGGATCGATCACACCCGGCTCAGCCGAACTGGGCGGTGATGCCCTTGAGCAGCGCCACGAGCTGGCCCTGCTGCGCCGTGCCGGTCTTGCGGAAGATCTGCGCCAGATGGCTGCGCGCCGTGGTTACCCCGATGCCGCGCTGCCCCGCCACGTCCTTGAGGCTCAGCCCGGCGGCGAGCCCGGCCGCCACCCCGGCCTCGGCCGCCGACAGGTCGAACAGCCCGCGCAGGATCGCGTCCGAGGGCACGTTGGCGCCGGCCGCATAGCCGGTCACCATCACCAGCGCCGATCCGCGGTCGAAGATGTCGCTGGCGGCGCGGCGCACCGGCAGCACGTGCACCACGACGCCGCGCCCGTCGGGCAGGCGCAGGGGGATGGAGCGGATGGCGGGCCCCGCCGCCGGCTGCAGCGCCTCCTGCAGCAGCTGGTCCGCGGCCCGCTCGGCGAGGCGGATGCGCCCGAACGCGGCCGGCCGCAGCACCTCGCCCATGGTCTCGAACAGCGCGTTGGTCGACAGCGCCACCCCGTTGCCGGTGACGACGGCGGCGGGAATGCCCAGCGCGTTCATGGCATCGACGCTGGCCCGGGCCCGCTCCATGCGCAGGTGCCGCGCCATCATGCTGGCCCGCGCCAGATGCGGCCGCAGCCCGTCGAGCCAGGCGATCTCCTCGGGCGAGAAATTGTCGAGCCCCGCCTGCCGCTCGAAGGAGAACAGCACCGTCTCCCCCTCCGGCATCTCGATCACTGAGGCCACCTGCCACGCGACTCCAAGCTCGCGCATGTTGCGCTCGGACTGCTCGTTGCGCCGCTCCTCGGGCGTCGAGAATTCCGAGACCTCGAGGAACCCGGCATGGCGCTTGCGCCGGAACCGTTCCAGCCGCGTGTTCTCGTACCAGTGCGGCGTCTGCGCGAAGGCGCTCAGCGTGTCGATGACGTTGTCGGTGGCCGAATAGAGCGGCGGCAGCTGGCGGTCCACCACCAGCAGCGCCCCCGAGGTGCTGCCCGTCGCCGCCGCGATGCTCTCCAGCGTCCGGGGCCACAATTCGGGCACGAATGCCGCTTCGTAGATGTGATCGAACAGACTCACGAACGGTGCAACCTTGTGTGCCGGGATGCGTGTCGAAGGCGGAGCCAGCGATATGGCCCCGGTTTCTCGTTCACTGTCAACAATTTGGCTTCGAAAGGATTTGCCGCGATCCGCCGATGGCGGTCACGGGACGCGGATTCCATCGTCCCGCTCAGCGGGGGTATTGCTTTGGACCCCGAACCCTTCCCACCGCGCTGCCCTCGGGCCGCGAAGGCGGGAACCCTGTTGGCGATACCGGCGAGGAAACGGAGGCGCGCCCACGCCACCCTCCGCCTCAGGAGGCCAGCACTCCCTCACGCCGCATGACCACCGCGAAATACCGCCAGAACAGCAGCGCCGCCGCCGAGCGGTGGGGCGACCATTCCCGGGCCATGTCGGCCATCTGCGCGATGGAGGGCCGGTCCGCGGCCAGAAGGGCGTGCTGGGCCGCCTTGAGCAGGGCGAGGTCGCCGGCCGGAAACACGTCCGGATGCCCCGCGCAGAACAGCAGGTACACCTCTGCCGTCCACGGCCCGATGCCCCGCAGCGACACGAGCCGGGCGATCGCCTCCCCGGCCGGCAGCCCGTCCAGGAGGGCGAAGTCCAGCCTGCCCTCCGTTACCGCCTCGGCCAGCGCCCGCACCGTCAGGAACTTGCCGCGCGAGAAGCCGGCGCCGCGCACCGTCTCCTCGCTCAGCCGCAGATAGCCTTCCGGCTCCAGCGCCCCGGGCAGCGCCGCGAAGCGCGACCAGATGGCGGCCGCGCTCGCCACCGACAGCTGCTGGCCGCAGATCACCTTGGCCATGCCGGCAAAGCCCCGAGGATTGATCCGTGGCGACACCAGGCCCGCCCGCTCGCGCACCGGCAGCAGTCGCGGTACCCGCTCGGTCAGCGCGTCGAGATGCCAGGCCAGCCCCTCGGGCGTGTCGATCCTCGGTGTCGTCGCGGTGTCAATCATGCTAGCAAACGCTCCCTGTCCATGCCTGCCGGTCGCCCGCGGAGAATCGTCATGTCCCGTCCCGTGCTTCGCTTCGCGCCCAGCCCCAATGGCCGCCTGCATCTCGGCCACGCCCTTTCGGCCCTGCTCACCTGGGACGCGGCGGCCAGGCTCGGCGGGGTGGCCCTGTTGCGCATCGAGGACATCGATACCGAACGCTGTAAACCCGAATTTGTCGAGGCCATCTTCGAGGACCTGGCCTGGCTCGGCCTCGACTGGCCCGAGCCGGTCATGCGCCAGTCCAGCCGCTTCCCGGTGTACCGGGCGGCGGCCGACCGCCTGCGGGAGATGGGCCTGCTCTATCCCTGCTTCTGCAGCCGCGCCGAGATCGCCGCCGCCGCCGCCGGCACCGATCCCGACGGCGCCCCCCTCTATCCCGGCACCTGCCGGCACCTGTCCGAGGCCGAGCGGCAGGAGCGCCTGGCCCGGGGCGAGGCGGCCCAGTACCGGCTCGACACCGCCGCCGCCGTCGCCCGCACCGGCCTGCTCACCTACACCGTCCTCGCCCCCACCGTCCTCGACCGTCCCCAGATTCGCTACGCCCGTCCGGAGCGCTGGGGCGATGTCGTGCTCCAGCGCAAGGACACCCCCACCAGCTATCATCTGAGCGTGGTGGTGGACGATCACGCCCAGGGGGTCACCCACGTCACCCGGGGCCGCGACCTCGAGGCGGTGACCGACATTCATGTGCTGCTCCAGATGCTGTTGTCGATGATAACAGTCTGCTATCACTTCCACCGTCTGGTGCTGGACGATGCTAACGTAAAGCTATCGAAATCGCGGGGATCTGCGAGTCTCGCCGACCTGCGCGCCCAGGGCTGGACGCCGGACGATGTCCGGCGCCGTCTCGGCCTCGTCTGATCAGGCCGCCTGCCGCCCGGCGGCGAAGTATTTCGCCACCGAACCCCCCAGCGCCGCAGGGAAATCCGTGCCGAATCCCGGCCCCAGCAGCGCCTCCAGCCGCGGATCGCCGAGGGCCATGGGGTTGTCCCACAGATAGCGCATCCGGGCCACTTCCCGCATCGTCGGGCTCACCAGACCCATGGCCGCGATCATCGTCCAGGGAAAGCCGACCCGCTTCAATCGCCGGCCCGCCACCGTCTCCATCACCGCGAACAGCTCGGCCGCCGTGACGAAGTCGCCGGCGAAGTGGAAGCGCTCGAACGCCTTGAAATCATGGCGCTTTTCCGCCAGCACCACGAAGGCTTGCGCCAGGTCGGGCAGATAGGCCCAGCTATGCGGAACCTCGTGCGCCGGCAGCGCCACCCTGCCCTTGCCCGCCTCGCGCAGGATCACCTGGTCGAACCAGTCCTGGCTGGAATCGGGTCCGTAGAAATCCCCCGCCCTCAGGATGATGCCGCGGATATCCCCCCACTCGCCGGCCGCCGCGATCCGGCGTTCCATGGCGACGCGGACCACCCCGCGCGGGCGTTCGGGATGTTGCGGCGTCTCGGGCCCGATCACCCGCTCGGACGCGGCGTAGTTGTAGATATTGCCCGGGAACAGCAGCGTCCGGCCCACCTTGCCCATCGCCGCGATCACCCGCGCCAGCTGTGCCTCCGCCCGGCCCCCGAACCAGTCCGCATAAGGCAGGTTGAGCCCGTTGAACACCACGTCGGCATCCCCGATCGCGCTGCGCATCGCCTCCTCGTCCGCGGCATCGCCTTCGATGAACCGCACGCCCTCCGGCCGGTAGCGGTTGCTGCGCCCGAAGCCGCTCACCTGCCAGCCGGCGGCGGCGAAAGCCCTGGCGGCAGCCTGGCCGATATGGCCGTTGATGCCCAGGATGATGATCTTGCCCTTGCTCATGGTCCGGTCCTTTCGATTGACAAGGCCAACATCAAGCATTCATTCTCGAAGATAAATCCGCCAGAACTCTAGGATAGATATTCAAAAATGAATATGGAGCCGGACTGGGCCCTGTGGCGCAGCTTCGCCGGAGTGGTGCGGGAAGGATCGCTCTCCGCCGCCGCCCGGGCGCTGGGCCTGTCCCAGCCGACTATCGGCCGCCATGTCGAGGCGCTGGAATATGCGCTGGGCGTCACCCTGTTCGAGCGCACGCTGGCCGGCCTCAAGCCGAACGCCACGGCGCTGCGGCTCTATGAGCCGGTGTGCGCCGCCGAGGCAGCGCTGGCCGAGGCCGCCATCCGCGCCGCCGGCGCCCAGGCCGAGCTCGGCGGCACGGTGCGCGTCACCGCCTCGACCGTGGTGTCGACCTATCTGCTGCCCAGATTGCTCAAGCCCATCCGCGCCCGCTATCCGGCCATCGCCCTTGAGCTGGTGCCCAGCGATTCGGCCGAGAACCTGCTATTGCGCGAGGCCGACATCGCCATCCGCATGTTCCGCCCCACCCAGCTCGAGCTGGTGACGAGGAAGCTCGGCGAGCTGGCCGTCGTCGCCTGCGCCCATCGCGACTATCTCGCCCGCCGCGGCATGCCCCGCAGCATCGAGGCGCTGCGCGGTCACGACCTCATCGGCTTCGACCGCTCCGACGCCATCCTCGCCCATGCCCGCAAGCTAGGCCTGCCGCTGCAACGGCAGGATTTCTGCCTACGCACCGACAACCAGCCGCTGCTGTGGGAGCTGATCCGCGCCGGTCACGGCATCGGCTTCGCCCAGCGCGGCCTGGTGCGCCTCACCCCCGGCATGGTTGAGCTGCCGGTCGATCTCGCCATCCCCCCGCTCGAGGTCTGGCTCACCACCCACCGGGAACTGTTCACCAGCCAGCGCATTCGTGCCATCTATGACGCATTGGCCGATGCGCTGGCGGCCCATATCAATGACGGCCAGCCACAGGCGTGATTCGCGGGAGCGTGCCGGAGACAATGCAGACCCTTCTCAACATCGGCATCGCCCTCGCCCTGCTTTTCGTGGTCATCGTCCTCGGCATGGGCCTGTGGAACATGCTCAAGGGCGGGCCGGGCAACACCAGCCAGCGCCTCATGCGCCTGCGCGTCATCGGCCAGGCCATCGCCCTGCTGCTGCTGATGGGCGCGCTGTTCTTCTTCGGCGGCGGGCGGGGCTAGCCGGCCATGGTCAAGCTCAACGCCATCTACACCAGGACCGGCGACGGCGGCACCACCGGGCTGGTGCGCGGCCCGCGCCGGCTCAAGCACGATCTGCGCGTCGAGGCCTACGGCACGGTGGACGAGGCCAATGCCTTCATCGGCCATGCGCGGCTGTCCACCACCGCCATGCCCAAGATCGACATGCTGCTCGGGCGCGTCCAGAACGATCTCTTCGACGTCGGCTCGGACCTTGCGACCCCCGGCGCCGACGATCCCGCCGCCGAGCATCCGGTGCTGCGCGTCCGCCCGGTCCAGACCGAATGGCTGGAAAAGCAGATCGATCATTTCAATGCCGAGCTTGAGCCATTGCGCAGCTTCGTGCTGCCCGGCGGCTCGCCCCTGGCCTCGGCGCTGCATCTGGCCCGCACGGTCACCCGCCGGGCCGAGCGGCTGGTTTCAGCCCTCATCGAGGCCGAGCCCGACACCAGCCCCGAAGCCCTGCGCTATCTCAACCGCCTGTCGGACCTGCTCTTCGTGCTCGCCCGGGTCGCCAACCACAACGGCACGCGCGACGTCTTGTGGGTTCCGGGCAATTATGGTGACCTCAAGAAAGGCTAGCGGCCCGGCGCCGGCCGTCCCGCGAGAGGAGACCCGGCCCTGTTCCTGCCCCTGCACGACGCCAACCCCATCCGCCACGTCGATTTCCCCTTCGTCACCTATGGGCTGATCGGCGTCGCCGTCTTGGTCTTCCTGGTCCAGTCGGTCCTGCCTCCCGCCGCCTTCGACCAGGCCACCATCGATTTCGGCATGATCCCCATCGTGGTGCGGGACCTCTATCCCCAGCCCGTGCCCTGGCTGCCCGATTGGGCCACCCTGCTCACCTATGCCTTCCTGCATGCCGACTGGCTGCACCTGCTGACCAACATGCTGTTCCTGTGGGTGTTCGGCGACAATATCGAGGATGCCTTCGGCCACGGGAAGTTCCTGCTGTTCTACTTCGCCTGCGCGGTGCTGGCCGCCCTGGCGCACCTGCTGTTCAATCTCGACGGCAACGGCCCGCTGATCGGCGCCTCCGGCGCCGTCGCCGGGGTCATGGGCGCCTATATCCTGCTGTTTCCCCACGCCCGGGTCTTCGTGCTGGCCCGCATCGTCTGGCTCGTCCCGCTGCCCGTGCCGGCCTTCTGGATGCTGGGCTTCTGGGTGGCCACGCAGCTTTTCTACGTGGTGGTCGGCTCCGACGAGCCAGTGGCCTGGTGGGCCCATATCGGCGGCTTCCTGGCCGGCCTGCTGCTCGCCCTGCCCTTCCGCCGCAAAGGCGTCGCCCTGTTCGGCGGCCGGTGAAGCGTTGAGACGGATTTAACCAGTCCGGCAAAGGCTTCGTTTACGTCTCTTAACTAGAGTTGAAGCGCCTTAACCTGGGACATGCCGACCGTGGACACCGATCTCGCCATGAATCTGCTGGCCGCCCGCACCGCGATGACGCAGCATTCCGCGCAGCTCGCCGTGTTCAAGAAGGCGCACGAGATGCAGACCCAGCTCCTCGAAAGCCTGATGCAGACCGCCCTCGCCGCCCCGCCGCCGGGCCAGGGCCTCAGGGTCGACAAGCAGGCCTGATCGGTGCCGGCGATGAGCAATCCCATCGGCATCTCCCCCGCGGTCATGGTCAACCGCATCGCCTTGGACCAGGGCGCGTCGCTGAAGACGCAGCTGGCCAAGGTCGCCGAACTGCGCATGCAGCTGGCCGTCGCCCAGGCGGAGAAGGCCGGCCAGGACCTCCCCGCGCAACGCGCCCTCGCCCATCCGGTCAACGGCGCCGAAGTCGACCTGCTGATCTAGAAGTCTTTCACCCAAGTCCTCTTCCTGGAGGCGCCGAGGATAGGGAGCCATCAGCGGAATGCTGGGCCTACGGCACTACCCGCGCAGCCCGATCAGCGCCTCGACCACCGCCTTGCCGTCGGGGGTGTGCCACTCGGCCGGGCCCTGCAGCACGGCCAGCTCGCAGCCGTCGGGATCGAGCAGCAGCGTCGCCGGCAGGCCGATGGCCACCGCCTCGCGCTTCAGCCGCTCGAAGGCGGCGAAGCTGCTGTCGGCATAAAGCGGCAGGTTCTCGAACTGGCCTTCATCGAGGAAGGCCTGGGCCTTGGCCAGCCCGCCCTCGCCGATGTCGAGATTGATCGGCAGCACCATGAAGCTGTCGGAATTGTATTCGCTCGCCACCGCGTCCAGCGCCGGCATCTCCTCGCGGCAGGGCACGCACCAGCTCGCCCAGAAATTGACCAGCAGCGCCTTGCCGGCGAAGTCGGCTATGCTCATCTGCCGCCCCTCGGCGTCCTGGAACGCCATGTCGGCATAGCCCCGGCCGCCGCCGGTGCCGTTGAGCGCCGCCAGCTCCCCCGTCGCGGCGGCATCGATGATCTGCGCGGCGGCGGGCTGCGCCGGGCAGGAGCCGGCGGGGGCGGCATTGCCCAGATAGGCCCACGCCGCTATAGCTACGCCCGCCCCGACCAGCCCGAGCGTCGCGATCAGCCCGAGGCGGTTCCGACCGGCTGGTGGGGGAGCGCTGGTATCCGACATGGGTTCTCCGAAAGGGCAAAGATGAGCAACAAGATGTGGGGCGGACGGTTCGCTTCCGGCCCCGACGCCATCATGGAAGAGATCAACGCCTCCATCGGGTTCGACCAGCGCCTGTTCCGCCAGGATATTGCCGGATCGAAGGCCCATGCGACAATGCTCGAAGCCACGGGCATTTTGACGCGAGACGACCGCGATGCCATCCTCGCCGGTCTAGACGAGGTGCTGGCCGAAATCGAGGGCGGCAGCTTCACGTTCTCGCGCGCGCTTGAGGACATTCATATGAATGTCGAGAGCCGGCTGCGCGAGAAGATCGGCGATGCCGCCGGACGCCTGCACACCGCCCGCTCCCGCAACGACCAGGTGGCGACCGACTTCCGCCTCTACGTCCGCGACGCCATCGACACGCTGGTCGCCCAGATCCGCACGCTGCAGCTCGGCCTCGTCACCCGCGCCGAGGAGGAGGCCGAGACCATCCTGCCCGGCTTCACCCACCTTCAGAACGCCCAGCCGGTGACCTTCGGCCATCACCTGCTCGCCTATGTCGAGATGCTGGGCCGCGACGCCGGCCGGCTGCTCGACGCCAGGAAGCGCCTCAACGAGAACCCGCTGGGCTCGGCGGCGCTGGCCGGCACCCCCTACCCGATCGACCGCGACATGACCACGGCCGCGCTCGGCTTCGACCGGCCCACCGCCAACTCGCTCGACGCCGTCTCCGACCGCGACTTCATCCTCGAGACCCTGGCCGCGGCCGCCATCTGCGCCATGCATCTCTCGCGCTTCGCCGAGGAGATGGTGATCTGGTCGAGCGCCCAGTTCGGCTTCGTCCGGCTGTCGGACAGGTTCACCACCGGCTCCTCCATCATGCCGCAGAAGCGCAATCCCGATGCCGCCGAGCTGGTCCGCGCCAAGATCGGCCGCATCCTTGGCGCGCTCAATTCGCTGCTGGTGGTGATGAAGGGCCTGCCGCTCGCCTATTCCAAGGACATGCAGGAGGACAAGGAGGTCGCCTTCGACGCGCTCGACGCCCTCTCCCTGTCGCTGGCCGCCATGACCGGCATGGTCGCCGACATGGCGCCCGACCGCGAGCGCATGCGCGCCTCCGCCGCGGCCGGCTTCTCCACCGCCACCGACATCGCCGACTGGCTGGTGCGTACCCTCGACATCCCCTTCCGCGACGCTCACCACATCACCGGCCAGATCGTCGCCCTGGCCGAGCGCAAGGGCTGCGGGCTCGACGGCCTCACCATCGAGGATTTCAAGGCCATCGATCCGCGCATCGACAGCCGCATCCACAAGGTGCTGACCGTCGAGGCCTCGGTGGCCGCCCGCCGCTCCTATGGCGGCACCGCCCCGGCCAACGTGCTGGCCCAGGCGGCCCGCTGGAAGACCGAGCTGACCGGCCAGCCGCACGAGCCCAAGCCCCTCGCGCGCCGCGGACATGGCGGCCATGGCGACGGCGGGGTTGAATAATCCCGCGTTCCGCCTAGCCTAGAAGGGGCTTTGCTGGGCTGATTTGCGCGGGGCAGGAATGGCGTTGCGACCACGACAGATGCGTCTCACCCAACGCCATGTCGGCTATCTGCAACCCCTGGCGGCAAGCGAGGACATGCCCCCGCCCCCCTCCGGCTTGCGCCAGGCGACGCGGGAGGATCACCTTGCCACCATGTACAGCCTGCTCGCCCGCATCGACGATCCGGGCGAGATCTGGTTCTTCGCCTATGGCTCGCTGATCTGGAAGCCGGCCTGTGACTATGTCGAGATGCGCACCGGCCTCGTCCGCGGCTGGCATCGCGCCTTCTGCCTCGGCTGGAACAACCGCTGGCGCGGCAGCGACGAGAATCCGGGCCTGATGCTGGCGCTGGATCGCGGCGGCGCCTGCAAGGGCGTCGCCTACCGCATTCCGCCCGACCGGGTGGAGGAGAACCTCGTCAAGCTGTTCGAGCGGGAAATGGGCTGGATCCCCTCCGCCTTTCCCCCGCGCTGGGTCAACGTCACGAGTGGCGAGCGGCAGATCAAGGCGCTGACCTTCTGCATCGACCGCCAGTCCGGCCGCTACGTTTCCGGCCTCACTGAGGCCGAGGTCGCCGACGTGCTGGCCCGCGCCGTGGGCTCGCGCGGCTCGATGGCCGAATATCTCTTCGCCACCGTCGACCACTTGGAACAGATGGGCATCCACGATCCGCATCTGTGGCGCCTGCAGGAGCTGGTGGCCCATCGCATCGAAGCCGCTTATGAGGCGGATCGATAAGTCTCGCTTTCGTTTTCGCCGCAACTGCCGTAGAGGTCACCGGCACGGGCAGCATCCCCCGTCATCCCGGCCCCGCCGGCGTGACGCCCGGGGCATGGGGGCGTAGCCGGGAAGAAGTCTGTTGGTCCACCATTTCGAATATCGCGACGGCACGCTCCACGCCGAGGACGTGGACCTCAACGACCTCGCCCGCGAGGTCGGCACCCCGTTCTACGTCTATTCCAGCGCCACGCTGCGCCGGCACGTGCGGGTGGTGAAGGAGGCCTTCGAGGGCATCCCCACCCTGCTCGCCTATGCCATGAAGGCCAATTCCAACCAGGCGGTGCTCCGGCTCATGGCGTCCGAGGGGTGCGGCGCCGACGTGGTGTCGCTTGGGGAACTGGAACGGGCCCTGGCCGCCGGCATCCCCCCGGACAAAATCGTCTTTTCCGGCGTCGCCAAGACCGTGGCCGAGATGCGCCGCGGGCTCGAGGCGGGCATCAAATGCTTCAACCTCGAAAGCGAGCCCGAGCTCGAGCGCCTCTCCATGGTCGCCGCCGACATGGGCCGCACCGCCCGCGTCTCGGTCCGCGTCAATCCCGACGTGGACGCGCGCACCCATGCCAAGATCTCCACCGGCAAGAGCGAGAACAAGTTCGGCATCCCCTTCCGCCGCGCCCGCGACGTCTATCGCCGCATCGCCGAGCTGCCCAATGTCGAGGCGGTGGGCGTCGACATGCATATCGGCAGCCAGATCACCGATCTCGAACCCTTCGGCAATGCCTTCGGCCTCATGGCCGAGCTGGTGACGGCGCTGCGCGGCGACGGGCACGGAATCGAGCATGTCGATGTCGGCGGCGGCCTCGGCATCCCCTATCATCACGACCAGGAGGCGCCGCCCCATCCCGAGGCCTATGCCGCCGTGGTTCGCGACAAGGTCGGCCAGCTCGGCTGCTCGCTGGTCATCGAGCCCGGACGCCTCCTGGTCGGCAATGCCGGCATCCTCGTCACCAGGGTTGAATATGTGAAGCGGGGCGAGACCGATTTCGTCATCGTCGATGCGGCGATGAACGACCTCATCCGCCCCACGCTCTACGAGGCGCATCACGACATCATGCCGGTGAACCACTCCAACCTCGCCCCCATCACCGGCGACATCGTCGGACCGGTCTGCGAGACGGGCGATTATCTCGCCCGGGGCCGCACCATCCCCGGCGTCGCCGAGGGCGATCTGCTGGCGGTGATGAGCGCCGGCGCCTATGGCGCGGTCATGGCCTCGACCTACAATTCCCGCCCGCTGGTCCCCGAGGTGCTGGTGGACGGCAGCCGCTGGCACGTAATCCGCCCGCGCAAGCCGATCGAGGAACTCCTGGCGCTCGACAGCGTGCCCGACTGGCTCTGAGCCTATTGCCCCTGGGCCTGGCGGCCCAGCGACACCACCTCGACGGGCCGGCCGGCCAGCGCGTCGTCCACCTTGGCGATGAGGTCGGCCAGGGTGAAGGGCTTGGCGATCACGTCGTAGATCAGCGCATCGAGCCCATGGGCGCGCTCGCGCTGGTCGGCGAAGCCGGTCATCAGCAGGATCGTCAATTCCGGATAACGCGCGCCCACATGCAGCGCCAGGGCGATCCCGTCCATCACCGGCATCTTGATGTCGGACAGCAACAGGTCGAAGCGGCCGCCCTCGGCGTCGGCCGTCTCCGCGGCCAGCCCGCCATCCTCCTCGGCCACCACCTCGTGCCCCTTCATGCTGAGGGCGCTGACCACGAAGGAACGGACGGACGGATCGTCTTCGGCGACGAGAATGCGAGCCATGGACGCTCTCCTAAAGCTGCGGTTCGGCCGGAAGGGATCCGGCTTCCGGCTGGGTCGAACTGCCGCCGGCGAAGCTGAGGCGGACCCTCACGGCCTCGCTGGGCGGCAGGGACAGCCTGGTGTCGAAGCTGGCGCGCTCGCCCGCCATCAGGTCGCGGACCCGCGGCGCCACGCTCCATTCATAGACAGCCTGCCCCTCGGCGTCGAGCAGGCTGATCACCACCGGCGGCACCCGCACCGGCTCGGGCATCAGCCCCACGATCTGTGCCGAGACGGTCAGCACGTCCTTGCCGTCGCTGAGCGCCCGCAGCGTCTCGAGATTGGAGAAGTCGAGCCCGACCACGTTGACCCCCAGCCCGACGCTCTCGTAGAGCCCGGCGAGGTCGGGATAGCGCTCGACGATCTGCACCCGGCTGAAATACATCACGCCCAGCGAGCCGACGAGGAGCAGCGCGGCAGTGATCCGCGCGGCGCGGCGCAGCCGGGCCAGCGGCAGGCGCGAGAACATGGCGTTCTGCCGCCGCGAGAACGCCTTCTGCCGCTTCTGCATCTCGGCGGGATCGAAGGCGCCCGAGGCTTCCTGCTGGGCCACCTTGCGCTCGCGCTCGGCCCGTTCGGCCAGCCGCGCCGCCACGGCCCGCTCCTCGGCCGCCATCAGGTCGTCCAGCGCGTCCTCGGCCATCTCCTCGAACAGCCGGTCGGAGCCGTCCCCAGTCTCCGCCGGCAGCGGCGCCTGCTGCCAGGCCCGCTGGCAATGGGCGCACTGCACCTTGCGACCGGCCGCGCCGATGGCGTCGTAGGTCACCTGGTATTTGGTCTGGCAGTGCGGACAGGTGATGATCATGGAGCCTGGGCGCGGCGGGCGAACGGTCCGCGACCCTAGCCCCGGCGGGGTTAAAACTCCTCAAATCCCGCGGCATCACAATTGTGCCGCTTTCCCCCCGCCCAAAGCGCTGCATGGGCCGCGAGCGTCCGGCACCCTGTTATGATGTCCCGGCCGCGTGATTCGCCTCGGCGGCATGGCGACCGGACGAGCTGGGGAGCATCCGTTCTTGATCGAATTCACCGATGTGGGCCTGCGCTACGGCAACGGGCCCGAAATCCTCAGGGATCTGACCTTCTCGATCGAACCGGGATCGTTCCACTTTCTTACCGGCCCCTCCGGCGCCGGCAAGACCAGCCTTCTGCGCCTGCTGCTGCTCTCGCTCAAGCCCAGCCGCGGCCGGGTGACCATGTTCGGCGAGGATGTCAGCCATCTCGACCAGGACCGGCTGCTGCAGATGCGCCGCCATATCGGCATCGTCTTCCAGGAATTCCGCCTGCTCGACCACCTCACCACCTTCGAGAACGTGGCCCTGCCCCTGCGCGTGCTCGGCCAGCCGGAAAGCGAATACCGCCCCAACGTCATCGAATTGCTCGAATGGGTGGGGCTGGGCGAGCGCATGCATGCCCTGCCCACCCTGCTGTCGGGCGGCGAGAAGCAGCGGGCCGCCATCGCCCGCGCCGTCATCGCCCGGCCCAAGATCCTCCTGGCCGACGAGCCGACCGGCAATGTCGATCCCGACCTGTCCAGCCGCCTGGTGCACCTGTTCGCCGAGCTCAACCGCACGCTGGGCATGACCATCATCCTGGCCACTCACGAATTGCCCCTGCTCGACCGGTTCCCCTATCCGCGCATGGTCCTCAACAAGGGGGAGCTCGCCATCCATGCCTAGGCGCCTTTCCGCCCTCTTTCCCCGCCGCGGCGGCGGCGCTCCCATCGTCCCCGAAAAGAGCGTGGCCGGCCGCACCCTGCTGCTGCTCATCACCATCATGGCCTTCCTGTCGGCGGTGACGCTGGGCGGGGTGGTGCTGGTGCAGAAATCGGCCATCGCCTGGTCGGCCGATGTCGGCCGCGAGCTCACCATCCAGCTCCGCCCCGTCGAGGGCGAGGTCATGGAAAGCAATCTGCGTACCGCGGTGTCGCTGGCCCAGTCGACGCCCGGCGTCTCCGGCGCGCGGGCGCTAACCATCGAGGAGAGCCAGGCCCTGCTCGAGCCCTGGCTGGGCGCGGGACTCGACCTGTCGGCCATCGCCATACCGCGCCTGGTGGTGGTGCAGCTCGCCGATCCCGTCGATGCCGATATCGCCGCCCTCGAACGCAATCTGGGCGCCATCCGGGGCGCCAGCCTCGACACGCACGCCGCCTGGCGCCAGCAGCTCAACGTCATGGCGGGCACGGTCGTGCTCTCCGGCCTGTTGGTGCTGGGGCTGATCGGGGTGGCCACCGTGCTCGCCATCATCTTCGCCACCCGCGGCGCCATGGCCTCCAACCGCGAGATCGTCGACGTGCTGCATTTCATCGGTGCCTCCAACAAGTTCATCGCCGGCGAGTTCCAGGGACGGTTCCTGTCCATCGGCCTGCAGGGGGGGCTGCTGGGCGCGGTGCTGGCGGCGCTGTTCTTCGCCCTGGTGGGGGCCGCGGCCGGCAGCGTGCTGCCCACCGAGGCCACCGCCCAGGTGGGAGTGCTCTTCGGCCAGTTCGTGCTGGGGCTCGACGGCATGGCCGGCATCGTCGCGGTGGTGCCCGTCATCGCCGCGCTCACCGCCGTCACCTCGCGCCTGACCGTCCGCCGCTATCTCAGCGAAGCCTCCTGAGCGCCATGCCTCGCCAAAAGCGCGCGTCCCGGCTATGACAGAGCCGACGGGCCGGAGAGCCGGGGAGTGAGCATGTCGATCAAGGCCGCCATCCAGTCGATCCGTACCGCTTTGTTCTATCTGGTCTTCATCGGCCAGACCGCCATCCTGGCCATCGTCGTCGGCACCATCGGGCTCATCGCCGGGCGCACCCGCCTCACCTGGGCGCTGGCGCGCTACTGGTGCTGGTCCAATCTCGGCTTCCTGCGTCTCATCCCTGGCCTCGGCACCGAGGTCGAGGGCACTGAGAACATCCCGCCGGGCGGCTGCATCATCGCCGCCAAGCACCAGTCGGACTGGGACGTCTTCGCCATTTTCCCCCATACCGGCCGGCCCGCCTATATCGTCAAGCGCGAGCTGATGCGCATCCCCTTCTTCGGCTGGGCCGCCCGCTCGCTCGACTGCATCGAGATCGACCGCCAGAAGGGCGCCGAAGCCATTCCCGAGATGATGCGCCAGGCGCGCTCGGCACTCGACCGAGGCTGCCGCATCGTCATCTTCCCCGAAGGCACCCGCCGCGCGCCCCTGGCGCCGCCCGAATACCGCCAGGGCATCGTGCGCATGTATGCCGAGCTCAACGTGCCGGTCGTGCCCGTGGCGCTCAATTCCGGCCTGTTCTGGGGCCGCAACAGCCTGGTGATCTGGCCCGGCACGGCCCGGGCGCGCTTCCTGGCCCCCATCGCGCCCGGCCTGTCGCCGGAAACCTTCGCCGAGCGGCTGCGCGACGCCATCGAGGCCGAGTCGGATCGCCTCGCCATCGAGGCGATGGAGCAGGGCCTCAGCCGCCCGCTCGACGCGACCCTCGCCCAACGCATCGCCGCCCTGCGATCCCGCACCAACCACTAGATGTTGACGCGATAGCCGAACACATCCATAGATATTGGGTCGAACATCGACGCTGCTTGACGTCGATCGCATTTTGTTCTAATTTTGTTCTTCTCTGGCACGTGAGGGAACACGATCATGGCGCAGCTCGGCGAAACGCGCGCAGCGGGCAGGACGACCCGGTGGCTGGGCCGTTCGGGCCGCGTCTACGGGCTGGTCGGGGAAAGCCTCGACAGCTTCGCCATGAACGAGACCGATCTCTATCTCATCGCCAAGGGCAGCCATGCCCTGTGGGTCGGCTCGACCGGCGAGCTGGTCGGCGACCCGATGAGCCGGACGCGCTTCCGCCTGGCGCTGGACTGCGCCGACCGGGTGTTCCGGCTGGCCGGTGGCGCCGCCGAGAGCGACCGGCTGGCCGTCGTCTGGGATCTGGAAGGGGGCGGACCGGCGCCCGAATGGGCCGCTCAGGCCGCCTGACCTTCGGAGAATTCCCCCTCCAGCGCCCGCACCAGCGCCATCAGCGCCCGGTCCCTTATGCCCAGCTGGATCAGGTGCCGGGCGGTGTTGACCACATAATCGACATTGCGCCCCGACACCCCGACGCCGGCCCGCACCATGGCCAGTTGCTGTTCCGGCGACAGCATGCCGGCGAACTGCTCGTGCCGCTCGTCCACCACGAAGGTCAGCGCCGGGATGCGCCGGCCGTCCTCGAGCGTCACCGGACGCACCACGTCCCGATAGACCGAGGTCACCTGCTCGCGCGCCTCAAGATAGGCCCGCACCTCCGGCCAGTCCTGGCCGGCCACCTCGAAGGCCATGCCGCGGCAGGAGCCGCCCCGCGTCAGCCCGAAGACCAGGCCGGGTTGCTCGCGCGTGCCGCGGTGATGGTGCGAGATGATGGAGAGCGAGCGATGCGCGCCCCTGAGCAGCCCCCGCTGGGCGCTGACAAAGGCGAAGCCGGGGTTCCAGATCAGCGATCCGTACCCGAAGACCCAGTAGCCGGGCTGCTCGGCGATGTCGGTCTGCGTCGTCATCAGCATGCCTGAAATCTAGTGAACCCCGCCGCCGGCCACAACCGCGCCATATGCAGGTCCATTATGCCAGGGTGCCACGGGCCGGATTGACCGCCGATGAACGGCGCCGGCAAATCCGCTTCTGGCGCGGCGGGCTGAGCGATAAGAAGACGGTCATGAAGACGCGAATCATCATTCTGGGCGCCGTCGTGCTGCTCGTCATCGCCGCCTGGGCCGGCGGCTGGTATTTCTTCGCGGGCCAGATCCGCCAGCAGGTGGAGGCCCTGGCCTTCGCCGACGGCGAGACCAGCCCGCAACTGAGCTGCGCGGAGCTGTCGGTTTCCGGCTTCCCCTTTGCCTTCGACGTCGAGTGCAGCGGCGCCAGCATCGTCTCGGGCGACCTCTTGGTGGAAATTCCCGGCATCCGCGCCAGCGCCCTCGCCTACCGGCCCAACCACATCCTGGCTTCGGCCCTCGGGCCCGCCCGCCTCGCGGACGCCTTCACCGGCCAGCGCAGCGCCGTCGCCTGGACGGGGCTGGAGGCCAGCCTGCGGCTGGAAAACGGCCGCATCGCCCGCCTCTCCCTTGTCGGGCGCAACGTCGACTGGACCGACAGCCTGTTCGGCGACGCTCCGATCGCCGGCACGCCCCACGTCGAGGCGCATCTGCTGGACATGCCCGAGGCGCATGATCCCGACCGGCACCTCGCGGCCCTGGCCGTGTTCCTGCGGGCCGAGGCGCTCGAGGCGCCCGGGCTGAGCATCGCCGGCGCCGACGCGGAAATCGAGGCCGAGATCACCGGCCTGCCCGACGATGTGGGCGCCTGGGGCGCGGTGCCCTTCCTGCCGGCATGGCAGCAGGCCGGCGGCGTGCTGCGCATCGTCGGCATCCGCGCCAGCGACGAGACCGCCCGGCTCGATGCCTCCGGCGAAATGGCGCTGGACGTCCAGGGCTACCCCGCCGGAACGCTGAACATCCAGTCCACCGGCGTCGCCGAGCGCATCGGCCCGATGATCGAGGAGCCCTGGCGCACCCTGGTGCTGGGCGTGCCGGGCGCCGATGGCAGCCACACCAACCAGATCAATTTCCACGGCGGGGCCGTCTCCTCGGGCCTGGTGCCGATCGGCACCGTCCCGCCGCTTTTCTAGGCCCCTACAGCCAGGCCCGATTCAGGCGTCGTCGCCCCCGCCATGCTCGCGCACGAAGGCGGGCTCGGGCGCCGGCGGCGCCTCGTGCGGCCGGCCGAAATCGGGGGCCGCCGTTTCCTGCCCCGCATCGATGATCGAGCGGCGGATGGCGCGGGTGCGGGTGAACAGCGCCTCCAGCGTCGGCCCGTCCCCCATGCGCACCGCCCGCTGCAACACCGACAGATCCTCGAGGAACCGGCCGAGCATCTCCAGCACCGCGTCGCGATTGGTGAGGAACACGTCGCGCCACATCACCGGATCGGAGGCGGCGATGCGGGTGAAGTCGCGGAAGCCGGAGGCCGAGAACTTGATGACCTCGGACTTGGTGTCGGCCTCGAGGTCGGCCACCGTGCCCACGATGTTGTAGGCGACCAGATGCGGGATATGGCTGGTGATGGCCAGCACCATGTCGTGATGCGCCGCGTCCATGCATTCGACCCGCGAGCCCAGGGCCTGCCAGAAGCCCACCAGCCGCTCGGTCTGCTTCGGATCGACCTCCGGCCCGGGGGTGAGCACGCACCAGCGCCCGGCGAACAGCTCGGCGAAGCCCGCCGAGGGACCGGAATGCTCGGTGCCGGCGATGGGATGGCCGGGAATGAAGCTGACGCCCTGCGGCACCAGCGGCCCCACCACCTTGGCCACATGCGCCTTGACCGAGCCCACGTCGGACAGGATGGCCCCCGGCTCCAGCGCCGGCGCGATGGCGGCGGCCAGCGCCGCATAGGCCCCCACCGGGGCGCACAGGATGACGAGATCGGCCCCCCGCACCGCCTCGGCGGCGTCGAGCGTATAGATGTCGCCCAGCCCCAGCCCGCGCGCCTCCTCCAGCGTCTCCTGCCGCCGGGTGGCGATGGAGATGACCTCCACCAGCCCCTGCCGCCGCGCCGCCAGCGCGATGGACGAGCCGATCAGCCCGATGCCGATCAGGGCGAGTTTGCGGAAATGAACGCTCATTGCTCGGTCACCATGGATTTGAGCACCTCGGCCACCCCGCGCATGTCCGCCTCCTTGCCGATGGAGATGCGCAGGCCCCTGTCGATGCCGTAGGACTTGCCGATCTCGCGCACGATATAGCCGGCCGCCGCCAGCGTCTCGAAGGCCTGGGCGGCCGCGTCGGCATCGGCGAACAGCACCATGACGAAATTGGCCTGGCTCGGCACCACCCGCATGCGGTTGGAATCGAGGGCGGCGGTCAGCCAGTCGCGCCAATGGGCGTTGTGCTCGCGCAGCCGCCGGGTGAAGTCGACGTCCCGCGCCGCCGCCGCCCCGGCGAGCTGCGCCGGCAGGTTGACGTTGAACGGCCCGCGGATGCGGTTGACGGCGTCCACCACATGGTCGGGGGCCACCATCCAGCCGATGCGGGCCGCCGCCAGCCCCATCTTGGAGAAGGTGCGGACCATGACCACGTTGTCGGCCTCGTTCACCAGCTCCAGCGCGACCGCGAAATCCGGCGCCGTCACATATTCGGCATAGGCATTATCCACCACCAGCAGGATGTCCGGGCGCAGCCCGGCATGCAGGCGTCGGATCTCGGCGTCGGACAGATAGGTACCGGTGGGGTTGTTGGGATTGGCCAGCCAGACGACCCGGGTCCGCGGCGTGACCGCCGCCAGCAGCGCGTCCACATCGGCCCGGTAGTCGTCCTCCTCCACGGGGACGATGTCGGCCCCCGCCGCCCGGGTGATGATCGGATAGACCGAAAAGCCATAACGGCTCATGACGGCCTCGTCCCCGGCGCCCAGATAGCACTGGGCCAGCAGGTGCAGCAGGTCGTCCGAGCCGTTGCCGCAGACGATGCGCTCCGGATCGATGCCGTGCACCTCCCCCAGCGCCTCGCGCAGGAGGCGGGAGGAGCCTTCCGGATAGATTTCGAGCTGGCCGGCCGCCGCCGCGAAGGCCTCCACCGCGCGGGGGCTGGCGCCCAGCGGCGACTCGTTGGCCGAGAGCTTGACGGCCTTGCTGCCCGGCGCGCCGGACTTGCCGGGCAGATAGGGGGCGATATCGAGAATGCCGGGTTGCGGTGTGGGGCGCTCGGTATCGGACATGGTGGCTTCGCAAGCAGGAAAGGGCGCGCGGACCATATGCAAACCGGCCGGCAAAGGCAAAGGCTTGCTTGCGGGGTCGGGCAGGCCCCAAACCGCCAAGCCGGCCTCGTGGTGGCGGCAGGATGGCGCCACCCGCACGGACGCCTCCCTCCCCATGAGGGCAGGGAAGCGAGGGCTCACGTCATATTGCGATAAACCCGCCCCAGTCTCCGTCCCGGCCGAACAGCGCGCGCCTCGGAGGCAAACGCCGGCAGGGCCGGCCGGTTGCGGGCCTCAACCCGACCGCGCGGTGGCGGCGCTGAGCCCGGGCAGGCGCACGAAGCGCTCCTCCCGCTTGCGGCGCGGCACGGCGGGGAAGGCCTCCTTGCGGGCGCGCACGCAGATGACCCCGCTCATCGCCGGGCCGAGGAACCGCCCCACCCGCTCGAACAGCCGGGTGGATTTCAGCACCAGCGACGACTGGAACGGCGGCAGGAACAGCGCGTCGCGCCAGGCCTCGGGCACGAAGCTGTGGTCGCGCAGCAGCTTTTCGAGCTGCCCGCCCGAATAGGGATTGCCCTGGCCGAAGGGCGTGTTGTCCCGCTGCGCCCAGATGCCGCGCCGCCGCGGCACCACCACCAGCAGGTGCCCGTTGGGCGCTGTCACCCGCCAGAGCTCGCGCATCAGCTCCTCGGCATCGGCGACGTGCTCGAGGGCGTGGATGGCGATGGTCAGGTCCACCGCCGCATCGGTGAGCGGCATTTCCAGGGGATCGCAGAGCACCGTGCAGGACGGCCCCTCGCGCGGCCAGGCCGAGGCGCCCTGCCGGGCGGGCATGAAGGCCAGAACCCGCTCGGCCGGCTCCAGCGCGAAGCGCAGATAGGGCGTGGCGAAGCCCAGCCCCAGCACCCGCAGGCCGCGCACGTCGCCGGCCAACTCCACCACCTGCTCGCGCACCAGTGTCCGCGAGATCCGTCCCAGGGGGGACTTGTAGTAGTCGATGAGGCGCGCGACATCGCTGGTCATGGCAGGGGAGTCTGCCAAAGCCGCGTGAACTTGTCCAATCGGCGGTTGTCATCATCCGGCCGGCTGACTAGATCATTCCCCTGTTCCCGAACCGGCCTCCGGTTCGCCGGCCCGCCGTCCGACAGCATTTCGAGGAGAAGCCCAATGGCCCTGATCGTGGACGTCTTCGCCGCCCGCAGCGACAATTTCGGCTATCTGGTGCATGACGAGGCCACCGGCCGCACCGCCGCCATCGACGCGCCCGAGGCGGCCGCCATCCGCACGGCGCTGGCCCATCGCGGCTGGACGCTGAGCGACATCTTCATCACCCATCACCATATCGACCATGTCGAGGCCATCCCCGAGCTCAAGGCCGCCTTCGGCGCCCGCGTGGTCGGGCCGCGGGACGAGGCCGACAAGATCGACGGGCTCGACGAGCTGGTCGGCGACGGCGACCGGGTGACGCTGGGGGAATCGGTCTTCGAGGTGATCGCCACCCCCGGCCACACGCTGGGGCACATCGTCTACTACGACGCCGCCGGCGGGCATCTGTTCTCCGCCGATGCGCTGTTCTCGCTGGGGGTGGGCCGCATGTTCGAGGGCACGCCGGGCCCGATGTGGGCGGGTCTGACGCGCCTGCGCGCCCTGCCCGACGAGACGCTGGTCTATTGCGGACACGAGTATACCGAGGCCAACGCGAAATTTGCCCTCAGCATCGATCCCGACAATCCCGCCCTGCGCGCCCGCGCCGAGGAGGTGAAGGCCCTGCGCGCCGCCGGCCGCTTCACCATTCCCTTCCCGCTCGGCCAGGACAAGCAGGCCAATCCCTTCCTGCGCGCCGACGCGCCGGAGCTGGCGCGCCGCTACGGCCTCACGGGGGCGGCCCCGGCCGAGGTGTTCGCGGCCATCCGCAAGGGCAAGGACAATTTCTGATGGCGGAGGCGCTGACCTTCCGGCCGGTGACGGAACGAACGGTCGGCGATTTCGAAGCCCTGTTCGGCTCGAAGGGCGCGCCGGGCTATTGCTGGTGCATGGCCTGGCGCGCCACGCCCGCCGAGCTCAAGGACGCCAAGGGGCCGGCGCGGCGCCGGCAGATGCTGGAGCGCATCGCCGCGGGCGTGCCGGTGGGCCTGCTGGCCTATGAGGGCGGCGAGCCGGTCGGCTGGGTCTCGGTGGCGCCCAAGAGCACGTTTCGCGGCCTCGGCGGCACCCCCGAGACCGAGGGCGTGTGGTCGCTGACCTGCTTGTTCGTTCCGCGCGACCGGCGCGGCACGGGGCTGAGCGCCCGGCTCATCGCGGCGGCGGCCGAGCACGCCCGGAGCCAGGGCGCCGAGGTGATCGAGGCCTATCCGGTCGATCCCGACTCCCCCAGCTACCGCTTCATGGGCTTCGTGCCGGCCTTTACGCGGGCCGGTTTCACCCCGGCCGGTCGCGAAGGCAAGCGCCGCCACGTGATGCGGCTTTCTTTTGTGAACGAATCGCAGCACGGGATCGAAATTCGTTAGCAGACTGTTAACCTCTGGCACGGCGTTTGCCCCTCATCGGGGGAACAGGCCGTCAGCCTGTCCCATTCCGGGACAAGGCGGCCAGAAATGGAACGGTCGATGTCCGGACTGCCCGAAGCTGAAACAGATCGCGCCGACCTGCCCGTCCCCCTCGAGGCGACGGGGCCGCGCCCCTCGCTGGCGCGCAGCGCCCCCACCGCCGCCTTCGTGAGCCAGCTCCTCGCCGCCCGCGAGCGCCTGGCGCCGCAGCGGGCCCGGCGCACCGACAGCCTCGACAAGGCGCTCGGCGCCTATCGGCACGGCGCGGCCATCGCCCAGCGCCGCATGCCCCAGGGCTACCGCAAGACCGTGCTGGCCTGACGGGCGGCAGGGGGATCGGCAGCCACTTCCTCCCGCCGCAAAGCTCTGGCATGGTTCCCCGAGATCTTGGAGGCCGCCCATGCCAGAAACGGTGATCATGCCCACCCATCATGCCGCGCCGCGCGGCAAGGGGGTGTTCATCCCCCCGCTGCTGGTCTTTCCGTTCCTCGCCTACAACCTCGTCGTCTTCCTGTTCTTCGGCGGCAATCCGGCCAATTGGGGAGCGGGATTGTTCTCCATCCCCATGCCCTCGGGCATGCCCTGGGCCATCACGGCGGGGGATTTCCTGCTCGTGGTCGGCATCGTCTGCCTGTTCTTCGAGGTGCTGAAATCGACCCAGACCGGACGCAGCTCGATCATGGAGCACATGCTCTCCATGGTGCTGTTCGTGGTCTTCCTCATCGAGTTCCTGCTGGTGGGCGCGGCGGCCAGCTCGGTCTTCTTCGTGCTGATGGTGATGAGCCTGATCGACGTGGTGGCCGGCTTCACCGTCTCCATCACCAGCGCCCAGCGCGACGTGTCGATGAACTGAGCCCGGCGCCACCCGGACCGGCCGGGTGGCGGCAACAGGGGCGAACGGCGCCTATTTCCGGAGCTCGAGCGGGCCGACCATCTGCTCGGGCTTCACCTCGGCGTCGAATTCCTCGCCGGTGAGCAGGCCGAGATTGATCGCCTCCTCGCGCAGCGTGGTGCCGTTGCGGTGCGCGGTCTTGGCGATCCTGGCGGCGTTGTCGTAGCCGATCCTGCGATTGAGGGCGGTCACCAGCATCAGCGACTGGTCGACCAGCTGGCGGATGCGCTTCCTGTCCGGCTCGATGCCGACGGCGCAATTGTCGTTGAAGCTCTTGGCCGCGTCGGCCAACAGGCGCACCGACTGCAGGAAATTGTAGGCGATGACCGGCTTGAACACGTTGAGCTCGAAATTGCCCTGGCTGGCGGCGAAGCCGATGGCCGCGTCATTGCCCATGACCTGGGCCACCACCATGGTCATGGCCTCCGACTGGGTGGGATTGACCTTGCCCGGCATGATCGATGAGCCCGGCTCGTTCTCCGGAATGGTGATCTCGCCCAGCCCCGAGCGCGGCCCCGAGGCCAGCCAGCGCACGTCGTTGGCGATCTTCATCAAGGCGGCGGCGAGCTGCTTGAGCGCGCCCGAGGCGCCCACGAAGGCGTCGTGCCCGGCCAACAGGGCGAACTTGTTGGGACCGGTGCGGAAGTCGCGGCCGGTGAGCCGGGCGATCTCGGCGGCGACGGTGACCGCATAGTCGGGATGGGCGTTGAGGCCGGTGCCCACCGCCGTGCCGCCGAGCGCCAGCTCCTTGAGCTGCGGCAGGCTGGCCTTGATGGCCTCGAGCGCATAGTCGATCTGCGCCACCCAGCCGGAAATCTCCTGGCCGAGGGTGAGGGGCGTGGCGTCCTGCAGATGCGTGCGCCCGATCTTGACCACGTCCATGAAGGCCTCGGACTTGGCGGCGAGCGTGTCGCGCAGCAGCCTCACCCGCTCGAACAGATAGCCTTCCACGGCCTCGACCGCCGCGATGTGCATGGCGGTGGGATAGGTGTCGTTGGAGCTCTGGCTCATATTGACGTGGTCGTTGGGATGCACCGGCTGCTTGGACCCCATCACCCCGCCCGCCATCTCGATGGCGCGGTTGGAGATGACCTCGTTGACGTTCATGTTGGACTGGGTGCCCGAGCCGGTCTGCCAGACCACCAGCGGGAAATGCTCGGCCAGCTTGCCTTCGATCACCTCGTCGGCGGCGGCGACGATCAGGTCGCGCGTCCTCTCGTCCATCAGGCCCAGCTTGTGGTTGGCCAGCGCCGCCGCCTTCTTGAGGATGCCGAAGGCGGTGATGATCTCGGTCGGCATCCGCTCGCCGCCGATGTCGAAATTGGCGAGGCTCCGTGCCGTCTGCGCGCCGTAATACTTGTCGGCCGGGACCTCGATGGTGCCCATGGTGTCCGATTCAACGCGCGTGCTCATGATTGCCTCTGCTCCTGAAGGGCCGCTTCCGGTGGCGGCGGAAAAACCAAACGGCCGACCCTTTGGGGGGCCGGCCGCTCGAATATCAGATAAAGCGCATGGGCGCCAAACAGCCTTTCGGCCTACTTCTTGACCGCCAGGATCTGCCGGCCGCGATACATGCCGGTCTTGAGATCGATGTGATGCGGACGACGCAGCTCGCCCGAATCCTTGTCCTCGACATAGGTGGGATTGGCGATCGCGTCGGCCGAGCGGCGGAAGCCGCGCTTCATCGGCGAGGTCTTGCGTTTTGGCACAGCCATGGTCGGTACTCCGAAATTCAAAATCAGTTCCGCCGCCGTGGCGGCCAGAGAGCGCGTCTCTGTCGGGATTGGTGGGGTCTATAGAGGAAGACGGACAGTTTGGCTAGAGGGCTTCGAGCCGTCGCGCCGGGCAAATCGCGCCGTTGAGGCGATTTGGACCATGAAGGCCGCGGCAGCTACGCCCCGACGGCCGGAAGGCCCCCGCCTCCGCCCTTGCGCCAGGGAATTTTCGTATGTACATTAATTATGGGCTCGGGGGACGCCTGTCGTGTACGAGTGGGACAATGCCAAGGACGCCGCCAACCGCCTGAAGCATGGTGTCGGCTTCGACAGGGCCGAGGCGTTCGATTGGCCGAACGCCGTCATCGAGGAAGACGAACGCTATGAATATGGCGAACGGCGCTTTCGAGCTTTCGGCTATATCGACGACCGACCCTATTGTGTCGTGTTCTCCCCGCGCGGGAAGACCATCCGTATCATCAGCATGCGCCCCATGCATTTGAAGGAGGCAAGACGCTATGGCCTCGACAAGAACCAGGACTAAATCGCCACCCCCGGACGACTACGATCCGGCAGCGCCGCTCACCGAGGAGGAAATCGGGCGTCTTCGCCCCGCGCGCGAGGTTTTCGCAGAACTGGGCATCCCCGTGCCGGTGCCGCGCAAGGCCGGCCGGCCCAGACAGGACGAAACCAAGGTGCGCGTGACCATGCGGCTCGACGCCGAGATCGTCGCCCATTTCAAGAGCCAGGGACCAGGCTGGCAGACCCGCATCAACAAGGTGCTGGCGGAAAAGATCGCCAAGAGCCGTTAGGGCCGGTTGCCACGCCCGCTGCAGTTGTGCCTGCCGCGGCAGGCCCCCGGGCCACGCCCGGGGGGCAGCGCGGTGTCCGGGGCGACTTCGCACCCAGAAGGTGAACACGCCCTCTTGAGTAAGGGAGGGTTTAAATCGG
>ENA-UOVV01000950-UOVV01000950.1-compost-metagenome-genome-assembly--contig:-NODE-950-length-26861-cov-4.848840_pt1 | contig 26861 bp, 31 predicted proteins | sample MGYA00238155_ERZ761577 | MGnify/ENA primary metagenome ERZ761577 (study PRJEB28898, sample SAMN06268775) | compost metagenome | isolation source: Emeryville, CA | place: USA:Emeryville, CA | collected...
TGCCGCCGCGCTCACGATGAATATCCAGCTGGCCGCCAGAAACGCAGGCTTCAGCGTGGAATCCCATTCCGTCGAAGTCATGGGCGCCTGCCCGGCCTGCTCCCAGTTGAATCCACCCCTCTCTCTTGGCAGACCCCAATGAACCAACCTCTGATTCGTGCAACTGCCCTGAGCGTCAAACGGCAGGACAGATACCTAGTGAAAGATGCCAGCCTTGTTCTGGAACAAGGCCGGATAGTGACTCTGATCGGCCCCAATGGTGCGGGCAAGACAACCCTGATTCGCTGTCTTCTGGGGCTGATTAACCCCGATGAAGGCCATATCGAGCGGACACCGGATTTGCGCATTGGCTATATGCCGCAGAAGCTGCATTTGGATACCAGTCTGCCGTTGACGGTAAAGCGCTTTCTGGCGCTGGGAGGCAAACCCCGCCTGAAGGAAGACGAGGTGCTGTCCATGACCGGCATCAGTCATCTGGCCACCAGCCCCATGCAGCGACTTTCCGGCGGTGAAACCCAGCGGGTACTGCTGGCCCGCGCCCTGCTGCGCGATCCGCAACTGCTGGTACTGGATGAGCCTGTACAGGGGGTGGATGTCACCGGGCAGGCGGCACTCTATGCCCTGATAGGCGATATTGCCCGAACCCGCGGCTGTGGCGTTTTGCTGGTGTCCCACGATCTGCATCTGGTTATGGCCACCACGGATACGGTTATCTGCCTCAATCAACACATTTGCTGTTCCGGACATCCGGAAAAGGTCACTAATGATCCCGCCTATCTGGCACTGTTCGGGCCGGGGCAACGACCGCAAATGGCGATTTACACCCACCATCACGACCACAGTCACAATGATCACGGCGATGTGATTCGCACTGGCCACAGCTGCCAGGATCACAGTCATTGCGAGCATAAACACCATGCCTGATTTTCTGCTTTACGCGCTGCTTGCCGGACTCGGAGTGGCGGTGGTTGCCGGCCCACTGGGCGCTTTTGTTGTCTGGCGGCGCATGGCCTACTTTGGCGACACCCTCGCCCACTCAGCCCTTTTGGGGGTCACTTTCGGCCTGCTGCTGTCGATCAATCTCAACATTGCGGTGGCACTGGGCTGCCTGTTATTGGCGCTGCTACTGGTGGCTCTGCAACACAAGAGTCTGCTGGCCACGGATACGCTTCTGGGCATGCTGTCCCATTCCACGCTGGCGCTGGGCCTTGTCTGTGTCAGTCTGTTCGGCAACAGCCGCGTGGATCTCATGGCCTATCTGTTCGGCGATATACTCTCCGCCAACCTGGCCGATGTGCTTGGTGTCTGGGTGGTCAGTTTGCTGGTGCTGGGCGCACTCTTTTTCCTGTGGCGACCACTGCTGGCAATCACAGTGCACGAGGAACTGGCGCGTGTGGAGGGAGTGCCGGTCACGGTGGTGCGCACGGCATTGATGCTGCTGGTGGCGCTGGTGATCGCCATCGCCATGAAAGTGGTGGGCGTACTGCTGATTACTTCGCTGATGATCATTCCCGCAGCGGCTAGCCGCCGCCTGACTCACACCCCGGAGCAGATGGCGCTGGTGGCCAGTCTGCTGGGCAGTCTGGCTGTTGCTCTGGGACTGGCGGCATCATTCTGGTGGGACAGCCCCGCCGGACCTTCCGTTGTACTGGCAGCAACCGGATTTTTTCTTCTGACTCTTTTTAAAAAACAAACTGTTTAGTACCCGTATTCTGTAAGCCATATCTCACACAAGAAGATGTCATTCACTGCTTTTTTTTAAAGAAAAACAGGCGCACACTGCCCCGGTCTTCAGTTAGCTCCTCTGGATGCAAGGATAAGCCGCTATGACGATGGTCAACATTGGGCAAGAAGCATTTTCAAGTCAGGAAATCGCTATAAAAATTGCTGCTGATATTCAGTTTTTGGAAACCCGTTTGCAGGATCTCTACAAAGAGGAAAAACCCAATCCTGTCATACTCGAAACCTACAAAGACATGCTCGAAAGCCGCCAGGCACTTCTCGAGTGGTTGCTTCAAGGTCAACGCAAAGTAAGCAACAGCTAACACACCACGCTTTGCGGAAAAATCAGGGCGACTCGCGGTAATACAACCTGTAGCTCACGTGCCCCGCACGCTTGTCTCTGTGCAGCACCCAATTGGGTGGCAGCTGCACTTCATCTTTCACCCCCATCTCCAGATAGACGCTGGACGAGTCCGCCAGCCAGTTTCCAGCTTCCAGTGCATCTATGGTTTGTTGCCAGAGTCGGGCATCAAAAGGTGGATCCACAAAGACCACATCAAAGGGGGCAGCATTATTGCCTCGCTGCAGAAATGTCAGGCTGTCCGTGTGCACCAGTTCGGCTTCTGCACCCACCCCCAGCAACTGCAGATGTTCGCGCAGAGATTTGATCGCCTGGGCATCCCGTTCCAACAGGCACACATGCACAGCGCCGCGGGACAGAGCTTCCAATCCCAGCGCACCTGAACCTGTGAACACATCCAGACAACGGGCGCCCTGAATCTCCGGCGCCAGCCAGTTGAACAGGGTTTCGCGAATGCGATCACCTGTGGGTCTCAGACCGTCGATGGAAGGGAAACGCAACTTGCGGCCACGCCACTTGCCGCCGATGATGCGCAACTGATTGGAAGCCGCCCCACGAGGCGCCTGCACCAGAGGTTTCAAAGACTGTCACTCTCTCGTCAATGGAAGAAGTGGTAGGATAACCCCTTTCGCCGGGTCCACCCAGCCTATCCTTAGCTTCGTACAGATAACCTTATGTTGTTCAATCTCTTCAAGAAATCCGACAAGACAGCCAGCGAGACATCAAAGGATGCCGAGGCCGCCGCTCAGGACACAGCTGCCGCACCGGAACAGCCCGCACCTGAAACTGAGCCTACGCCCTCTGCGACTGCCACAGAGGAACCCGCCGCCAAGCCAGGCCTCTTTGCCCGTATCAAACAGGGATTGAGCCGCACCAGCAGCAATTTTGCCGCAGGCTTGGGTAACCTGATTCTCGGTCGCAAAACCATAGACGAGGAACTGCTGGAAGAATTGGAAACCCAGTTGCTGGTTGCCGATGTGGGCATAGCTGCCACCACCGAGATCATCGAATCTCTTACCGAGCAGGTATCGCGCAAACAACTGGCAGATGCCGAGGCGCTTTACGCCGCCCTCAGACACCAGCTGACACAGCTGCTGACTCCGGTGGAACAGCCGCTGGTGATTCAGGCTGACAAGAAGCCCTTTGTGATTCTGGTAGTGGGCGTCAACGGCGTGGGCAAAACCACCACCATCGGCAAGCTGGCCAAACGTCTGCAAAACCAGGGCAATAAGGTCATGCTGGCTGCCGGCGACACCTTCCGCGCGGCAGCGGTTGAGCAGCTGCAGGTCTGGGGTGAGCGCAACCAGATTCCGGTAATCGCCCAGCACACAGGCGCCGATTCCGCTTCAGTCATCTACGATGCGGTGCAAGCGGCCCAGGCGCGCAATATGGATGTGGTTATCGCCGATACCGCCGGACGTCTGCACAACAAGAGCCACCTGATGGAGGAACTGGCCAAGGTCAAGCGGGTGATGGCCAAACTGGACCCAAGTGCGCCCCACGAAGTGCTTCTGGTGCTGGATGCAGGTACGGGCCAGAACGCCATCAGCCAGGCCCGTCAGTTCAGCGAAGCAGCCGGCATTACTGGCCTGGCGCTGACCAAGCTGGATGGCACCGCCAAGGGTGGAGTGATCTTTGCCCTGAGCAAGGAGCTTGGTCTGCCGGTGCGCTTTATCGGCGTAGGTGAAGCCATAGACGACCTCCAGCCCTTTGTTGCCGAAACCTTTATTGAGGCCCTGTTCTCCCGGTGATCCGCTTCGACTCGGTCAGCAAACGCTATCCCAACGGCTTCGAGGCGCTGAGCGACCTCAACTTTGAAGTCGCACCGGGCGAAATGGTCTTTCTCACCGGCCATTCAGGCGCTGGCAAAAGTACCCTGATGAAGCTGATCATGCTGATGGAGCGTCCGACCCAGGGGCAAATCCATGTCGACGGTCGCAATCTTAACCGTCTGAGCAACAGCCAGATTCCCTTCTACCGCCGCCGCGTGGGGGTGGTCTTCCAAAACCACCAGCTGCTATTCGACCGCACTGTCTTTGACAATGTGGCCCTGCCCCTGCAGGTGACTGGCACCAGCCACCATGAAATAGGTAAACGGGTGAGAGCAGCCCTCGACAAGGTGGGACTGCTGGACAAGGAGCGGATGAATCCCATCACCCTTTCCGGCGGTGAACAGCAGCGTGTGGGCATTGCCCGTGCGGTAGTCCACAAGCCAGCCCTGCTGCTGGCAGATGAACCCACTGGCAACCTCGATCCGGAACTTTCAGCGGAAATCATGCATTTTTTTACCCGGTTCAGCGAATTTGGCGTAACCATCATGATTGCCAGTCACGATCTGGAACTGCTCAAGCGCATGAACAAGCGTGTGCTTGGTCTGTCCCAGGGCCAGCTGGTGCACGACGGGGTGATCTGGTAACCATGCGAAAGCCCGAACGCCCCCGCAAAACCGAGCGCCAGACCGGTGCCGTACACAGCCAGACCCGGCTTGGGGACAAGCTGGATGCCTGGTTTGCCCATCACAGCACCAGCGCCATCGACAGCCTGCTGCGGCTGCTGCACACACCCGGCTCAAGTCTGATCACCTGGCTAGTGGTCGCCATAGCCCTGACGTTGCCAGCCGCGCTGCTGGTCGGCCTGATGAATCTGCAACAACTGGCAGGCAACTGGGAAGATACCAACCAGATCTCCGCTTTTCTCGACACCAAGCTGAGCGATGCCGAAGCGCAGACGCTCAGAAACAAATGGCAGAAACTCGAAGGCGTTGCCCAGGTGGATTATCTGGCGCCCGCCGATGCCCTGACAGAATTTCGCGACTATTCAGGCCTGGGGCGACTGATTGACAACCTGGATCACAACCCCCTGCCCGGCGTGCTGCTGGTACAACCCCGAACTGGCAGCTCCCTCGACGCCCTCTACCAGCAGTTGCTGGCGGAACCGGGCGTGGCGGATGTACGCATCGACATGCTTTGGGTACAACGACTGGAGCAGCTGATGTCTCTGGCGGAAAGACTCGTCCTGACCCTGGCCTGCCTGCTCGCTCTGGGACTGATACTGATTGTGGGCAACACGCTGAGGCTGGCCATAGAAAACCGCCGCGAGGAAATACTGGTGGCCAAGCTGGTGGGCGCAACCGATGCCTATGTGCGCCGCCCCTTTCTCTATGCGGGACTCTGGTATGGACTGGGGGGCGGCATACTGGCATCTCTGTTTCTCGCACTGGGGCTGGGACTGTTGAGCCAGCCAGTGACCCAGCTCAACCTGCTCTACGCCAGCCAGTTCACCCTCAAGGGACTGGGGTTGATCGGCAGCCTGCAACTGATACTCGCAGGTGGATTTCTGGGGCTGGCCGGTGCCTGGCTGGCCGTTGCGCGGCATTTGCGCCTGATTCGGCCCCATTAACCCATATTTACCCCCTTGCCAAAGCTGAAACCAGGGCTAAAATATCGCCTAACCAACTGATTTACATCAGTTTTATTGCGAAATTACGGAACTTTTCCGCAGCGTAGCGCTCCAAGTCTTCAAGTGTTACACTCGAGCACATTCTGATTGGAGGTAAACCACATGAGCACAAGTCTGCAACCTATAGGCGTACTCGCCCCGGGAGCAAACCTTAATGCCTATGTTCAAGCGGTTAGCAGCTTCTCCATTCTTTCTGCCGAAGAAGAGCAGGAACTCGCCGAAGACCTCTACTACAACGGCAATCTCGACGCCGCTCGCAAGCTGGTGATGGCCCATTTGCGCTTTGTGGTGCATATCGCCCGCTCCTACAACGGCTATGGCCTGCCTCTCGGCGACCTGATTCAGGAAGGCAATGTCGGTCTGATGAAGGCGGTCAAACGCTTCAATCCGGAAAAAGGTGTGCGTCTGGTGTCCTTTGCGGTGCACTGGATCAAGGCCGAAATCCACGAATTTATCCTGCGCAACTGGCGCATCGTCAAAATCGCCACCACCAAGGCTCAGCGCAAGCTGTTTTTCAACCTGCGCGGCGCCAAGAAGCGCCTGGCCTGGCTGACCAATGACGAAGCGGCTGCCGTGGCTCAGGATCTCAATGTTGGCATTGAGCAGGTGCGCGAAATGGAAGGCCGACTGGCCTCCTATGACGCCGCCTTTGATGCCGGCGAAGATGATGATGATGAAAGCTATGTAGCTCCCGCTCATTATCTGGAAGACAAGCGTTACGACCCGGCCACCCAGCTGGAAGATGCCAACTGGGAAGAAACCAGTGTCAACGGACTGGAACAGGCCCTGGAAAAACTGGACGAACGCAGCCGTACCATTCTGCAACGCCGCTGGCTGAGTGATGACAAGGCTACCTTGCATGACTTGGCCGCCGAATATGGAGTCTCCGCTGAGCGCATCCGCCAATTGGAGAAAAATGCGATGAACAAGGTGAAAACCATGATGCTGGAAGCCTGACCAGCCGACGCCCGTTACACAAGCCGCACTTTGTGCGGCTTTTTTTATGCCTTTACTTAGCCTCGAATTTGGATGAACGGACACAAGCAGTTAGAATCCGCCACCCCATTTCCAAGTGACCAGAGTCATGACCCAGACCCCGAACACCACCGACCATCTCGCGCTGGAAGCCAGCGGAGAAGGTGAGTTTCTTATCAAGCCCGAGTTCAAGCCCAAATCCATTCGCAGCTTTGTAATTCGCGCCGGCCGCATTACTTTGGGCCAGAAAAATGCCTTTGAGCGCTGGTGGCCAACCTATGGCCTCAGCCTGAAAAACGGCTTGCTGGATCTGGATGCCTGCTTTGGCCGCGAGGCCCCGCGAGTGCTTGAGATAGGCTTCGGCATGGGCGACTCACTGCTGGCCATGGCGGAAGCGGAACCGGACAAGGACTTTGTCGGCATAGAGGTTCATCCGCCGGGCGTGGGCCGACTGATCAATACCGCCGGCAATGCCGGACTGCGCAACCTGCGGGTGTATATGGCAGATGCCATGGATGTACTTGAAGACTGTATTCCCGATCAGAGCATCGACCGGATTCAGCTCTATTTCCCCGATCCCTGGCACAAGAAAAAACACCACAAAAGGCGCATAGTACAGCCTGCCTTTGTGCAGCAGCTGCGCGCCAAGCTGGTGACTGGCGGTGTGCTGCACATGGCCACCGACTGGCAAAACTACGCCGAACATATGTTGGAAGTCTTGAGCGCAGCGCCCGGGTTTCGCAACCTGTCCGCTCAAGGCGACTACTGCCCGCGCCCGGAATATAGGCCCATCACCAAATTTGAAAAACGCGGTGAACGACTGGGGCACGGCGTATGGGATTTGCTTTTCGCGCGGGAAGTCTGATTTATTCCACACTCGTGTTATCAACGGGCATGACACTGGCCTTGCCAGCAACAGGTGCAGGTTTTAGTGTAGATGCCGATCATCCTTGTCTTTTTTTGCGAGTAACCGATCATGAAAAAACTTTTGTTTTTCACCGCCTTAATCAGCCTGGCCAGCGCCTGCACCTGGGTAAAAGTAGATGATGCCGGCAGCCGCGTGGCAGTTACCAATCAATCACAAACAAGCAGTTGCGAGCGTCTGCGCACAGTGAACGTCAAGATTACTTCCAAACTGGGTCCGGTCGAGCGCAACAGCGACAAGGTGTCTACCGAGCTGCGCAACATGGCGCGCAACGAAGCAGCCAAATACGGCGGAGATACCATTGTTCCTGCATCTGAAGTGCAAAACGGCGAGCAGAGTTTCGACGTATACCGCTGCAAGTGAAGAATCACCGCTTTAAACGAGTAGGCGGGATTTTATAAAGATTCGCGGAGGCCAGGCCTCCGCATGATCGGGGCGTTTATAGCATCAGGCAGATTGCGCTGACGCCGCCTGCTGCTGACGAACAGCCTGAATAAAGACAGCGTCGAAGTTGATGGGCGGCAACATCAGTGGCGGGAAGCCGCCGCGATTGAGCACACCGTCAATGGTTTCGCGCGCATAAGGGAAGAGAATCTGCGGGCAAGCTGTGTTGACCAAATGGGTGTAGGCGCTCTTGTCGAAACCGTTGAGCGCAAAAATACCCGCCTGCTTGACCTCGATCAGAAACACAGTGCGAGTCTCAATTTTCGCAGTTACTGTCAGAAACAGAACCACTTCACTCAGATCTTCGTTGATCTGATTCACCTGGATGTTCAGATCCTGCTGGATCTGAGGCTGTTTGGGATTGAGGAATGCCTCTACACCCATAGGTGTTTCAAAAGACAGGTCTTTGAGGTAAATGCGTTGAATCGCAAAGGTGGGTGCAGCCTGTTCGTTGGCTTCAGCGGCCGGGGTGGTAGTTTCTTCAGTCATGAGAAGTATCCAATCAAATTAAAACAGCTTAATAACAATAAATGGCTCAGGCGTTGAGCAGCTGATCCAGCTTGCCACTTTTTTCAAGCGCCCAGAGATCCGTAAAACCGCCGACATGCACCTCGCCGATCCAGATTTGGGGCACAGTGCGCTGGCGACTTCTGGCCATCACTTCCTGCCGCAACGCCGGGTCCAGATCCACGCGCACCTCCTTGAAAGGCACACCTTTTTCAGTCAGGAGTCGCTTGGCATTGACGCAGTAGGGACAAACAGCCGTGGTATAAACAACAACTTCAGCCAATTACTTCACCAAAGGCAGACTCTGGGCCTGCCACTCTGCAATACCTCCGGACAGACGGCGCACCTGATAACCCTGACGCGCCAGGTTGCGACCAACTGTACCTGCGTGCTGCCCCATTTTGTCGACCACCACTATGATCTTGGACCTGTGAGGCTCCAACTGTCCTGGGTCGGCACTGATCTTGGCATAGGGAATATTGATGGCGCCGACAATGTGGCCGGCCTTGAACTCAGCCGCATCGCGCACATCCAGTAGCACGGCTGCCTCGGCATTTACCAGACGGGTTACCTCGTGGGCCGACACGGGAGTGCCGCTTTTGACGCGCTCCCGCCACAAAAAGACATAGCCAAGCAGGATAAGCATGCCAAACAGCATCCATTCCTGGCCCATAAAGACAATAAAGTTATTCACAACGTGCGGTTTCCTGCAGAAATCGGTCTATGGCGGCCCCAAGAGCCAGCCCCGGATAAAATTGGGCGGCAGTATACACTATCGCGCCCCGATTGCTCAGTGTTCGGACAATCGACGCAATAGTCATAATCACACTTGCCCTCATGGAGATCGAGCCTCCAACCGGGTAGAATGGAGTCTATTCCGCACAGGCCAGAAGCAGCGCCACGCCTGTCTCCGGCCGGATTTTCCTTCTCTTCGAATCAAGAGCGACCCAAACGCATGACTGCCCAGAAAAAACCCATCGTTTTACTGATCCTCGACGGCTACGGCTACTCGGAAAAGACCAAATACAACGCTGTGTATGCGGCCAATACACCGGTTTACGACAAACTCTGGCAAACCTGCCCAAACACCCTGATAGATACCTCTGGCATGGCTGTTGGCCTGCCCGATGGCCAGATGGGTAACTCCGAAGTGGGGCATACCACCATAGGTGCCGGTCGTGTGGTCTACCAGAGCTTTACCCGTATCAACAAATCCATCAGCGACGGCGATTTCTTTACCAATCCCGAATATGTGAAAGCCATCGACAGCGCTATCGCCAATGACAAGGCAGTACACATCCTCGGCCTGCTGTCGGAAGGTGGCGTGCACAGTCACCAGGATCACATCTACGCCATGATGAAAATGGCCGTGCAGCGCGGTGCCAAAAAAGTTTATCTGCACGCTTTCCTCGATGGCCGCGACACCCCGCCGCGCAGCGCGGAACTCTCGCTGCAAAAAGCCCAGGACCTGTTTGCCGAACTGGGGGCCGGTCGCGTTGCCTCTATCGTGGGCCGCTACTTTGCGCTCGACCGCGACAACCGCTGGGACCGCGTAAAAACGGCCTATGACGTGATGGTCACCGGCGAAGCCGAGTTCGATGCCCTGACCGCTGTGGACGGATTGAAAGCCGCCTACGAGCGCGGTGAGAACGACGAGTTCGTCAAAGCCACAGTCATCTGCGGCGAAGACGAGGAAGTGGCTACCATCAACGATGGCGACTCGGTGATCTTCATGAACTTCCGTCCCGACCGCGCCCGCGAAATTACCCGCGCGCTGATCGACGAGAATTTCACCGGTTTTGATCGCGGCGACACACATCCCTCCATCGCCCATTTTGTGCAGACCACCGAATATGCATCCAATATCAAAGCGCCTATTGCCTATCCGCCGGAAGACCTGAGCAACTCCTTTGGCGAATACATTTCCAGTCTGGGCAAAACCCAGCTGCGCATTGCCGAAACCGAGAAATACGCCCACGTTACCTTCTTCTTTAACGGCGGCAACGAAGTGGTTTATCCCGGTGAAGACCGCATACTGGTGCCCTCACCCAAGGTAGCCACCTACGACCTGCAACCGGAAATGAGCGCGCCAGAAGTGACCGAAAAGCTGGTGGAAGCCATAGAGTCGGGCAAGTACGACGCGATCATCTGCAACTATGCCAACTGCGACATGGTGGGCCACTCAGGCCTGTTTGATGCTGCAGTCAAAGCGGTGGAAGCTGTGGACGTTTCCCTGGGCAAGGTTCTCGCAGCCGTTGAAAAAGTGGGCGGCGAAGCTCTGATCACTGCCGACCACGGCAACGTGGAAGAAATGTTCGACGAGGAAACAGGCCAGCCCCACACCCAGCACTCAACCCTGCCCGTACCTTTCATTTTCTTCAGCCAGCGCAAAGGCCATCTGGCCGACGGCGGATCTCTCGCGGATGTAGCGCCCACCATGCTGCATCTGATGGGCATTCCCCAGCCGAAGGAAATGACAGGGCGCAACCTGATCACTCTCGGGTAAGCCTTGCCAGCCGCTCGCCAAGGTCAAGTCGCCATGACGCCAGCGTTTTGCAAATCTGTCTGCACCCTGATGGCAGCCGCACTGCTGCTACTGGGTGCAGGCGCAACCCACGCAAATCAGGAAGCGGAGCTCAAAAAACTGCAGGAAAACATTCAGGCCCTGCAGCAGGAGCTCAAAAATATCCGCGATGCGCGTTCAAACCTGCAACAGGAACTGGAGCAGACTGAATCCGAAATGTCGGATCTGCTCAAGAATATCGAGCGCATTCAGGAACAGCTCAAGCAACAAAATCAGGAGCTGAAAAAGCTGGAGACAGAGCGCAATCAGCTGGAGGAAGCCCGCCAGGAACAACAGAAGCAGATCGGCGACCAGTTGCGCACCGCCTATCAGATGGGCCAACAGAGCCAGATAAAAATGCTGCTCAATCAGGAGTCTCCGGAAAGGCTGACGCGCCTTTTCGGCTATCATGAACGGCTCATGCACTACCAGCAGGAAAAGCTCCAGCGCTATCAGGTGACTCTCGATCAACTGGAACAGCTGGAAGCGCGCATACTGGCGCAGCGCAACAGTCTGGCTCAGCATCAAACTCAACTGACCAGCCAGCAGAAAGCCCTGCAACAACGCCAACCCTCCCGCCAGCAAACTCTTGCCAAAATCAATTCCAGCCTCAACAGCAAAGACGCCGAGTTGCGCCAGCTGGAAGAGGACAAAAACCGCCTGCAACGCCTGATCAAGGAAGTCGCCCTGGCCGCCAGCAAGATGCCGATGCAGGAAGGCGGCAGCTTTTCCATGCGCAAGGGGCAAATGCCTTGGCCCACCAAGGGGCGGCTACTGTCACGCTTTGGTAGTCCAAGACTTGAGGGAACCCGCTGGAACGGCATGCTGATTGGCGCTGCGGCGGGAGAGGCGGTGGTCGCCATTCACTCGGGGCGAGTGGTATTTGCCGATTATTTTCGCGGACACGGCCTGCTGATCATCGTTGATCACGGCGAAGGCTATCTTAGCCTCTATGCCCACAACCAGCATTTATTAAAAACAACGGGCGACTGGGTGGCCGGGGGTGAAGCTATCGCCAGAGTCGGCAACACCGGTGGCCAGCAGCAGATGGGACTCTATTTCGAGATTCGCCATCAAGGGCAGCCCACTGACCCTGGGGTCTGGCTTGCAAAAGCTTGAGATGGAAGCTGAAAGCCCGGCGTAGCAACTATCCCCGGCTTTTTCTCACCCCTCTCTGGGCAAGTCCATCCAAGCGGCTTAATCTACACAGCCTTTTGAACTCAGCCTTGTAAAAGTGCCGACCTGTTCGGCTTGCAGGAGAACTCAATGCTCACCTATCTACGAACACCAATGTGCGCCCTGGGAGTATTGGCATGCCTGGCGTTTGCGCCCAACCTGACCGCCGAGCCGGCCGGCAACAATCCGGCGCCTCTGCCGCTGGAAGATCTGCGCACATTTACCCGGGTGTTTGACCATATCCGCAATGGCTATATCGACGAGGTGAGCGATAGCCAACTGCTTGAGTACGCCATCAAGGGCATGCTCGCCGAACTGGACCCCCACTCCTCCTATCTGGACAAGACCGCTTACGAAAACCTGCAGGTCAACACCACCGGAGAGTTTGGCGGTGTGGGCGTGGAAATCGGTCTGGAAAACGGCTTTATCAAGGTCATTTCCCCCATCGACGGCACACCGGCACAAAAGGCCGGCATTGAAGCGGGCGACCTGATCATGCGCCTGGACGATAAGCCGGTAAAAGGCATTAGTATCAATCAGGCAGTGGAAATGATGCGCGGCCCCAAAGGCAGCAAGCTGCGCATGCATATACTGCGCACAGGGGTGGAAAAGCCCATTGAAATCACTATTGAAAGGGACATCATCAAGGTGCAGAGCATCCGCACCCGACTGATCGACAAGGACTATCTCTATGTGCGCATGGCCCAGTTCCAGCTGGATAGCGGCAAGGATCTGGTGCGCAGAGTCAGCGAACAGCTCAGCAAGAATCCCGGTATCAAAGGCATTGTTCTCGACCTGCGCAACAACCCTGGCGGCGTGCTGCAAGCCTCTGTGGAAGTGGCGGATGCCTTCCTCGATTCCGGTCTGGTGGTCTACACCGAAGGCCGGCTGGAAAACAGCAGTACCCGCTTTGAAGCCAGTCCGGGAGATATCACCCTGGGATTGCCACTGGTGGTTTTGATCAATGAAGGTTCTGCCTCAGCGTCGGAGATTGTTGCCGGCGCCCTGCAGGACCATAAACGCGCCGTCATCATGGGTACCCGCAGCTTCGGCAAGGGCTCGGTGCAGACAGTGATCCCCATTACGGAAGAAAAGGCGGTAAAACTCACCACCGCGCTCTATTTCACCCCCAGTGGACGTTCAATCCAGGCCCAGGGTATTGAACCGGATGTGGTGGTGGAACGGGCTGAAGTCAAAGCCATTCGCAAGGGCACCGCTCCCACTGAGGCTGACCTGAGCGGCCACCTGCGCAATCGCAACGGTGGCTCGGAAAGCGACAGCCGCACTCGCCAGCAGGAGTTGGCCCAGCAGGCGGCCGATGACAACCAGTTGCAAGAGGCCATCAATCTGCTCAAGGGACTGCATATCTTCCGTCAACAGCAGCATTTACTTGTACCTAGCCTGACAGAGTCCAGTGAAGACCAGATTTAAATGGTTACTGCTGCTTGTTTGCAGTGCTCTCCTCTCCCCGACTCAGGCAGCTCAACTGGCTATAGTCATCGACGATCTGGGCTATAACGCCCAGATAGGTCGCCAGCTGGTTGAGTTTCCGGGGGACCTCACCCTCGCCATACTGCCCTTTACCCCCCACGGCCAGGATCTGGCAGAACTGGCCGCCTCCCTCAACAAGGAAATCATGATTCACGCTCCCATGAGTAACAGCCGTGAATTGCCTCTGGGACCAGGAGCCCTGGAAAGCAATATGAGTCGGGAGCAATTTCACGCAAATCTCGAAGCCATGTTCAGGGCTATTCCCCAGGCGCGGGGGCTAAACAATCACATGGGCAGCCAGCTGACCCAGGAACTGACGCCCATGAACTGGCTGATGCAGGAACTTCTAAAGCGGGATTTTTATTTCGTCGACAGTCGCACCAGCCCCCGAAGTCAGGCTTTGTACGCCGCCAATCAATGGCTGGTTCCCGCGCTAAAACGCGATGTTTTTCTCGACAATCAACGCAATTCGGCGCACATTCGCCAACAATTGAACAAGGCCCTCGCGCTGGCGAAGCAACAGGGAAAGGCCATAGCCATAGGCCATCCCTATCCGGAAACTCTTGAGGCACTGCGGGAATTGCCCCAATTGTTGGCAAACCATCAGATAGAGTTGGTGCGGGTTTCAGCACTGCTTCAAGCCCGGCACCAGGAAACTGCCCGCTACTGCCCCGCTCCGCCTGTCCTGCTCTGGCGCCCGCTGACCAGTGGCACCCCCAATTCCAACACGCCTTTTGATGACGATTTTGGTTATGAAGATTGAGGCAGAACATGCCAACTCAATCTATCTATTGAAACTTGCGTGCGCTTATAATCGGACCGTGATTTTGTGAAATCACCGAGCCTGCCAGGCTGGCGAGTAGCTGAGTCGAGTCTGGATGCCTTGGAGGTTCAACAAGCCTAGCGCTTAGTTAACAGGATTAGCATTATGACTAACAGAGCAGGTGAACAGGGTAGCATTCCTTCACGGAGTGGGCGCTTTCTGCAGAAAGAGGGCTATTGGTATTACAGCACCCGCGAAGGTGTGGATATCGGTCCTTTTGATAATCGTGCGGATGCCGAAGTCGGAGTGGGTGAATTTATCGACTTTATTTGCGCCTCTGAACCCAAGATCTTAGCCGCACTAAGACAATACCGGGCTGCCTGATAGCCGCTCGACTTGACGCCCCCTTAGCAAAAAGGGCTCTGCGAGCCCTTTTTGTCTTCTCTAATTTTCACGCTCAAACTAAAGCCGCATCTCTATACCCTGAGCCGTCATGAATGCCTTGGCTTGGGGAATGGTGTATTCACGGAAGTGGAAAATACTCGCCGCCAGCACCGCATCCGCATGCCCTTGAAGGATGCCATCAACCAGATGCTGCAGATTGCCAACGCCGCCCGAAGCAATAACCGGAACCGGCACTGCATCGCTGATGGCCCGAGTGACACCCAGGTCATAGCCCTTCTTGGTGCCGTCGCCGTCCATGCTGGTCAACAGAATTTCTCCCGCGCCGAACTCGGCCATTTTCACGGCCCACTCCACCGCATCTATGCCCGTTGGCTTGCGGCCACCGTGGGTAAAGATTTCCCAGCGGGGAGTTTCATTTTCTGCGCTGACTTTTTTTGCATCTATGGCTACAACTATGCACTGGGCGCCGAAACGATCTGAGGCAGCTTTGACAAACTCCGGATTGAATACAGCCGCAGAATTGATACTCACCTTGTCAGCGCCGGCATTGAGCATGGTGCGAATATCATCCAACGTGCGTATGCCGCCGCCCACGGTGAGGGGAATAAACACTTCCGCCGCAATCTTTTCCACTGTGTGTACAGTGGTATCCCGCCCCTCGTGAGTGGCAGTGATATCGAGAAAAGTGATTTCGTCGGCACCTTCCTCGTTGTAGCGTTTTGCCACTTCCACCGGGTCGCCAGCATCGCGGATATCGACAAACTGCACGCCTTTGACAACACGACCGTTGTCGACGTCAAGACAGGGAATAATGCGTTTTGCCAGAGCCATAAAAGATTCCGCTGATCAGTTTGCGTCGCAGTAAGCCTGGGCTTCTGCAACATTCAATGTGCCTTCGTAAATGGCGCGACCGGTAATGGCGCCCACTATGCCTTTGTGGGATTCAGCCTTGAGCGCGCGAATATCGTCCATATTGGTAATGCCGCCGGAGGCAATCACCGGAATACTGGACGCCTGCGCCATGTCGACAGTGACCTGCACATTCACGCCCTGCATCATGCCGTCGCGGGAAATATCCGTGTAGACAATGCTGCTCACACCGTCCTGCTCAAAACGCTTGGCCAGTTCAGTGGCTTTCACATTGGAAACCTCGGCCCAGCCATCAGTAGCCACCCAACCGTCTTTCGCATCCAATCCCACAATAATGTGACCGGGAAACTGTTTGCACATCTCTGTCACAAACTGCGGCTCCTTTACCGCTTTGGTGCCGATAATCACGTAATGCACACCGGCATTCAGATAATGTTCAATGGTAGCCGCACTGCGAATACCGCCACCGATCTGAATGGGCAGTTGCGGATAAGCCTTGGCAATAGCCGTAACCACTTCACCGTTAATCGGCTTGCCTTCAAAAGCGCCGTTGAGATCCACCAAGTGCAGACGACGACAACCCTGGTCAACCCATTGCCTGGCCATGGCCACAGGATCATCAGAAAACACTGTGGAATCATCCATCAGGCCCTGACGCAAACGCACACACTGGCCATCTTTCAAATCAATTGCAGGGATAATCAACATATCAATAACTCGTAAAAGAATGAGTGAGTGATGGGGTGGCACCTCTGAGACACGCCGTGAACCCTTCCCGGGAGCCTCGAAGGCGACATCCATGTCGCATACCCTCTCAGAAACCTGTCCCCATCACCGCCAGAAAGATCGAATTACGCCCGACCATTCCAATGCAAAAAATTCTTTAGCAATTGCAATCCCACCTTATGACTTTTTTCCGGGTGAAATTGCACGGCGAACAAATTGTCGCGCGCAAGGGCCGCGTGGAATTGCACACCGTATTCACAGCTAGCCGCTACCAGTGCGGGATCTTCTGCATGAATGTAATAGCTGTGCACAAAATAAAAACGCGAATCCTGAGGGATATCGGCCCACAGTGGGTGATCATTATGATGCACCTGATTCCATCCCATGTGCGGGACCTTGAGCGAATTGCCCTGAGCATCTTTGTGCTGCTCACCAAAAAATTTTACCTGGCCGGGCAGAAGACCGATGCAGTCCACGCTCTGATTTTCTTCGCTGTGATTCATCAGCGCCTGCATACCGACACAAATACCCAGCACGGGTTTGCCGGTGGCAATTTGTTCGCGCAGCAGCTGATCAAAACCGAGTCGCTGAATTTCAGCCATGCAATCGCGAATGGCGCCGACGCCGGGAAAAATCACTCTGTCGGCGGCGGCCACCTGCGCGGGATCGGCAGTGACTTTGACATCGATATCCAGGGACACATGCTTGATGGCACTGGCAACCGAGTGAAGGTTGCCCATGCCATAGTCGATAACAGCGAGCGTTGATGTACTCATAACAATCTGATCAAGAGGAGAAACTCGACAAGTCTCCCGTGGCTGCGGGAGACTCAGGATTTACAGCGTACCCTTGGTTGAAGGCATGATCCCCGCCATGCGTGGATCATGTTCCAGAGCCATGCGCAGTGCACGGCCAAAGGCCTTGAACACGGTTTCTGCCTGGTGGTGCGCATTTTTGCCGCGCAGGTTGTCTATGTGCAGAGTGACGCCGGCGTGATTGACGAAGCCCTGGAAAAATTCCCAGAAGAGTTCGGTATCAAACTGGCCGATACGCTTTTGTGTAAAGGGGACATGCATTTCCAGACCGGGACGGCCGGAAAAATCCACCACCACCCGCGACAGGGCTTCATCCAGAGGAACATAGGCATGACCGTAACGGCGAATGCCCTTCTTGTCCCCCACAGCCTTGGCGATGGCCTGGCCAATGGTAATGCCTATATCTTCCACCGAGTGGTGATCATCTATGTGGGTATCGCCATCACAGGTGACATCCAGATCAATCATGCCGTGACGGGCGATCTGATCCATCATGTGCTCAAGGAAAGGAACACCTGTGTTAAACACACCCTTGCCCGCGCCATCCAGATTGAGGCTGACGCTGATTTTGGTTTCCAGGGTATTACGGGTTACCTGGGCGATACGGTCGGACATTGGAGGCTCCAAAGGGCCGAAATGACGGCACTGAAAACGAAATCCCGGTTCGACGACAAGCCGAAGCGCAGGGCTGGGGATTATATCGGCTCGCGCTTATTATTTCACCGCCAAACCGCCTATCGGAGCCATAGCCGTTCCAGCACAGCGACAACCTGCTCAAAATACTCGACCGACCCCTGGGTTTTGGCACCCAGCAGGGCCCCCTGCAACAGGGCAAAGAGCTGGCAGGCCAGCACCCGCGCCTCTGCGTCGGGCAGATCCGACTGACGGCGCTGCACCAGTCGCTGAAACCAGTCGATGTTCAAGCCATAAAAGGCTTCCATTTCCTTCTTGATGTCATCCGGCAGAAGCTTGATTTCCGCCGCCAGCATCATGCACACCGACATCCGCTCTCCGCCCCCCAGCTGCTGGCGGTAGATATCCACCAACGCCGTCAGCGCGTCTTGGGGAGCGGGCTGTTCGGCTTCTATCTGTGCCAGCGCTTGGGCATAGCGCTGGCGGTAGCGGGCGGCCACCGCCAACCCCAGATGAGCCTTGGTCGGAAAGTGATAGTGAACACTTGCACTCTTTATACCCATGAGCGCCGCTATCTCGCGGAAACTGAAGGCGGAATAACCTTTGGTGGCAATGGCCTCTTCCGCCAGGTCGATGATCTGTTGCGCTGTCTCACTCATGCTCACTGTTTACCGGCCCGGAATCACAGGATGCGGATTCTACCCCAGCAGACATCAATTGACTTTGTCCGCTCAGGAAGAATAACCTACCTATCAGTAGATAGGTAGACTTTTGAAGGAGCCCCTATGTCTCGGCAATACAAAACCCAGGTGCTGGTACTCGGCGGCGGTCCCGGAGGTTATTCAGCAGCCTTTCGCGCCGCCGATCTGGGACTGGAAGTCACCCTCGTGGAGCGCTATCCACAGCTGGGAGGTGTCTGCCTGAATGTGGGCTGTATTCCCTCCAAGGCTCTGCTGCATGTGGCGCAGGTGATTCATGAGGCGCGGGAGGCAAAGGCACTGGGTCTCAGCTTTGCCGAGCCAGTGATGGATCTGGAACAGATCCGCCGCTTCAGACAGCAGGCAGTGGACAAGCTGACCCAGGGCATCAAGAGTATGGCCAAGGGGCGCCGGGTGCAGGTCATGCAGGGCCAGGGAGAATTCGTCAGCAACCACCAGCTGAAAGTGAATACTGATGAAGGCGAAACCCTGATCGACTTCGAATTTGCCATCATCGCCGCCGGCTCCTCGGCGGTAAAATTGCCTTTCCTGCCGGAGGATCCGCGCATCTGGGGCTCCACCCGGGCGCTGCAGCTGCCGGAAATTCCGCCGCGCCTGCTGATCATCGGCGGCGGCATTATCGGGTTGGAAATGGCTACCGTTTATGAAGCTCTGGGCAGCCGGGTGACCATCGCGGAATTTGCCGACCAACTGATTCCCGCTGCGGACAAGGATTTGATCAACGTCTACAGCCGTTACAACAAGGATCGCTTCCAGCTGCTGCTTTCCACCCGGGTGGAAAGCCTGGTAGCAAAAGTAGAAGCTTTGCAGGTGAGTTTTTCCGGCACCCAGGCACCGGCAGAACCCCAGGAGTTCGAAGCAGTACTGGTGGCTGTGGGACGCCAACCCAATGGATTATCCATAGGCGCCGAAAAGGCCGGCGTGGCAGTGGACAGCCGGGGATTTATTGCCGTGAACCAGCAACAACAGACATCTGTGCCGCACATTTTTGCCATAGGCGATATCGTGGGGCAGCCCATGCTGGCTCACAAGGCCAGCCATCAGGGCCATGTGGCAGCGGAAGTCATTGCCGGCCACCATCGCGAATTCGATCCGCGAGTGATTCCCTCCATCGCCTACACCAATCCGGAAATTGCCTGGACAGGTTTGACAGAAAAGGACGCCAAAGAAAAGGGCATTGCCTACAAAACAGCTGTCTATCCCTGGTCAGCCAATGGCCGCGCACTGGGAGCCAACCGCAGCGAAGGCAAAACCAAACTGATTTACGATGCGAACACAGAACAGCTTCTGGGTGCCGGAATTGTTGGCATCAACGCCGGTGAACTTTTGGGAGAACTTTCGCTGGCAATCGAGTTTGGCGCCAATGTGGAGGATCTGGCGCTGACCATTCACGCACACCCCACACTTCACGAAAGTGTTGGCCTTGCGGGAGAGCTGGCAGCAGGAAGTATTACAGACCTGCCCAATCCTTCGGGCAGGATTCGTCAATAAAATGGCTGAAGAGGCCGCAATCGATCAGGGTTTTACCGGCAGATACTTGTCCAGAAATTCATCCATGGCTCTGAAAGTGGCAATGCGGTTTTCGTTATTGGTCAGATAGTGGTCCTCGTTGACCAGCGTAATAAAGCTGACCGCCTTGCCAGCCTTTTGCAAAGCCTCATGCATTTGCACGCTGTGCTTGATATCCACCTGACGATCGCTGTCTCCATGCACCAGCAGCACGGGAATCCTGATCTTGTCGGCGTGATTGACCGGCGATATATCGCGCAGTTCGCGGCCGTCGCGACCTATCTGTTCATCCACAACGTTATAGCTACGCCGGAAAGAACGGTTGTCTCTCACAAAATCGTAGACATTGCTGACACCATTAATACTGATGGCACAGCGATAGCGATCGGGCGTTTTTACCGCACCCATAAGCGCCGCATAACCGCCGTAACTGGCGCCCACGATACAGGCTCTTGAGCCATCGGCTATGCCATCGGCAACAAGCTTTTTCAACCCGTCCTCAATATCGTCCTGCATTTCCTTGCCCCAGTTTTTCAGACCGGCATTGCGGAATTCCAGGCCCTGATCCGATGAACCGCGGAAGTTCATCTGCAATACGGCATAGCCCTTGTTGGCAAAGTACTGCGTCCAGTAATCAAAGGCATCCGAATCTCTCGAAATGGGACCGCCGTGGGGGAAAATAATGGTGGGCAGATTTTTGCCCGAGGATTCTCGGGGCAAAGTGAGATAAGCCTCGATCATTAAACCATCGCGAGCAGCATAGTCATAACGCTTGACCGGCGACATAAATTCCGGTGAAAGATTCTTATAGCGATAGGCCACAGGATCCAGCTTTGCCGGGCTGCGCTGTCCCAGATAGTAAGTACCTGAATCTGTATCACTGGCAGAAAACACCAGATACCTCTGCAAATCATCACTCATGGAGATGATCTGATTCCGGGTGTTGGGCAGCGCCTTGTCCAAGGCTGCCTGCAGGCGCTGGAATTCAGGATCAAAAAAGACATTGCCCTGGGAATAATGCACACCGACAACATCATTGGTAGCTGGCGAGTAAATCAGGTAGCCAGACACATCGTATTTGGGGTCTGCATAAACCAGTTGACGTGACAGCGCCGGATCTGTCAGATCGACGCGAAAGATGGCCTGCAATCCCTGATGATAGGCACTGATATAAAGCCGATTGGGGTCTGCGCCAAAGCCCAAAGGAGTCACTTCATCTTCACTGAAGAGTTTGTGCGGCCAGTATGCATTCCACTTTCCGGTTTTCAAATCCTTGATCAGGATTCGGCGCTCGCCCGTGTTGGGATGAAAATACAGTCCCAGACGCACCTGCGACTGACGATCTGCCATCCAGGTGTGAACATATTCCATTGGCTCATGCACCAGCTTCTGACGCTGATTCTTGAAATCAACCTGATAGATGGCCATGCCCGCCTTCATATCCATCAGGGAATAGTTGTTGGGGAAGGCAATCAGCAATTGATCTGGCTGCTCCGGTAAAGGGCTCACCACCGCATCCATAACGCTAGGAAGAATGCGATATTTTTTCAAAAAGTTTTTACTGAAAGGTGCGGCAACATCGCCTGTTTCCGTATTCACAATCATCAGGCGGGTATCGCGGGTATTGAATTTTATTTCCCGTCCGCCCATGGCCAGTGCACGCTTGTCCGGATGAAAGGTACCCACCAACAGGGTACGACTGTCTTTCCAGTTCAACCAGTTGATAATGTACTTTTCATTATCGGTGAATAGAACAAAATCCTGTTTTCCCGTATCCAGACGAGTGACCTGCACGGCGGAACCACGCACATTTTCAAGCTCAACCCGTACAACAGAGGCAAGTTTTTTTCCATCAGGTGAAAGATGCAGATGGGAAACATCCGGCAGGCTGGCAAAATGCTCAAGCGGCAGGCTGGCAGCAAAAGAAGAAAAAGCAAAAAACGCTGACAGGAAACACAATAAACGCAAAAACACTTTCATGGACTCTCTCCCTGGCTGAGCAGGTTGGGGGCAAATCCTGGCGCCTGCCCCCGACTGCTATTCTTATTTAAACAACCATTACACCATCAGCTTCGATCAAGGCACCTTTGGGCAATTGATTGATGCCTATGGCGGCCCGCGCCGGATAAGGCTCTTTGAAGTACTGACCCATGACTTCATTCACCACCGGGAAATTGGACAGATCAGTCAGATAAATATTGAGCTTGACGATATCCGCCAGACTGCCATTGGCCGCTTCGCACACGGCTTGCAGGTTCTTGAATACCTGATGCGCCTGAGCGGCAAAATCGCCTTCCACCAGCGTCATGGTCTGCGGGTCCAGAGGAATCTGGCCAGAGAGGTAAGTGGTGTTGTTCACCTTGATCGCCTGAGAATAGGTGCCAATGGCGGCAGGTGCTTGAGCAGTGTGAATAATCGCTTTATTGGTCATAGGTGCCTGATTCCAAAAGTGGCTGCGCTGAGCCCGAAATGCCTGGGAAATACCTGCTCCTGAACATCAGGAGCAGAAAGGCATGGAGTATAAACGGGGTGATATCGGAGATCTATACAGGGGGGGGGTGGAGATCAGTTTTTGCTGCGGCTGATGCGGATAACGAAGCTCATGTTGCGGATGCGGCGCATGATGTTGGCGAGGTGAACACGATTGTGCACACCGATACACAGGTGAATCACACTGTTATGCGCATCCCGCTCCTGCACATTGATATGCTCAATACTGGCGCCCTGCTCGGTGATGCGCGTGGCAAGGGTTGCAATAATACCGCGCTCTGATTCCACTTCTACCCGCACATCCACCAGGAATTCGCCGCTGACGCTGGGTGCCCAGCTGACCTGACTGATTTTTTCCGGATTGTTGCGAATTTCCGCAATATTGCGGCAGGTGTCCTGGTGAATCACCAGCCCCTTGCCCGAACTGATATGACCGATGATGGGATCGCCGGGAATCGGGCGGCAACAGCGGGCAAAGGTAATCAGCATGCCCTCTGACGAATCTATGGTCAGCGGCGAATAGATGCTGCCGCTCTTGGCTTTGATTTCCGCATCCGGTTTGAGCAGCTTGGCCACCGCATAGGCGATGCGATTGCCCAGACCAATATCCTCCAGCAGATCTTCCAGAGTTTCCATTTGCGTCAGTTGCAACAATCGCTGCAACTGATCCGGCTCCAGACGATCCAGATCCAACTGAATATCCGCCAGCGCCCGCGCCAGCATGCGCCTACCCAGAGCCACCGACTGATGATGGCGCTGGTTTTTCAGATAGTGACGAATGGCACTGCGCGCCTTGCCCGAAACAGCAAAGTTGAGCCAGTGCGGATTGGGCTGTGCGCCCTGAGCAGTAATGATGGTGACCTTCTGACCGCTTTGCAGCGGCTGGGACAGAGGCGCCAGGCGACCATTGATGCGGCAGGCCACACAGGCATTGCCGATATCCGTGTGCACTGCGTAAGCAAAATCCACCGGTGTTGCGCCGTGAGGCAGCTCCACAATTTTACCCTTGGGTGTAAACACATAGACCTCATCGGGGAAGAGGTCGATCTTCACATTCTCGATAAATTCCAAAGAGTCGCCCGCGCGACGCTGCATTTCCAGCAGTCCCTGCACCCACTGGCGCGCGCGGTTGTGGCTGGAACTCAGACTTTCATCACTGTTGGATTTGTAGAGGAAATGAGCGGCGATACCATTGTTGGCCATCTCGTCCATTTCCTTGGTGCGTATCTGTACCTCTATGGGCACACCGTGCATGCCCACCAGCACAGTGTGCAGCGACTGATAACCATTGGCCTTGGGAATGGCGATGTAATCCTTGAATTCACCGGCCACCGGTTTGTAGAGATTGTGGATGATGCCCAGAGCGCGGTAACAGGAGTCCACCGAATCCACAATAATACGGAAGGCGTAGACATCCATGATCTCCTTGAAGTCTTTTTTCTTCTGCCGCATCTTTTCGTAGATGCTGAACAGATGCTTCTCGCGTCCCACCACAACTGCGATGAGATTTTCGCGCTGCAGACGCTTTTCAATGGATGTCTGGATTTGCTCCACCAGTTCCTTGCGATTGCCGCGCGCTGTTTTGAGCGCAGCCTGCAGGCGAGTGGCGCGCAGCGGATACATGGCGTAGAAGCCGCGATCTTCAAACTCCATGCGCAGATCGTTCATGCCCAGACGATGGGCAATGGGCGCATAGATCTCCAGCGTTTCCTTGGCGATGCGGCGTTTCTTGTCCGGCGGCATGGCGCCCAGAGTGCGCATGTTGTGCAGACGGTCCGCCAGCTTCACCAGAATGACCCGCAGGTCATTGGCCATGGCCAGTGCCATCTTCTGAAAATTTTCCGCCTGCTTTTCAGCGTGGGATTCAAATTCAAACTGGGTGAGCTTGCTCACCCCATCCACCAGATCCGCCACAGAATCGCCAAACTGTTTGGAGATGGCTTTCTTGCTAATGCCAGTGTCTTCGATAACATCGTGCAGCATGGCTGCCATCAGACTCTGATGGTCCATGTGCATCTGGGCGAGGATATCGGCGACAGCGAGGGGGTGAGTGATATAGGCTTCGCCGGAGCGGCGCTTCTGGCCATCGTGGGCCTGTTCAGCATAGTAGTAGGCACGCTTGACCAGATTGATCTGGGCGGGCTCGAGATAAGACGACAGTCGATGACTCAGTGCCTCTATGGTTTGCAATTGATGACTCCGAAACTAAGGGCCGCATTGGCGGCCCTGGCAGGCATCACATCTCGCTTTCGTAGCTGGGCTCTGGTTTGGGCTGAGGCAATGTGTCTTTTTCCAGGAGGATACTGGCATCGATCAAGCCTTCTTCAATTTCGCGCAGGGCGATAACAGTCGGCTTGTCGTTTTCAGCGGGAACCAGAGGATCCTTGCCACCAATGGCCAGTTGACGGGCGCGCTTGCTGCCCACCATGACCAGCTCAAAACGGTTGTCAACGTGGTCCAGACAATCTTCAACAGTGATACGTGCCATAAAATTCGTTACTCGATAGTGAATGATGTTGCTGCAAAAGGGATTATTTCAAGGGGGTATTATGCGCTGCCACTGCAGCGCCGGCCAAGCCCGAAAGGGCATACATTGTACACAAATCAGGCAGTTTGTGGACCACCGCCGCTGAGCAGCGCTTCCAGCAACTCCCTGTGACGCAGTACCTGATGATCCTGGCGCAGGTGCTGACTGGTGATCAACGCCTGGAATTGGGCCAGAGCCACGGTAAAGTCGTCATTGATAATCAGGTAATCGGCTTCCACGTAATGGGACATCTCGCTGATGGCCTCATTCATGCGCGCCTCTATCACCGCCGGGTCATCGGTACCCCGCCCTATCAGCCGCTGGCGCAGACTGGCGAGGGAGGGAGGCAGAATAAACAGACTCACGGTGCCCGGAATCAGCTTGCGCACCTGGGCAGCGCCCTGCCAGTCAATCTCCAGAATCACGTCCATACCCTGCGCCAGAGTCTCCTCCACCCAGCGTTGGGATGTGCCGTAGAGGTTGCCAAATACCCGCGCATACTCCAGAAAGGCGCCCTCTTCCAGCATTCGCTCAAAGGTGTCCCGATCCACAAAGTGGTAGTTCACCCCGTCCTTTTCTCCGGGACGTATGGGGCGTGTGGTATGGGAGATGGACACACAGACTTCCGGGTTGGATTCCACCAATGCCTTGACCAGACTGGTCTTGCCCGCACCGGAAGGGGCGGACACTGTAAATAAAACACCGCGACTGCTCATATCAATGGGCCTTAAGGAGTAGCAAGGGAAACAGGGCGATTATGGCACAGGCGCTCCAAAACCGCCCGGCGCAACCTCAACTGGCGCTGGTGGCGCTTTCCCGCCGGTTAAGTACTGCCAACATCAACACCCAGAAGCAGAGCACCAGATTGAACAGGGGAATCTGCAAATCGGCGGGCATGGCATAGACCACGGACACCGCCGGAATCCACACCAGCCAGTTGGACAGAATCACCGTCGGCATTTTTACACACAGAAACTGCCGATCCAGCGCCTGCCACCAGCGCGACAGGCTCCAGTCCATTTCCATCCACAAATAAAGCAGCGTGATACTCGGCGCAGCCCAGAAGGCGCTGTAAAGAAACTGATCCACCGCCACCTTGGTGGCCAGTGTCTGCCAGTCGTTGCCCGTGCCAAACCAGTCGGCCTGCAAGCGGTAAAAGAAATCCACTTCCATGCCCTTGGTACCCCAAAAGAGCAAATAGAAGGCAGCCACCAGCAGTACATTGCGACCGCGAAAGGCACTGCTCCACCAGAGATAGACGAAGGGCACCAAGCCGCCAAAAAACGCGGTAGAGGTAAAGGAATAGGCAAATCCATAATCCGCCTTCCATTGCGCCACCCGGGAAAACAGCGGCTGGGAAGCGGGCACCCAGAAGTAGATAGCCAGAATCAACAGGGCAAAGGCCTGCAACACCAGGCCGGGTTTGAGGTTGCGCAGCAGCGCGGCACCAATGGTTTGGCGAATGCTCATGCCGGAGATACATCCAAAACGGGAAAAGGCACAAAAGCCGCGCAGTCTAGCAGCCGGCTCAGGCGGGTGTTAGTCCCCGGAGCGGGTATGCGTGAAAAATTGAGGGGGAACAGAAGGGGCAAACTCCAGCGGCTCCAGCCGATAAAAAGCAACGAGCAACCGGTAAACCTCGGGATAGGCCTGATGCAATGCCTGCGGCAATGTAAAGAAGGTCTCACTTACCACTGCAAAAAATTCGGCAGGATTGGTAGCTGCATAGGCATCAATGGGCTCCTCGCCCACTTCCAGCCGACGACACAAATTATCGTAAG
>ENA-UOVV01000951-UOVV01000951.1-compost-metagenome-genome-assembly--contig:-NODE-951-length-26861-cov-3.822502_pt1 | contig 26861 bp, 20 predicted proteins | sample MGYA00238155_ERZ761577 | MGnify/ENA primary metagenome ERZ761577 (study PRJEB28898, sample SAMN06268775) | compost metagenome | isolation source: Emeryville, CA | place: USA:Emeryville, CA | collected...
CCGTGGCCATCATGCTCCCCGCCCTGCACAGCGGGTTGTTCGACTTCCGCGAGACCGCGCTGGCCGTGGTGGGCTGCACTGTGGGCACCACCAGCACGGCCTTCCTGGGCGCGCTCAACGCCGCCACCGCCACCAAGCGCGTGGCCATCATCAACGTGGTGTTCAACGTGTTCAAGGGTGTGCTGGCCGTGCTCACGCTGCCGCTGTACGAGTGGGCCTTCGCGCGCTATCTGGGCCCGGACTATGACAAGGTGCTGGCCGTGGCCACGTTCTTCACGGCGTTCAACGTGGTGGGGGTGGTGACCTTCCTGCCCTTGATCGGTCCGTTCGGCCGGCTGGTGGAGCGGCTGGCGCCGGAGCGCACCACGGTGCGTACGCGCTACATCGCCAACATCACCCCCACCGTGCCGGAGGCGGCCGTGCCGGGCCTGGTGCAGGAAGTAAAGGCCCTGCTGGCCGGAGTGATCGAGCTGCACCGCCAGGTGTTGTCGTTGCACACCCCCACGCCCCGCCAGCGGCTGCCCTGGCGGGAGGAGGCCACCGTCACCGATCGGTACAACGACCTGAAGCTGTTGCAGGCCGAGGTGATCGCCTTCGGCTCGAAGGTGGAGCAGCACGGTCTTGAACCCCGTACCGCGGCCGACTTCGACAACGCCATGCATGCGGCACGCCTGGCGCTCTATGCGGCCAAGGCCATGAAGGACGTGCAGGGCAACATCGAGCGATTCGATGGGACGGATGGCTTCCCCGCGCGGTTCCTGGCCGAGGCGCGCAAGCGGGTGATGCACACCCATGCCGCGTTGGCCCGCATGTTGGAGCAGCCCACAGGCGAGGATGCCGTGGAGGCCGTGCTGGCCCTGCACCGGTGGATGGCGACCGACGATGACCGCGTGCTGCGCACCATCACCGAAGCCGTGCGGGACGGCTCGTTGCGCGAGATGGACCTCGCCTCGGCCTTCCAAGTGCACCGGGCCTTGGCGCGCAGTGGACGCGACCTCCTGCTGGCCGTGGCCGGCCTGGTGGCGCCCGAGGCCCACCGCATGCTGGAGGCCGGCCCCGCGGCCTGATCCCCGCCCGCTGCCCATCTTTGCAGCCGCGTCGCCAAAGGCTTCCAAGGCGTTCGCACCGCACCATGAGCACCAACGAGGACAAACTCAAGACCCTGATCGGCCATGCCAAGGAGTATGGCTACGTGTTCCCCAGCAGCGAGATCTACGACGGCCTCAGCGCCACGTACGACTACGGTCCGTACGGTGTGGAGCTGAAGAACAACATCCGTCGCTACTGGTGGGACGCCATGACGAAATTGCACGAGAACATCGTGGGCATCGACGCGGCCATCTTCATGCACCCCACCACGTGGAAGGCCAGCGGGCACGTGGATGCCTTCAACGACCCGCTGATCGACAACAAGGACAGCAAGAAGCGCTACCGCGCCGACGTACTGCTGGAGGAGCACATCGCCAAGTACGCCGAGAAGATCAACAAGGAGATCGAGAAGGGTCGCAGGAAGTTCGGCGATGCCTTCGATGAGGCCCAGTTCCGCGCCACCAACCCCAACGTGAAGCGGGCGCAGGAGCGCATCGACGCGGTGGAGGGCCGCATGAAGGCCGCACTGGAAGCGAACGACCTCGCGGCCCTGCGCCAGCTGATCATCGACGAGGAGATCAAGTGCCCGGTGAGCGGCACGGCCAACTGGACCGAGGTGCGGCAGTTCAACCTGATGTTCGCCACCGAGCTGGGCAGCGTGAGCGGCGAGAGCAGCACCATCTACCTGCGGCCCGAGACCGCCCAGGGCATCTTCGTGAACTTCCTCAACGTGCAGAAGAGCGCGCGCATGAAACTGCCCTTCGGCATCGCGCAAACGGGCAAGGCCTTCCGCAACGAGATCGTGGCGCGCCAGTTCATCTTCCGCATGCGCGAGTTCGAGCAGATGGAGATGCAGTTCTTCATCAAGCCCGGCACGCAGCAGGAGTGGTACGCATACTGGAAGGAGAAGCGCATGGCCTGGCACCGCGCGCTGGGGCTGCCCCCGGAGAACTACCGCTACCACGACCACATCAAGCTGGCGCACTACGCCGACGCGGCCTGCGACATCGAGTTCAAGTTCCCCATGGGCTTCAAGGAACTCGAAGGGATCCACAGCCGCACCGACTTCGACCTGGGCAACCACGAGAAATACAGCGGCAAGAAGCTGCGCTACTTCGACACCGAGACCAACGAGAGCTACGTGCCCTACGTGCTGGAGACGAGCATCGGCCTGGACCGCATGTTCCTCGCGATCCTCAGCGCGGCCTACGAGGAGGAGAAGCTGGAAAGCGGCGAAACGCGCGAAGTGCTGCGCATCCCCGCCCCGCTGGCCCCGGTGAAGGTGGCCGTGCTGCCGCTGATCAAGAAGGACGGCCTGCCCGAGAAGGCGCGCGCCATCATCGACGGGCTGAAGCTGTCGCACAACTGCCAGTACGACGACAAGGACAGCATCGGCAAGCGCTACCGTCGCCAGGACGCGATCGGCACGCCCTACTGCATCACCGTGGACCACGACACGCTGAACGACGACGCGGTGACCATCCGTGAGCGCGACAGCATGAAGCAGGAACGCGTGAAGATCAGCGACGTGGAGCGCATCGTGAGCGAGAAGGTGGACATGCGCACGCTGCTGCGGCAGCTGTGATCGGGCGGTCAGGAACGCGCCATCCGACCTTGGGTGAACCGCCCCTCCGCGGGGGAACGGGCTGTTCGTGCTTCTGCATGATGATATATTACCCATCCCTCGATCGCCGTGTTTATCGTCGATCGAAGCCCCGATGTCCCCCACCGAGCAACGTGTCATCCTGCACCTCGACCTGGACAGCTTCTTCGTGAGCGTGGAGCGGCTGCATAACACCGCGTTGGCGGGCAAGCCCGTGATCGTGGGTGCCGACAACGACCGCGGCGTGGTGGCCAGCTGCAGCTACGAGGCCCGGGCCTTCGGCGTGCGCAGCGCCATGCCCATGCGCACCGCCAAGCAGCTCTGCCCCGATGCCATCATCATCCGCGGCAACAGCGGTGCATACATGGAGATGAGCGATGTGGTGACCGAGATCATCCGCGCGCGGGTGCCGCTGTTCGAGAAGACCAGCGTGGACGAGTTCTACGTGGACCTCACCGGCACGGAGAAGTTCTTCGGTGCGGAGAAGCTGGCGCGTGATGTGCGGGCGGCGATCCTGCGCGAGACACACCTGCCCAACAGCTTCGGCCTCTCCGCGAACAAGACCGTGAGCAAGGTGGCCACCGACGATGCGAAGCCCAACGGCACCAAGCAGATCGCGCACGGCACGGAGAAGCCCTACCTGGCCCCCAAGCCCATCGAGGCCATCCCGGGCGTGGGTGGCAAGACGGCGCACCTGCTGCGCAGCATGGGCGTGGCGCGCATCGCCACCATGCAGGAGCTGCCCATGGAATTGCTCGAACGGCTGCTCGGCGCGCACGGCCCCGTGCTGTGGCGCAAGGCCAACGGCATCGACCCCAGCCCCGTGGTGCCCTGGCACGAACGCAAGAGCATCGGCACCGAACGCACCTTCGCCACCGACACGCTCGACCTCGTGAAGGTGCGCGGCATGCTCACCGCCATGGCCGAGAGCCTCGCCTTCCAGCTGCGCCGCGGGCGCCGGCTCACCGGCTGCGTGAACGTGCGCGTGCGCTATGCCGACATGGAGACGCACGACCGCCAGCAGCGCATCCCCTACACCGCCTGCGACCACCTGCTGCTGCCGCTGGTGCACGACCTCTTCAACAAACTCTACGACCGCCGGCAGCGCATCCGGCTCATCGGCGTGCGCTTCAGCAACCTCGTGGGCGGCGGCCACCAGATGGACGCCTTCACCGACACTGAGGAGGCCATGCGGCTGTACCAGGCCATGGACAAGATCCGCCAGCGCTTCGGCGATCGCACGGTGATGCGCGCCAGCGGCATGGCCGCCAAAAGCATCGGCCGCATGGACGATCCCTTCGATGGCCAGGCCCCGCTGCTGCTGGCCAATAGGCGGAGCTGAAAAATGGATGGAATTGCAAAACCGGTGGACCCCCGATGGACACGAATGGACCTGCCTCGCTCCGCATTGAGGCAGGTCCATTCGCGTCCATTTAAGTCCGTTTTACCCACTCCCCAACTAACTTACCGCCATGGAAAGCCAGCAGCCCCAACGCCCCAAGGTCCTGCTGCCCAGCGGCGGCTACGAAAAGCTGGTGAGCTACAAGGTGGCCCAATTGCTCCATGATGTTACCGTGCGCTTCGTGGACCGGTACATCCCCCAGGGCAGCCGCACCCACGACCAAATGGAACAGGCCGCGCGCAGCGGCGAGCGCAACATCGGCGAAGGCAGCAAGATCAGCGCCACCACCCGGAAACTGGAACTGAACCTCACCAACGTGGCGCGTGCCAGCGTGGACGAGCTGCGGAAAGACTACGAGGCCTTCCTGGCGCAACGCAAGCTGCCTCTTTGGGAACCCATGGACCCGCGCCGCAAAGAGCTGAGCAACGCACGCTGCAAGGATGCCGATGAGGTGGCACGGTGGATCAAAGCCCTGTGGGAGCGCGAGAAGGAAGCACGCATGGCCGCCCCGCTTGGACCGCGCACCGCCCGCACGCCCACCACCGTGCAAGGCCGCGCGTACGCCGAGATCAGTGCCAACGTGGGACAGACGCTCTGCAAGATCGCCATCCATCTGCTGGACAAACAGGTGGACAGCCAGGCCCGCAAGTTCGAGGCGGAAGGCGGCTTCAGCGAACACTTGTACCAGGTGCGCCGAGAAGCGAAGCGGCAGCAGGGAACAGGAAGGCGATAGCTGTGGGCGCCTGCCTACCGGTAGGCAGGTGTCCCCTTCCCCCGCACGGCCCCGCGCACGGGACGGGAGCCGCCGCTGCTCCCGTCCGCATGGCGGGACCCTCACGCGGGGGGCCGGCGAACTACAATTTGTGGTAGTACGCCTTGATCTTCAAAGCCATCAACCTTCTCCTTTCCAGCAGGAAATCGGGGTAATCCTCAATGCCCATCTCCATGATGCCCGCAGGCACGCAATTGGCCTCCAAATTGTGCAAAAGGTCCTGCTCTGAAACGATCCCGCTGATCAGCCTTCCGTTGTTCTTGATCTGCTCCCGGATGGTCCCGAAGTATTCAACCGGCGGTTTATTGCCCACCTTGACGTTCACCTCGGACTGCATGTACACATAGTTGGCGATCTGGTTGTACTGGCCACGGGCGAGGCCGTGCTTCTTCAGGTAGTCCTTCGGAAACAGGTGGTGGATATCGCCCCGCAGCTCGATCAGGTCGCTCACGAGGACATCGCTCGACAAGAAGCCCTTGTCGTTCGCCTTCACCTGTGCGGCCAGGAACACGTGGAAATAGGGGCTGCTGGCCACGGAGGTGTCCAAGCGTTGGGGCAGCGATGCGTTCCAGAAGGCATCCGACAGTTCACCTTCCTCTTTCTCCTGCAAATAGCTCCCCATGGATTTCTGCGCGATCTGCCGGATATCGAAGTCGAACAGGCTTTCAGGGGAGCCGGAATAACGCCCCGTCAGGATCGAATACACGAACCATTTGCGCACATACCGTTCGATATCCACTTGGTTCACGCCCTGATCGCGCAGCTTCAAATACACGATGTAGGCAAAGTTGATCGCGTTCATCGACCGGATGAGCTTCGGCGAGATGAACCCTGCGGACTTGAGGATCATCAGAAACCGCTTGAAGTTCGTTTCATTGATGAAGCTCTTGACGCCAGCGGCCAACCGCGCGTACGAATCCGCCATGATCGTTTCCTCATACGCGCGGGTCTCGAAGTTCCTGCCGGACAACAAGCTGACCAGGTCGGAAAGCCGCCCCCGGTTGAACTGCGAGGTGAACGCGACACGGATCACATCGTTGTAGCTCGGGTTGTACAGGTCCTCATTCTCGTTCCGCAGCCAACCCATCTGCCTGAAGAGATCCGTTCCGGCGAACTCCGGGTCATGGTCCACGATGTTGCCGTGGAACTCAGGGGCCACAGCCAGGTGGCTGAAGTAATCGATCGCCTTGCGGAGCATGTTGCCACCGTGGGCCTTGTCCGCGGCGATCTTGCTCATGGCGAAATCGGCCTGGCTTAGCACCACGCCCTTCGAGTTGATCCGGATGAAGATCTCCGTCACCGTTTCTATGTCCAGCTCTGGCACCAGCTCGATCATCCCGATCGGCTTCTTCACGATACTGGTCAACCGCGAGAATGACTGCTCGATCAGTTCCTCCTTCACGTCCGGATTAACGGCTGAGTATTCCCGTACAAGCTTGATGAGGCCCACTCTTCCTGAGAGCGCATCGGCGATGTCGGGCAACCAGGTCTTATCCTTCAAGATCGCCGGGTTCTGCACCTCGAAGCGCTCATTGATCGGGTCAAAGGCGATCCGGATCTTGATCCTTCGGTAGTGCTTGTCGATCACGTACTGCCCGAGAATGGCCGCCGTAAGCGCGGTAATGCGCTGTTGCCCATCGATCAACACTTTCTTCCCTGCGCTCAGGCTACCATCCTTCAGCCGCACATTGGGATTGCGCCAGGCGATGATGTAGCCGATCGGGAAGCCTTGATAGAGGCTGTCCATCAGGTCCCGGACCTTGGAGCTGTCCCACACGAACGGTCGTTGGATCTCCGGTATCGCGATCTCGCCGGAGTTCACCCAGGCAAGCACGGTTTCAACGAGGTGCTGATTGACGGAATACTTCTGCATGATGGCGGCGATGGCCCTGTTCCAAAAATTGGGGCGCGGCAAAGTACAGGAGCGCACCTGCACCGTCAAGCGCATCGACAGCGGCTTCTTCGGGGAGGAGTAGCCCCTCACTCCGCCCCGTACCGCGGATCGGGCTTCCACGGCAATTTCATGGACCATTCGGTGCGCAGGGCGCAATGCCCGAACTCCTCCTCCACCACGCCGGTGAGCAGGTACACGCCGCGTCCGCGGAAGGGATGGCGCGCCGCCACCTGCGGGAACTGGGTGCTGTCCCAGAAGTCGCCCGCGGGATCGATGAACGAACCGAAGGTCATCTGCTGGCCATGGTGCGTGCTGGTCGTCTTCACGTGGATGAGGTAGCCGCGCATGGTGACACGGCGGCCGATGTGCTGGGGCATGTCGCGCGTGCCGATGTGCGGCAGGTCCGTGGGAATGGTGTCGGCGGTCTCGTCCACCAACGCGAACGGATCGCACAGCGGGAAGCCCAGCAGCTCCAGCTCGTCGTAGGCATCGGCCAGCGGATGATGGTGCAACGGCGGCAGCGCAGGCTCTTCCACACGCGTGGTGAACAGATCATGGCCCGCACCGACACGTGCCGGGCGATGCAATAGTGCCAGGTCCCACAACAGCTGCGGCTTGCTGCGACCGGTGAAGCGCAACGCCCCCGCGCGCACCAACAGGCGCGCCTGTTCGAGTTCCAGCGGCACACGCCGCAGCAGGTCCTGCAGATCGGTGAAGGGCCCGTGGCGACGCCGTTCGTCCAACACCGCGTGCACGGTGTCGCTCGTGAGGCCTTTGATGTGCGCCAGGCCGAGGTGGATGCGGCGATCGGTCCGCATCAATGAACACCACTCCCCGCTCATGTTCACGCACGGCGCCTCGATCACGGCACCCGCCCGCTTCGCCTCGTGCAGATAGAACTCGGTGCGGTAGAAGCCGCCGAAGTTGTTGGCCACGGCCACGAGGAACTCCAGCGGGTGGTGCGCTTTCAGGTAGAGGCTCTGGTAGCTCTCCACGGCATAGCTCGCGCTGTGGCCCTTGGCGAAGCTGAAGCTGGCGAAGCTTTCGATCTGACGCCAGATCTCCTCCACCTCCTGCGGTGGATGGCCGGACCTTTGGCAATTGGCGAAGAACTTCCGCTCCACTTCCTTGAAGTCGTCCCGTTCCCGGTAACGCAGGTTCATGCCGCGCCGCACCTGATCGGCCTCGGACAAGTTCAAGCCTCCGTACTGCACCGCCACCTTGATCACGTCCTCCTGGTACACCATCACGCCGTAGGTCTCGGGCATGATCTCCAGCAGGCGCTTGGGGGCCTGTTTGCGCCGCTCGGGATCGTGGTGTCGCAGCAGGTATTCGCGCATCATGCCGCTCTCGGCCACGCCCGGACGGATGATGCTGCTGGCGGCCACCAGCCCGAGGTAGTCCTCCACGCGCAGCTTCTTCAGCAGCATGCGCATGGCGGGGCTCTCCACGTAGAAGCAGCCGATGGTGTCGCCCTTGCGCAGCAGCGCCTTGATCGCGGGGTCCTGCTTGAAGCGCGGGATGTCGTGGATGTCGATGGGTTCGGCGGCCGTGGCGTTCACCATCTCCACCGCATCGCGGATGTGGCCCAGGCCGCGCTGGCTCAGCAGGTCGAACTTGTGCAGGCCCAGGTCCTCGCACTCCAGCATGCTGAGCTGCGTGACCGGGAAGCCCTTGGGGGGCCGATGCAGCGCGGTGAAGTGCGTCACGGGTTGCTCGGTGATCACCACGCCCCCGGCATGGATGCCGAACTGGTGCGGCATGCCGATGAGCCGTTGCGCATGACGCACCACCGCGCGCGCCACGCGGTCCATGGTGCCTGCCCGCACCTGCGCGCTGGGATGGCCGCCGCCCCAACCGCCTTCGTCGCCCGCGCTCAACGCATCGATCTCGCCGGGTGGCAGGCCCAGCGCCTTGCCCAGCTCGCGCACGGCACCCCGCCATTTGAACGTGGTGTAGGTGGCGATCTGCGCGGCGTGGATCCGTCCGGCGCCGGGGCCGTTGTACTTCGAGAAGATGTACCGGTACACCTCGTCGCGGTCCTTCCAGCTGAAGTCGATATCGAAGTCGGGCGGATTGCGCCGCGCGGGATTGATGAAGCGCTCGAAGTAGAGGTCCAGCTCCAGTGGGTCCACATCGGTGATGCCGAGGCAGTAGGCCACCAGGCTGTTGGCGCCGCTGCCGCGCCCCACATGGAAAAAACCACGGCTCCGCGCGAAGTCCACGATGTCCTGGTTGATGCGGAAGTAGCTCACGAAGCCCTTCTGGTCGATCACATCGAGCTCGTGGCGCAGGCGCTGGAAGGCCTGCTGCGTGGGCCGTCGGTAGCGGGCGTGCAGGCCGCGCAGGGCATCGGCGTGCAGGCGTTCGCGGTCCTCGCGTTCATCGGCGCCGAAGCTGCGCCAGGTCTTGTCGCTGGTGTCAAAGGCGATGGTGCATTCCTCCAGCAGGGCCATGGTGTTCTGCAGCAGGTGCGGATGGTCCTGGTAGATGCGGAACACCTCCTCGGGTGAGCGGAACACTTCGTCGGGCCGGGCCAGTTCCTCGGGTGGCAGCAGGCTCAGCACGGTGTTGCGGGCCACGGTGCGCAGCAGGCGGTGCAGGTCGAACTCGCGATGGCGTTCCGTGCCGGGATCGCGGAAGGTCACCGGCATCCAGGCCACAAGGTCCTTGGTGGACCGGGCCCAGGGGCTGAAGGGCAGGCGCGTGAGGTCGCTGGGGCGCACGCCGATGCGTTCGTGCGGCAGTAGCGTGCGGTGCGGCGTGGTGAAGGGCAGGATGAAGTACGCGTGTTCCAGCAGCGGCGGGCGTTCGGGCAGCGGATCACCATCGAGCAGATGCGCGCTGAGGAGCGTGTTCAGCGCGTGGAAGCCGTTGTTGTTGCGCGCCAATCCGATGTACAGCAGGCGCGATCCCTGCCGGAACTCGATGCCCACCACGGGCCGCACACCGTGCTTCGGTGCGTCGCGCACGAAGTCGGGCACGCCGGCCGTGCAATGGATGTCGGTGAGCGCGCACACCGTGACACCCGCGCGCGCGGCCTCCTCCAGCAAGGCGCCGGGCCGCAGCACGCCGTACTTCAGGCTGAACCAGCTGTGGCAGTTGAGGAACATGATCGACGGATATTGCGTCGATCCGTCGATCTAAAAGGTAGCACGATCGGATGCCCCGCGCTTGTAACTTCATTGGCGGATGTGCCGTCCCATCGACGGAACCCTCACCATGCGTTTCCTCACACCGCTCCTGCTCGTTCCGGGTCTGTGGCTTCATGCCGGATCGGGGATCACCGCCACCATCGACCTGCGCGACCAACGCCACGACCGCCTCGAGGTGGAGTTGACCGTGCCACCGCTCCATGTCGATCAGGCTGTCTTCGCCCTGCCGCGCATCGTGCCGGGCATCTATGGCATCATGGACCACGGTCGCCTGGCCAGCGGGCTGCAGGCCTTCGATCCCCACGGCACACCGCTCCCCGTACGCCGGCTTGATGTGGACCGGTGGGCGATCGATGAGGCCCGCGCCCTGCACCGCATCACCTATTCGGTGGACGATGGCTGGGAGGAGTTCGACATCCGTTTTTCCCTGGGCAACTACCGCTCGGCCGAGGGCACGGTGAAGCCCGAAGCGGTGGTGCTCAACCACAACACGGTGATCGGCTACCTCGAAGGCCACGAGCAACTGCCATACACCATCGAGCTGAAGAAGCCCGCCCACCACTACGTGGCCACCAGCCTGCCGCGCGCACAGGAAAGCACCGAGGCCATCACCTTCCACGCCACCAGCTACCGGCATCTGGTGGACAACCCGATGCTGATCGCCCCGCCCGACACGGCGCACATCCGCCTGCCCGACATCGATGTGCTGGTGGCCTGCCACAGCACCACCGGCCAGGCCATCGCGCGCGACGTGGCCCGGCACATCCGTCCGCTCCTCGCCGATCAACGCGCCTACCTGGGCGGCAGCCTGCCGGTGCGCGACTACACCTTCCTGATCTACCACCACCCCAGCGATGTGGAAGGCAGCACCATGGGTGATGGACTGGAGCATTCGGCCTCCACGTTGATCCTGCTCTGCATGCCGCTGGACCCCGCGATGATCGCCCACAGCGTGTACGGCATCGCCAGCCATGAATTCTTCCACACCATCCTGCCCCTGAGCGTGCACAGCGAGGAGATCGCGCACTACGACTTCCACACCCCGCGCATGAGCCGCCACCTCTGGCTCTACGAAGGCATGACCGAATACTTCGCCATCCACATGCCGGTGAAGCAGGGCCGCCAGACGCTGAACGAGTTCCTCGATGTGCTCCGCGACAAGATCCAGCACATGCGCCGCTTCCCCGACGACATCGCGCTCACGGCGTTGAGCCAGCAGGCCTTGGAGCGGCAGGACCAGTACTACAACTTCTACCTGAAGGGCACGCTCTTCTGCATGGGTCTGGACATCGCGCTGCGCGAACGGTCCGGCGGGAAGTACGGCGTGCAGCAGTTGGTGCAGGACCTGCAGCGCACATACGGACCCGGGCGACCGTTCAGGGACGAGGAGCTCTTCACCACGATCGAGCGCCTCACCGGTCCGGACATCGGGGTTTTCCTGCGCCGGCACCTGGACGAGCCGAGCGCGCTGCCCGTGGAGGAGTGGCTGGCGAAGGCTGGGCTGACGATCACCGCACAGGGGGCGGTGCGCGCGGTGGCCAGGCCCACACGCGAGCAGCTGCGGCTGCGCACCTGGTGGCTGGGCCGGTAGCTGGCACGGGAGCCGCATCGCCGCTATCTTCGCACCCCGCTCAACAGCGGTGTTCTTTTCCTCAGCACACCCACCCAGGTGGCGGAATCGGTAGACGCGCTGGTCTCAAACACCAGTGAAGCAATTCGTGCGGGTTCGAGTCCCGCCCTGGGTACCACTGATCCGTGATCAGATGATCGGATGATCATGGCCCCGGCCATGGCAGCCTTGGTCCGATGCAGAACGACACCCTCGTTTACGCCGATCCCGCCAAGCAGGACCGCTACGACCGGGCCTACATGCGCATGGCGTTGGAGTGGGCCAAGCTGAGCCACTGCGTGCGCAAGAAGGTAGGTGCTCTGCTGGTGCGGGAGGGCATGATCATCAGCGACGGGTACAACGGCACGCCCACCGGCTTCCCCAACGATTGCGAGGACGCCGAGGGCCTCACCCACTGGTACGTGCTGCATGCCGAGGCCAACGCCATCATGAAAGTGGCCCGCAGCACCAACAATGCACGGGGCGCCACCCTCTACCTCACCCACTCGCCCTGCAAGGATTGCAGCAAATTGATCCTGCAGGCCGGCATCCAGCGCCTGGTCTATCTCGACCCCTACAAGGACCCTTCGGGGCTGGAACTCCTGCGGAGCGGCGGGGTAATGGTCCATAAGTTGGAGGCCCTTTGAGCATGGCCCGCCTTTCCGCCTTCCAACCCCTGCTGCTGGCCGGTGCGCTGGTGGCCGGCCTGTTCATCGGACGGTACTCGGGCTCCGGCGTGGGTGGCGACGCGTTGGCGCGGCTCACGTCCCGGGGTGGCGACCCCGCCGCCAAGATCGCCCAGGTGCTCGACCTGATCGAGCGCCAATACGTGGATACCGTCGAGCAGAAGGCCTTGGTGGAAGAGGTGCTCCAGGATATCCTGCAGCGCCTCGACCCGCACAGCTACTACATCAGCGCGGAGGAGTTGGGCGCCGCCCAGGAACCGCTGGAGGGCAGCTTCGACGGCATCGGCGTGGAGTTCGCGATCCAGCGCGACACGGTGGTGGTGATCACGCCTGTTGAAGGCGGACCGAGCGAGGCCCTGGGCATCCGCGCCGGGGACCGGATCATCGCCGCCGACAGCGTGCCGTTGGCCGGCGTGGGCATCACCAACGACGGGGTGATGAAGAACCTGCGGGGCCCCAAGGGCAGCAAGGTCACCGTGAGCATCCTGCGCAATGGCCGCAGCGAGCCCTTCCAGGTCACGATACAGCGCGGCAAGATCCCGATCCACAGCGTGGCCGCGTCGTTGATCACCCCCGATGGCACCGGCTACATCAAGCTGGTGCGCTTCGCCAGGAACACGCACGATGAGTTCCTGGCCGCGGCCGATGCGTTGCGCGAGAAAGGCATGCAGCGCCTGGTGCTCGACCTGCGCGGCAACGGCGGGGGCTACCTGAACTCCGCCATCCAGCTGGCCGATGAGTTCCTGCCGGATGGTCGCACGATCGTATACACCCAGGGCCGCAATTCACCACGCCGTGACATCACCGCCACGCGGGCGGGCAGCTACGAGGACATCCCCCTGGCCGTGCTCATCGACGAAGGCTCGGCCAGTGCCAGCGAGATCATCGCCGGGGCCGTGCAGGACAACGACCGCGGCTGGATCGTGGGTCGGCGCTCCTTCGGCAAGGGCCTGGTGCAGGAACAGGTGGACCTGCCCGACCACAGCGCCGTGCGACTCACCACCGCGCGCTACTACACGGCCAGCGGTCGCTCCATCCAACGGCCCTACGGGGAGGGCATCGCCTACAACGACGACCTTGCCGAACGCTACGAGCACGGGGAGTTCCTCTCTGCCGACAGCGTGCGCCTGGATTCCTCCCAGATGTTCACCACCGTGGGCGGTCGCAAGGTGTTCGGTGGTGGGGGCGTGATGCCCGACCTCTTCGTGCCGGCCGATACCAGCGGCTCCGACTACCTCTCCCGCTTGGTCTTCTCCGGCCTGCTCAACCGCTTCGCCTTCGATGTGGCCGACCGCGACCGGAATATGCTGGAGCGGTATGGCTCACCGGAGGCCTTCCAGGCGAAGTACCGGGTGACCGATGCCTTGATCGATGAGTTGGTCCGGCTGGGGGTGAAGGAGGGTGTTCCCGAGGACCCTGCCGGAGTGGCCCGCTCCAGGAAGGTGCTGGCCGCCCGTATCAAGTCCGGCATCGCGCGCAACATCTGGGGCAACGCCGGCTACTACCGCATCCTGCTCGACGACGATAGGATCTTCCAACGGGCGGTGGAGCGCCTGCGGTCGGGGGATCGGCCTTGATCACGGGGTCGGAAAAATGAAAAGGGGCCCGATATCGGGCCCCTTTCGTCGGGTCTTGGTACTGGTAGAAGCTTACTTCACTTCTTCCTGAACGGCCTCCACGGCCTCCTCGGCAGCAGCGGAGAGGGTGTCGACAGCGGCTTCGGTGGCTTCAGCAGCGGCGGCGGCAGCGGCCTCGGCTTCAGCAGCAGCTTTGTCCAGCAGCTCCTGGGCTTGAGCAGCAGCCTCGTCGGCTTGCTTCTGCAGTTCTTCTTGGTTGCTGCTGCCGCAGGCAACGAACAGGGCTGCCACGGTGGCAACCAGGGCGAACTTCTTGATCATTTTTCCTTGAACGTTTTGGTGAAAAGTGGTGCCAAAGTTATGCGGAACTCCGTGATATCTGCAACAGATCGCCCTCCATGGCGGCCTATCTTTGCGTCTCTTCGACGGACCCTTAAAAAAACCACCGACCGATGGCCTTCAAACTGCCTGATCTTCCCTACGCCGCCAACGCGCTGGAACCCCATATCGATGCCCGCACCATGGAGATCCACCATGGCAAGCACCACAATGCGTACGTCACCAACTTGAACAAGGCCCTGGAGGGCTCGCCCGATGCGGACAAGTCCATTGAGGACCTGATGAAGGGCTTGGACATGAGCAACATGGCCGTGCGCAACAACGGTGGCGGGCACTACAATCACAGCCTGTTCTGGACCATCATGGCCCCCAACGCCGGGGGGGCGCCCACGGGCGAGCTGGCCGATGCCATCAACGCCGCCTTCGGCAGCTTCGAGGCCTTCAAGGAGAAGTTCGCCAATGCGGCCGCTACGCGTTTCGGCAGCGGCTGGGCTTGGCTGTGCGTGCACAAGGGCGGCAAGCTCGAAGTGTGCTCCACCCCCAACCAGGACAACCCGCTGATGCCCGACACCGGCTGCGGCGGCACTCCCATCCTGGGCCTCGATGTGTGGGAGCACGCCTACTACCTCAACTACCAGAACCGCCGTCCGGACTACATCGCGGCCTTCTGGAACGTGGTGAACTGGCCGGAAGTGGCGCGCCGCTACGCCGCCGGGAAGTAACCACGAACGCATCCCAATGGAACGGCGGATGGAGCGACGCTCCGTCCGCCGTTCTACTTTTAGGCGATGATCCGTTCCTGGGTCGCACTGCTCGTGCTCATCGCCCTCACGGGCTCGGTGCGCGCTGCCGGTCCTTTCGATCCTTCCGTGCGGGAGATCGCCTGGCTCGATAGCGCGTTGGCCGCGGAGTGGACACCCGATACACTACATACCGAAGACCCGCGCCTGATTGCCAGCGCGTTGACGGTGCTGCTCGGCCCGTTCGGTGCGCATCGCCTCTACCTCGGCACCACGCCGAAGGTGGCGGTGATCTACGGCATCACCTTCGGTGGTTTCGGCGTGCTGGCCCTGCTCGACCTGGGGCACCTGCTGTTCACCAAGGACCTCGCTCCCTATCGCAACAACGACAGGGTGTTCATGTGGGGTGGGCCGAAAGGGGAGGCTACTCCACCGTGACGCTCTTCGCCAGGTTGCGCGGCTGGTCCACGTTGCGGTCCAACATCACGGCGATGTGGTAGCTGATCAGCTGCAGGGGCACCACGCTCAACAGGGGAACGAGGGCGTCCGGGGTCTCGGGGATCTCGATCACGTGATCGGCCAGGCCCTTCACCACCGTGTCGCCTTCGGTAACGATCGCGATGATGCGGCCGTTGCGCGCCTTCACCTCCTGGATGTTGCTCACCACCTTCTCGTAGTTGGAGCCCTTGGTGGCGATCACGAACACGGGCATCTCCTCGTCGATCAGGGCGATGGGGCCGTGCTTCATCTCGGCGGCGGGGTAACCCTCGGCGTGGATGTAGCTGATCTCCTTCAGCTTCAACGCCCCTTCCAAGGCCACCGGGAACGTGTAGCCACGGCCCAGGAACAGCGCGTTGCGGGCGTCCTTATAGATGTCGGCGATGTAGCGGATCCGGGCGTCGTTCTCAAGCACCTTCTGCACTTTGTCCGGGATCGCGTCCAGTTCGTTCAGTAGGCGGTGGAAGTTGCTGCCGGTGATCGTGCCCTTCTTCTGGCCGATCATCAGGGCCATGAGGGTGAGCACGGTGACCTGGGCGGTGAAGGCCTTCGTGCTGGCCACACCGATCTCGGGTCCCGCGTGGGTGTACGAACCCGCGTGCGTGGCCCGCGCGATGCTGCTGCCCACGACGTTGCAGATCCCGATGATGGTGGCGCCGCGCGCCTTGGCCAGTTCGATCGCCGCCAGGGTGTCGGCGGTCTCGCCGCTCTGGCTCACCGCGATCACGATGTCGTCCTCGTTGATCACCGGGTTGCGGTAGCGGAACTCGCTGGCGTACTCCACTTCCACGGGGATGCGGGCCAGGTCCTCGAACAGGTATTCGCCCACCAGACCGGCGTGCCAGCTGGTGCCGCAGCCCACGATGAGGATGCGCTTGGCGTTGATGAACTTCTGCTCGTACTCGGTGATCCCGCCCAGCACCACCTCGCCTTTGCGCAGGTTCTGCCGCCCGCGCAGGCAGTCGCGAATGCTGCGCGGCTGCTCGTGGATCTCCTTCAACATGAAGTGATCGTAGCCGCCCTTCTCCAAGGCCTCCAGGTGCAGTTCCAACTCCTGTACGAAGGGGGTCTTCACCTGATTGCTGATGCTGCGGATCTTCAAGCCGGCTTTGCGGTCCATCAGGGCGATCTCCCCATCCTCGAGGTACACCACGTTCTTGGTGTGCTCCACGATCGGAGTGGCGTCGCTGGCCACGAAATGCTCCCCGTCGGCGCCGATGCCGATGACCAGGGGCGAGCTTTTCCGGGCCGCCACGAGCAGGTCGGGCGATTTCCGGTCGATGACCACGATGGCATAGGCGCCCACCACGCTGGTCAGCGCCAGGCGTACGGCCTCGGCAAGGTCCACGCCCTCTTCCTGCTGGATGTCGTCGATCAGGTGCACCAGCACCTCGGTGTCGGTGTCGCTCTTGAAGGTGTGGCCGCGTTTCAGCAGCTCCTCCTTGATCGCCGCGTAGTTCTCGATGATCCCGTTGTGGATCAGCGCCAGGTCGCCGCTGGTGCTCACATGAGGGTGTGCGTTCACGTCGTTGGGCGGCCCGTGGGTGGCCCAGCGCGTGTGCCCGATGCCTACGGTACCGCTCGTATCGGCGCCGTTCACATGCGCCTCCAGGTCGCTCACACGCCCCTGGCACTTGTGCACATGGATGTTCCCTTCGGCCACCAAGGCCACACCGGCGCTGTCGTAGCCACGGTACTCAAGGCGGCGAAGCCCGTTGATCAATATGGGATAGGCCTGTTTATCGCCCAGGTAGGCCACGATTCCGCACATAACCCGGTCAGTATGTGGTAAAGGTAAGTTGGAGGCGCATGCCCCCTTCGGCGGCCGGGCCTGCCAGGATCGCCCGGTTGGCGGTCACACCGTTGCTGCCGCATACCAGCTCCACGCCATTGTTGGGCAGGTTCCCAGAGAGCACGTCGTTGATGTATCGCGTGATGTTGAAGCGGTATTCACGCGTTGCGGCATTGTACAGCCCACCGATCGCCGCCAGGCCGCTCAGTTGGTCGGGAAGGAAGGCGTCGGCGCCGTTCTCGTCCTTGCGGAAGATGAACAGTTGCGAAGGGGGAGGGAGCATGCCGTTGTATGCGCCGGCGATCGGTACCACCAGCTCGGCCTTGGCCAGGATCCGGCCTTGGTCGGCGTATTCCATCAGGTGCGGGAACCGTACGGCCGTGCGCAGGGCGCCCAGGGTCTGCACGTAGGTGCGCAGGGGGGGCGTCACGGTGTCGGCGAGCGCCTGCAGCACGCCGGGGATGATGGCCTGGGCATGGTCGTGCTCGGCCACCGTGTAGCGCACGCTGTTCGAGTTGATCGGCAGGTCCAGGGTACGCAACTGCTCAGGGTTGTTGTTGGTGTTGTGGTAGTACAGCGTTGCCTTGGATGCCCCGTTCAGCAGGCTCAAGTACAGGATGCCCTGTTGGAAGGGGGGCTGCGGCCCATTGTCCACCGTGACGTGGATGCCGTTGAAGAAGGAGAGGAAACTGTTGTTGTCGGCCAGGTCGGAAGTGCCGAAGCGCGAGAGGATGCGCCCGGCGAGCTCGTCGACCAGCCGAATGCGCAATTGGGGCAGCAGCGTATCGCCACCGATCACGGGCCCGGCGAACGGCTGCGGTACGATGCGCCCGCCCCGGTTGGCGCACAGGTCCACCGGGATCACCGGCGGCACGTCGGTGGTGTAGTACGAGGAGTCGATGGAGAGCAGCGTGTCCAGCTCGTACACCCGCACCACCTGCGGGTCCAGATTGCCGTAGACGTAGTTGGCACCGTCGAACGCCAGCGCCAGCACGATGCTGTCGGCCACCAGTCCCGAATTGTCCTGCCCGCTGCCCACGTTGTTGGTGGACAGGCGCAGCTGCGCCACGAAGCCGGCCTTCACCAGTCCGAAATCCTGGTCCAGGTACGAGCCGAGCAGGTTGCGCGTGAGGCCGCTGGTGCGCACTGCCGTATCGGCGAAGGTGAAGGCGTGCACAGAGGAGGTGTCGGTGACCACCCCCAGCGGGTCGCCGGGCAGCAGGTCAAGGCCGAGGTCCTCTTCGGGTTTGCGGCAGCCCGCCAGCACCACACAGGCACAAAGCAGCAGCGCGACCCCGTTCAGGGGCCGCGCCGAATAGGATAGCATGCGCTTTTCCAATGGTTATCAGACCAGCGCTTCCTCGAGGATGCCTTGGTAGAAGCCGGCGTGGGCGTCGACCATGTCGGCGTCGGTGTAGGTGAGCAGTGGCTTCTCGTAAGCCTTCAGGGCGTTCTCCATGGCCTTGCTCAGCTTCGGGCTCGCCTTCACGGCCGCGTCCGAAAGGCTCATCGCGAACTTGCTCAATTCGTCGGTGGTGGGCTTGGCCAGGGTCTTCACCAGGTCCTTGTCGAAGCCTTCCATCGTGAGCTTCTTCACCAAGTCCTTGTCCAGCGGCTCCGACTTCTGGTCGTACACGCTGTACACCAGTTTGGTGTTCTCGAAGTGGGGGTCGTCGGCGAAGTGGTGGCGCACGTACAGGGGCACGAAGGCGGTCATCCAGCCGTGGCAGTGGATGATGTCGGGCACCCAGCCCAGCTTGCGCACGGTCTCCAGCACACCCCGACCGAAGAACAGGGCCCGCTCGTCGTTGTCGCGGAAGAAGGTACCCTCGTCGTCGTGCGTGTCGGCCTTCCGCTTGAAATACTCCTCGTTGTCGATGAAGTACACCTGCATGCGGGCGCTGGGCACGCTGGCCACCTTGATCAGCAGGGCGTGGTCGGTATCGTTGATGATGAGGTTCATCCCGCTCAGGCGGATCACCTCGTGCAACTGGTGCCGACGTTCGTTGATGCAGCCGAACCGGGGCATGAACACCCGGATCTCGTTCCCGCGGTCCAAGATGCCTTGGGGCAGGTGCCGCGTCACCTTCGCCATGTCCTCAGGACTGTCCATGAAGGGTTGGATCGCCTGGGAGATGGTGAGGATCTTCGCGTTCTTCAAGCTCATATCGGGAGGGGGGTGTCGAATGGGGGTACAAAAATATAGACTTTTCCGCGGAACATCAACCGAAGGCCTTAGTTTCGCCGCCCTTCGGGCCCGCCAGAACCCGCGCCGATCGTGGAGATCATCACCGAACCCCACCGTGCCGCCGAGTGGTCGGCAGGGTGCCGCAGGCAGGGTGCCACGGTGGGCTTCGTCCCCACCATGGGGGCCTTGCACGAAGGCCATCTCGATCTTGTGACCCGTGCTCTACGGGAATGCGACCAGGTGGTGTGCAGCGTGTTCGTGAACCCGCTACAGTTCAACAATGCCGAGGACCTGGCGCACTACCCGCGGCAGGTGGAACAGGATACCGCCCTGCTGGTCCAGGCCGGTTGCCACGCCCTCTTCACCCCGGCCAAGGAGGCCATTTTCGCCGAATTCACGCCTGCGGAATACGACCTGGGCGGGCTTGACCGCTACTGGGAGGGCCCTTCGCGCCCCGGCCACTTCCAAGGCGTGGTGAACGTGGTGGAGCGCCTGTTCCACTATGTGCGGCCCGACAAGGCCTTCTTCGGGGAGAAGGACCGCCAACAGCTCGCCATCCTGCAATATGTGGCCCGGACGCTGCGGTGGCCCGAGCACATCGTGCCCTGCCCCACGGTGCGCGCGGCCGATGGGTTGGCGCTGAGCTCGCGCAACCAGCGTTTGTCCGCCACGGAGCGCACCACGGCCACCGCCCTGTACAAGGCCCTGTGCGCCATGGCAGAGGTGGCGTTCACGGCTTCGCCGGAGCAGACGGTGGCTGCCGGCATGGCCGTGCTGAGCGCGCATCCCGATGTGGTCCTGGACTACCTCGCCGTGGCCGATGCACGCCCCCTGGCCCCGCTTTCGCAGTGGCCGGCCGATGGTCCGGCCGTGGCCTTGGTGGCCGCGCAGGTGGGACCGGTACGGCTGATCGACAACATGACCTTGGAACGCGCCGGACGGGGTGTCGAGGGTCGGGGCGGAGCCGCGGCATGACCCTGCCACCTACTTTTCGCGCATGGCCTCCTTCCACGCATCGCTCGTGCTTGTGCCCACGCCCATCGGCAATATGGACGACATCACCCTGCGCGCGATCAAGGTGCTGGGCGAGGTGGATGCCGTGGTGTGCGAGGATACCCGCGTGACCGGTCGCCTGCTGCAGCACCTGGGCATCAGCAAGGCCTTGGTCGCCTTCCACGCCCATAACGAGCACACGGTGGTGGACCGCTTGGTGCAGCGCATGGCGCAAGGCGAACGCTTCGCACTGGTCTCCGATGCGGGCACGCCGGGCATCAGCGATCCCGGCTTCCTGCTGGTGCGTGCCGTGATCCGTGCCGGCATCAGCGTGGAATGCCTGCCGGGGCCCACGGCTTTCGTGCCGGCCCTGGTGGCCAGCGGCCTGCCGTGCGACCGCTTCGTTTTCGAGGGCTTCCTTCCGGCGAAGAAGGGCCGCCGCACGCGATTGACCGAACTGGCCATCGAGCCCCGCACGATCGTGCTGTACGAAAGCCCGCATCGCATCGCTCGCGCGCTTGGCGAACTGGCCGAGGCCTTCGGTGGTGCTCGTCCGGCGGCGGTGGTGCGCGAGATCAGCAAGCTGTACGAGGAGGTGCGACGTGGCACCTTGGACGAGCTCGCTTCTCATTTCGCCGAGGTCCGGCCCAAGGGCGAATTCGTCGTGGTGGTGGGCGGTGCGGAATAAGCCCTGCATCCTTGTTGACTACCTTTCGGCGAAACCCATTGGTCATGCTCCCGCTGCGTGGTGTCGGCCTGTTCGTGTATGCCTGGGCGTGCCTTGGGCTTTCGGCCCAGACCATGGTGTACCGCACCGTGGCCGACCATCACGCGAAGCGCGGCGAGGATGTGGGCGAGTTCGTGGACATCGCGCCCGTCATGGGCCAATACGTGCTCTTCTTCGATCGCGGGGGTGAAGAGGTGAAGGTGCGCTGCAAGGACATCTGGGGATTCGTGTACAAGGGGATCCTGTTCCGCATCGGGCCCGACGGTCACGCGCCGGTGCGCTTGATGACCAAGGGTGCCCTGTGCTATTACGAGAACGGCTTCGCCCACCTGACCATGCAGCGCGACCGCACCGAGCATGCCGGGTACGACACAGGCCATGCCTCGTACCTGAGCCGTCATTTGGAGGGCGAGGTGGTGCCCGCGGTCTTTCGCGAGGGCGATAAACGTTCGGCCAGCGCACGGTTCCGGCAGGCGCATCCGCAGTTCGAGGCCTTGTTCGTCTGCATCGGCGACAAGAACGACATGGACAATACGCGCCAATGCGTGGTCGATTTCGAGGCCGGGTTGGAAGGGCCTTGAGCGAGGTGCGTGGCTTCGGGCCGCTGCGCCGTTCCTTCGCATGCATGAACGCTTGGACACTCATGGCGCATGGCGACCCACGGCGCGTGCTGCGCCTGAACGAACGTCCCGAACCGGTACCGGGAGCGGGCGAGGTGCTGCTCGATAGCGAGGGCTTCGGGTTGAACTATGCGGATACCATGGCGGTCCGGGGCCTGTACCGCGATGCGCCTTCCGTGCCGTGCGTGCTGGGCTATGAGACCGTGGGCCGGGTGATCGCCGTGGGTGCCGGTGCCGACCCAGCGTTCCTCGGGCAGCGTGTGGTGGCGATCACGCGTTTCGGAGGCTATGCGCAACGCGCCGTGGCCGACCAGCGCGCCTGTGCCGTGATCTCGTCGGACATGCCGCTGGGGGTGGCCCTGGCATTGGCCACCCAGGGCTGCACCGCCTGGTACGCCGCAAGGGTGCTCTGTCCCTTGCGCAAAGGCGAGCGTGTGTTGGTGCACAGCGCCGCCGGTGGGGTGGGGCGCATGCTGGTGCAACTTGCACTGGACCAAGGCTGCGAGGTGTATGCGATCGCCGGAGGGCCCGAGAAATGCGCGCATCTCGCCGCGATGGGCGTGCAGCATGTGATCGACCGGAAGGCGGGCGACCCCTACGCGGCGCTCCGTACTGCGCTGGGCGGCCACAAGCTCGATGCAAGCTTCAATGCGGTGGGAGGGAGCACCTTCAAAAAGGACATGAAATTGCTGGCCCACGGCGGCAGGCTGGTGCTTTACGGCGGTGCGCAACGTGGTGAAAGCGGCTTGTTCGGAACGCTCGGCTTCGTCTGGCGCATGGGGCTGGTGGTGCCGGTCTTCCTCATGATGGGAAGCCGCAGCCTGCTGGGGGTGAACATGCTCCGCATCGGCGAGTCGCGTGCCGACCTGCTGGCCGAATGCTTGAAGGCCACGGTGGAGGCGTGCAGGGAGGGTGTGTTGCGTCCCCATGTGCACGGGGAGTATCCGGCCGCGGAGCTGCCCAGTGCGTTGCAGGAACTCGCCTCGGGGCGTACCATGGGCAAGGTGGCGGTGCGTTGGTAGGCTCGGGTCGTGGCCGCGCTCGGGGGTACCTTTGCCCCCATGCCACGGATCGACCGCGATGTCCTGCGCCCGCTGCCTTTTTCGGAATGGGGCCTGGGCCTTGATCGCCCGCTGATGATCGCGGGGCCATGCAGTGCCGAAAGCCGTGAACAGGTTCTGGCGACCGCTGAAGGGGTGAAGGGTCGCGCGGTGGTGTTCCGTGCCGGTGTGTGGAAGCCGCGCACGCGGCCGGGGCATTTCGAGGGCGTCGGCGCCGTGGCCTTGGAGTGGCTGGCGGAGGTGAAGGCCACCACCGGCTTGCTCACCGCCACCGAAGTAGCCACCGGGGCGCATGTCGAAGCGGCGTTGAAGGCGGGCGTTGACATCCTGTGGGTGGGCGCGCGCACCACGCCGAATCCCTTCAGTGTGCAGGAATTGGCCGACGCTCTGACCGGCGTGGACATTCCGGTGCTTGTCAAGAACCCCATCAACCCCGACCTGCACCTGTGGGTGGGCGCCTTGGAGCGCTTCGCGCAGGCCGGTATCCGTCGGTACGCGGCCGTCCACCGTGGTTTCAGCTGGTTCGAGCGTACGCCTTACCGCAACAGCCCGATGTGGGAGTTCCCCATCCGGCTGAAGGCGGCCCACCCGGGGTTGGAGATCCTCTGCGACCCGAGCCACGTGGCCGGGAGCCGGGAGGGGGTGCCGGTGATCGCCCAGCAGGCCTTGGACCTGGGCCTGAGCGGCCTGATGATCGAGGTGCACCCCGACCCCGGCCAGGCCTTGAGCGATGCCGCTCAGCAACTGGCCCCTCCGGCCTACGGCGCCCTGCTCGACAGCCTGATCCACCGCGTGCCCCATCCGGGCGAAGAGGCGCGGGACCGCTTGCAGGAATTGCGCGACCTGATCGACCAGCTCGACGAGGAGATCGCACAGAAGCTGGCCGCGCGCATGGACATCGCCGAGCGGATCGGCGACCATAAACGGGCGCACAACGTGGCCATCATCCAGCCCGAACGCTGGGCCCGGGTGCTCCAAGGCCAGCTGCGACTGGCGCGGGAACTGGGACTGGGCGAGGACTTCGTGCACCAGTTCATGGACGCCGTGCACCGTGAGAGCATTCGGAGGCAGAGCGGCGGGGCGGCCGGGAGCGGTACCCCCCTGGGGATCCCAAGCGAAGGGACCGGAACGCTTGCCAGAGACCCCGGCACCGTCTAAATTGGCGGCCACCTGCTCGAGAACCCTAACTCCCGGAACCCCATTTACTACGCACCATGAGAGCAAGCTCTACCCGCACGGGGCTGTTGCTGGCTTGTGTCATGCCGCTTTCGGCCATGGCACAGTTCAGCTTCACCAATGCCACCAACCTGAAAAGCAGCACCACCAACAGTGGTGGATGCATGGGCGTGGCCGACATGAACGGCGATGGACTGGATGACCTCTGCATCCTGCACAACAGCCGCACCTTCTACGTGGACTATCAGAATCCCGACGGAACCTTCTCCTTGGTGAACTACGGACAGGTGTCCGGGTCCGGTCAGTGGGGTTGGGCATTGGGCGATGTGGATGGCAACGGTCACAAGGACCTGGTGAGCGGTGGCAACGGGGATGGCGTGCACTACCTGCGCATCAACTCCCCCGGCAATGCCACGCTGCTCAGCTTGAACAACGCCAGCGGCCTGTTCATGCAGTGCAACAACATCGTCGACATCAACATGGACGGCCACAACGATTTCTGGGCCTGCCACGACGTGGGTGCTCCCCGTCAATGGTTGAACGATGGCAACGGCAACCTGAGCTACGCGAACATCATCGACTACACCAGCGTGCCTTCCAGCGACATGAGCGGGAACTACGGCAGTGTGTGGACCGACTTCGACAACGACGGCGACTTGGACCTCTACATCGCGAAGTGCCGCCAGAACGTGAACAACCCAGATGATCCGCGCCGCTGGAACCGGCTCTTCGTGAACGATGGCAACGGCAACTACTCCGACCTCGCCGCCAGCTATGGTGTACAGGTGCGCAACCAGTCGTGGACGGCAGATTTCGCCGACATCGACAACGATGGCGACCTGGACCTGGTGATCACCAACCACAACACCACCATCCAATTGTTCGAGAACGACGGTACGGGGCATTTCACCGAGATCACCAGTGGTAGCGGGCTCACCGTCACCGGCTTCTTCCTCCAGAGCAAGTTCGTGGACCTGGACAACGACGGCTACGTGGACCTGATCACCGCCGGTGGCTCCGGAGCCCACTATGTGTTCCGCAACAACGGGAACAAGACCTTCAGCCAGGTGAGCAACGTGTTCCCGGCTCCCAAGGCCATGCACAGCTTCGCCACCGGCGACCTGAACAACGACGGTTTCGTGGACGTGTTCGCGAACTACGGAAGCAGCTACATCGATGTGGACAACAACAACCCCGACCGTCTGTGGCTGAACGATGGGAACGACAACCATTGGCTCGTCGTGCGGCTGCAGGGCACCATCAGCAACCGTGATGCGATCGGCGCCCGTGTGACGATCAACGGTCCGTGGGGCACTCAGATCCGCGAGGTGCGCGCCGGTGAGAGCTACGGCATGGTATGCACCTCGGCGGCCATGTTCGGCCTCGGCTCGGCCACCACCGTGCCCGAAGTGGTGGTGACCTGGCCCAGCGGTCTGGTGGAGACATTCACCGACCTGGAGGCCGACAACATCATCACGATCGTGGAGAACACCTGCATCAGCCCGAGCGTGCAGATCACCACGGTTGGCGAACCCGTGCTGTGCGCAGGCGGTTCGCTCACCCTCACGGCCAACCCGGGCTTCGAATACGTTTGGAGCACTGGTGCCACGAGCCAGAGCATCACGGTGAACGAGGCGGGGGTGTACTCCGTCACCATCAGCACCGGCGGTGCCTGCACCGGCGTGGGAAGCATCTCGGTGAACGTGATCGACGAGACCCCCTCGATCACAGTGACCGGCGAAACCGAATTCTGTGAAGGAGGCCAGGTGGTACTCACCTCGTCCGCCGCGGCCAGCTACTCCTGGACCGGTGGTGCCACGGGACAGAGCATCACCGTGACCGAGGCCGGCTCCTATGCCGTGACGATCCAGGGCGAGTGCGGAAGCTCGACCAGTGCTCCCGTGCAGGTGACAGTGCTTCAGGCACCGGCCGCTCCCCAAGCGGAGAACGTGCCCCTGCCCGCTCCGGGTGTGGCCCAGCTCACCGCCACCGGCGACAACATCCAGTGGTACGCTTCCGCCACCGGCGGCTCGCCCATCGGCAGCGGCAACACCTTCGATACTCCCTTCCTCTCCCAGAGCACCTCGTTCTGGTGCAGCGCCACCACGGTGCATGGTGGTGAGCAGGCCTTCGGTGGCAAGCAGGACCGCTCCATGGCGAACGGCGTGTACCACACCAATGGGACATACTACCAGTTGTTCACCGCCTACGAACCGTTCATCCTGCGTTCGGTGAAGGTCTATGCCGAGACATCGGGCAACCGTTCCATCGGCATCATCGATCGCTCGAACGGCTCCACCGTGGTGTCGGGTGTCTTCAATATCCCGGCCGGTGAAAGCCGTGTGCAGCTCGACTTCCAAGTGCCCGCCGCTGGCGACTACGGCCTGCGGATCATGCAGGGCAATCCGCAATTGTGGCGCGATGGGCTCGGCAGTGCGCCGACCTATCCCTATGCCCTCGGCACGGTGGGCGCCATTACCAGCAGCAGCGTGGAGGGCGCGAACGCCACGGCCTACTACTACTTCTTCTACGATTGGGAAGTGGAGGCCCCGGGGATCGCGTGCGAAGGTCCGCGCACGGAGGTGCAGGTGCTCATCGGTACCGTGGGCGTGAACGACCTGACCACGGACAACGGCGTGCGCGTGTGGCCGAACCCGGCCAACGACCTGCTCACCGTTGGTTTCAGCGGTCTGCAAGGTCAGGTGTCGGTCGATCTGTTCGATCTCACCGGCCGTGCCGTGATGACCGCCCGGACGGATGCCATGGCACAGCAGGAGGGTTTGGTGCAACTCGATGTGAAGGGCCTGGCCAAAGGCGAATACCTGGTGCGCGTGCAGCACGGCAACGGCAACAGCGTCCATCGGATCACCGTGCAGTGATCGCCCGAGAATGAATGGCGCGGCCCCGGACCGATCGGTCCGGGGCCGCGCCATTCATTCT
>ENA-UOVV01000952-UOVV01000952.1-compost-metagenome-genome-assembly--contig:-NODE-952-length-26785-cov-5.528358_pt1 | contig 26785 bp, 23 predicted proteins | sample MGYA00238155_ERZ761577 | MGnify/ENA primary metagenome ERZ761577 (study PRJEB28898, sample SAMN06268775) | compost metagenome | isolation source: Emeryville, CA | place: USA:Emeryville, CA | collected...
CCTGCAGTGGCTGGCCCAGCTGTACCTGGTCGCCGCCTGCCTGCTGCCGGTGCCGGAAGCCGCACGCAGGCCGTGGCGCGAAGCCGTGCATGCCCTGCTGGTGCTGGTGGTAGCGCTGTCCGGCCCGTTCGCGCTGCTGGCCCTGGGCGTGCTGCTGGGAATGGCGGTCCTGTCCCGGCTCCCGGGTCCCTGGCGCGCGCCGGAGGCCACGGCCCTGGCAGGCCTGCCCCGCGCCCGCCTGCTCGCGCTGGTGCCGGGCGCGACGCTGCAGGCGGTGGTCATGCTCGCGGTAGGCAGCCGCCACGGCGGCTGGGCCTGGACCAGGCCCTGGCCGACCTGCACGAGGTGCTGCTGGGCCACACCCTGGGTTCGGTCCCGGTGGGGCCGCTGCCGGTGGCCCTGGTGCTGGTGGCGATGGCCGCGCTGTGGCTGTGGCAGCTGGGCCGCGAACCGGCGCTGGCCCAGGCGCGCCTGCTGCTGGGCATCGTCCTGGCCATGGGCCTGGCGCAGGCCCTGGCGGGCCACATCAAGGTCGATATCCCGCCCAGGCTGGCCGCCGGCGACCGCTACCTCTTCATGTTCAAGCTCGGCTTCTGGAGCCTGCTGCCCCTGCTGCCACCGGCCAGCCCGCGCCTGCGCCTGGTCCTGTGCGCGGCCGGGCTGCTGGCCCTGGGCGCGGTGGCCTGGCAGCACCCGCGCCAGATCCTGCGCCCGGCCCAGGCCGACCTGGAATGGGCCAGCTACGCCGATGCGATCGACCGCGGCGAGGCGGTGGAAGTGCCGGTGCACCCCCGGGGCTGGACCCTGCGCCTGCCCGCCTCCCTGGCACGGAATGAAGCCGGCCCAACCGCGCCAGCACCGGGTCATGGTCCAGACAGGTCCAGGCAGCCGATCTCCGCGACCCGTCGCTACCATAGGGCGCCCCACGCCGGCCTCCGGTACCGGCCGCGATGCCGGCGACCGGCCCGGGCATGGCCCGTCCCCAAGGATTCCGCATGCCTCCAAGTCCCCAGCGCTTTGTGATCGTTGGTGCCGGCCCGATGGGCCTGGCCGCCGCCGTGCACCTGCTCGACGCCGGCCACCAGGTCGAGATCTACGAGCGCGATGACCGCATCGGCGGCATGTCGGCCGCGTTCGACTTCGACGGCCTGTCGATCGAGCGCTACTACCACTTCATCTGCAAGACCGACTGGCCGCTGTTCGCCCTGCTGGACCGCTATGGCCTGGGCGGGCACCTGAAGTGGACCGACACCAGGATGGGCTACTACTACCAGGGCCGGCTGTACAAGTGGGGCTCGCCGCTGGCCCTGCTCTCCTTCCCGCACCTGGGTCCGGTCAGCAAGCTGCGCTACGCGCTGCACGTGATGTACACCAAGGGCATCAAGGACTGGTCGGCGCTGGACAAGGTCGAGGCCGGCGCCTGGATCCGCAAGTGGATCGGCGACAAGGCCTACGAGGTGATGTGGAAGGACGCCTTCCGCCTGAAGTTCTTCGAGTACAAGGACAACCTCTCGGCCAGCTGGATCGGCACCCGGATCAAGCGCATCGCGCTCTCGCGCCGCAACCTGATGCACGAGAGCCTGGGCTACCTGGAAGGCGGCTCGATGACCCTGCTCGACCGCATGGCCGAGGACATCACCGCGCGCGGCGGCCGCATCCACCTGGCGCAAGGCGTGGACGAGGTGGTCAGCGAGGGCGGCAGGGTCACCGGGGTGCGCAGCGGCGGCGGGTTCCAGCCCTGCGACGGGGTGCTGTCCACCGCGCCGATCCAGTACGTGCCGCGCATGGTGCCGGGTTTGCCCGAGGACTTCCGCGCCCGGGTGGCGGCGATCGAGAACATCCCGGTGGCCTGCGTGATCCTCAAGCTGCGCCAGCCGATCAGCGAGAACTTCTGGATGAACATCTCCGACCCGGAGATCGGCATCCCGGGCGTGATCGAATACAGCAACCTCAACCCGGGCAAGGACCCGGGCCAGAAGATCCTGTACGCGCCCTTCTACATGCCCAGGACCCACCCCAAGTGGGCACACAGCAACCAGCAGCTGATCGACGAGGTGATCGGCTACCTGCCGCGGCTCAACCCGGCGTTCCGCCCGGACTGGGTGCTGGCCAGCCACTGCCACCGCTACGAGTTCGCGCAGACGATCTGCCCGCCGGGCTTCCAGGACATGCTGCCGCCGATGCGCACCCCGGTGCAGGGCTTCTTCATGGCCGACACCGCCTACTACTACCCCGAGGACCGCTCGATTTCCGAGAGCGTGGAAGTCGGCCGCCGCCTGGCCGCCGAAGCCCTGTCCACCCCCTCCGCCTGAGCATCCGCACGAGTGACCATGCACAACAAGCACGACAAGATCGTCCTGACCGGCGCGGCCGGCCTGGTCGGCCAGAACCTGGTGGTGGAGCTGCTGGAGCAGGGCTATACCAACCTGGTGGCCATCGACAAGCACGCCCACAACCTGGGCATCCTCAAGCAGCTGCACCCGCAGGTGCGCACCGTGCACGCCGACCTGGCCGAGCCGGGCCCGTGGCGCGCGGAGTTCGCCGACGCCGCCTGCGTGGTCCAGCTGCACGCGCAGATCACCGGCAAGACCTCCGACCTGTTCGTGCGCAACAACCTCACCGCCACCACCCACGTGCTGGAGGCCTGCCGCCAGTCCAACCCCTACCTGGTGCACATCAGCTCCTCGGTGGTCAATTCGGTGGCCGACGACGACTACACCCGGACCAAGCGCGAGCAGGAACGCATGGCCGTGGCCAGCGGCCTGCGCCACTGCGTGCTGCGCCCGACCCTGATGTTCGGCCTGTTCGACCCCAAGCACCTGGGCTGGCTGTCGCGCTTCATGGCCCGCACCCCGGTGTTCCCCATCCCCGGCGACGGCCGCTTCATGCGCCAGCCGCTGTACGAGAAGGACTTCTGCCGCTGCATCGTGCGCTGCATCGAGCGCCAGCCCGATGGCGAGGTCTATGACATCGTCGGCGACACCCGGATCGACTACGTGGACATCATCCGCACGATCAAGCGGGTCAAGCGCCTGCGCACCCTGATCGTGCACATCCCGATCGGGCTGTTCGCCTTCCTGCTGCGCACCTACGCGCTGTTCAGTGCAAAGCCGCCGTTCACCGCCGACCAGCTCAAGGCGCTCAGCGCCGGCGACGACTTCAAGGGCGTGGACACCGAGGCGGTGTTCGGCGTGCGCCAGACCCCGTTCGAGGAGGCGATCCGCGAGAGCTACGTCAGCTCGCCTTACGCCCGGATCGTCCTGCAGCGCTGACCTGGAAGCGGACATGACACTGCAACCGCAACCCGCATTTGCCACGGCCGCCCCGGCAGCGGCGGCCGTTCCCCATTCCGGCCCCCTGGCCGGGTGGAAGGAGCTGCTGTTGCTGGCGGCGGCGGTCCTGGCGATCGTCGCGCTCAAGGCGCCCGGGGCGCTGACCCTGCCGCAGTTCTGGGCCGAGGACGGCGTGGTGTTCTTCGCCCAACAGCGCAAGTACGGCATGGAAGCGCTGCTGACCCCCTATGCCCAGTACCTGCACCTGGTGCCGCGGCTGGTGGCCCAGGCGGCCTCCGGCCTGCCCGCCGCCTGGGTGCCGGCCGCCTATGGCTGGACCGCCTACCTGCTCTCCAGCCTGGCCCTGGGCTACTTCATCTGCCAGCTGCAGAGCCCGGGCACGCGGCTGATGGCGGTGGCGGCCAGCGCCCTGGCCCTGACCAATGGCGAGATCTACGGGACCCTGACCAATGTGCAGTGGTTCCTGCAGCTGTACCTGGTCTGCGCCTGCCTGGACACCCGCCCGGCCTCGCGCCGGGCCGAGGCCGTGCACTACGTGCTGATCCTGCTGGTGGCCCTGACCGGACCGTTCTCGGTGATGATGCTGGCCATGCTCCTGGCCTGGGCCCCGCTGGCGCTGCTGCCCGCGCCCTGGGCCTGGCTGCGGCGCCTGCGCGCCTGGCTGCGGCAGCTGTCGCCGTGGCGCCTGGCCGCGCTGGCCGCCGGTGCCGGCATCCAGCTGCTGGTCCTGCTCACCCATCCGCATCCGCCCATGCACCAGGACGCGGCCAGCGCGCTGCTGCAGGTGTCGCCGGTGGTGCAGGCCCATACCTTCGGCTTGGCGCCCCTGCGCCTGGCGCTGGCGGTCCCGTGCCTGGCAGGGCTGCTGGCGCTGCTGCTGTGGCAGTTCGGACGCCAGGGGCGCGAGGCAAGCGACCGCCTGGTGCTGGGCTTCATCCTGCTCATGGGCCTGGGCCAGACCTGGGCCGGGCTGATGAAGATCGGCATCCCGCTGGATGTGGGCGGCGGCGACCGCTACCTGTACTCGTTCAAGCTGGCCCTGTGGACCGCGCTGCCGCTGCTGGCGCCCTCGGGCAGCGCGCTGCGCCGGGTCCTGCTGGCGGCCAGCCTGGTGCTGCTTGCCTGCGTGGCCTGGAAAAACCGCGAGTGGCTGGCGCGCCGGCACCTGGAGGACCTGCACTGGGCCGACTACGCCGCGGCCATCGACCGCAACGAGGCGGTGGAAGTGCCAATCCATCCGCGTCCGTGGACTCTTCGCCTCCCTGCCCGTCCCGCCCCCGGGACCATCAACCCCCAGGCTCCCGGCCAATGACCCCAGCGACTTCGTCCACCGCCGGGCCGCAGACCCTGGCCACTCCGGCACCGGGACGGCACTGGCCGTGGGCGTTGCTGCTGGCCGCGCTGGTGGTGGCCGGGCGCGCGGTCTACGTCAGCCTGTTCGCCGAGAGCGTGCCGTTCTGGGACCAGTGGGGCGCAGAGGGCCTGCGCCTGCTCAAGCCCTGGGTCGAAGGCCGGCTGACCGCCGACGCCCTGCTGGCCGCGCACAACGAGCACCGGATCCTGCTGACCCGGCTGATCGCACTGGCGCTGTTCGAGGCCAACCACGGCCAGTGGGACAACCTGGTCAGCGCCTATGCCAATACCGTGGTCTACGCCACGGTGCCGCTGACCCTGTACCTGGTGCTGGCCGGCGGCCTGGCCCGGCCGCTGCACCGCGGCCTGCTGTTCGTGCTGCTGCTGGCCCTGGCCTGGCTGCCCTATGCCTGGGAAAACACCCGCATCGGCTTCCAGAACCAGTTCTACCTGATGTCGCTGCTGGCGATCCTGGCGCTGTGGCTGGCCGCGCGCGCGCGCGGCGCGGCGCAGGCCGGCGCGGCCGCGCTGGCGGCGGCGGTGGGCCTGTTCACCATGGCCTCGGGCATCCTGGCCCCGGTGGCCGCCGGTGGCGTGCTGAGCCTGCGCGCCTGGACCCGGCGCCTGCCGCCCTGGAGCATGGCCCTGGCCCTGCTGCCCCTGGTGCTGCTGGCGGCGGGCGGCTTTGCCGCCATTCCCCATATCGAGAAGCATGATGTCTACAAGGCCCAGGACCTGGGCCAATGGGCCGGACACTTCTTCTCCAACCTGGGCTGGCCGCTGTCCTCGCGGCGCTGGGCCTGGCTGCTGGTGTGGCTGCCCACCGCGCTGGCCGCCTGGCGCTGCCTGCGCCTGCGCCAGGCCAGCCGCCACCAGGCCTTTGCCCTGGGCCTGGCGGCCTGGGCCCTGCTGCAGGTGGCGGCGATCTCCTACTCGCGCGGGCACCTGAGTTCGCGCTACCTGGACACGGTGGCCATGGGCGTGGTCGCCAATGCCTGGCTGGCCCTGGACCTGCTGGAGCAATGCCGGCGCGCGCAGGCCAGCCGGGCGGTGGCCGCGCTGGCCCTGCTGGGCGCGGCGGCCAGCGTGGCCGGGCTGGTCCAGGGCCTGCCGGCGGGGCTGGCCGCCTCGTATGCCATGCGCGAGCTGTCCGACCAGCAGGTGCGCAACGTGCGCGCCTACGTCAATACCGGCGACATGGCCCATCTGGAAGGCAAGCCGCCGCAGGCCATCCCCTACCCCGGACCCGAGCGGCTGGCACAGGCGCTGGACGATCCCACGATCCGCGCCATCCTCCCGCCCAGCATCGCCCCGGCCCTGGAGCCGGCCACCGCGAGCATCGAGGGCGAGGTGGAACTGCGGCGCGACGAACAGGGCCTGCGCATCAGCACCTGCGCGCCCGGCGAGGGCTGCGAGGCCGCGCGCGGCCGCTGGTCCAGCCAGCCGCTGCGGGCCACGCGCCCCTATCTGTACTGGCCGCTGGACGTGCGCGGCCAGCCGGCGGGCCTGGGCGTGGAAGTGCAGGCCCAAGGCCGGGCGCCGGTCGGCCTGGGCCTGGCCGGCGCGCGCGGGCCGCGCCAGGTGCTGGCAGTGGCCCCGGGCACGCCGGTGCGGGCCTCACTGGTGGATGCCTCGGCGGCCGGCGCCCTGGCCCTGCGCGGGCCGGTGGAAGCCGGACGCCTGAGCCGCTGGGCCATGCGCCTGCAGGATGGGGTACGGCTGCTGTTTGGCCATCCCACCAGCGATGCCCTGCAGCGCCAGCGCATCGTGCTCACCTCGCCGGTGGCCAGTGGCCAGCGCAAGGCGCTGCCGCTGTACCCCAACCAGCTCGCCCAGTTCGAATGGAACGTGCCGCGCGGCGGCCGCCTGGCCGCGGTGGGCGTGCTGCTGGGCAACTACGGCAACAGCTCCGACGGCAAGCTGGCGCTGCAGGCCTGCGTCCGCGACCAGTGCCAGTCCACCCAGGCCGCGCTGCGGCATTCGCGCGACAACCAGTATTTCGAACTGGCGCTGCGCCAGCCGCTGCAACTGGAGTCCGGGCAGCGCCTGGTGCTGAAGCTGTGGACCCACCAGTCCAGCCAGCCGCTGGCCTTCTGGCTGGATGCGCCGGTGCCCGGCGCGGCCCGCATCCGCCATTACGGGCCACGCCCGCGCCAGGAACTGGCCGGGCGCAGCCCTGCCCTGGTCCTGGTCTACCAGGACTGAAACCACCCCCATGATCCAGACCCTGCTCAACCGCCAGTTCCTCGGCTTCCTCCTCGCCGGCGGCGTGGCCGCGCTGGCCAACTTCGGCTCACGCATCGCCCTGGGGCAGCTCATGCCCTACGTGCCCTCGATCGTGCTGGCCTACTGCATCGGCATGGTCACGGCCTTCGTGCTCAACCGCCTGTTCGTGTTCAGCGGAGCCGGGGGCGGGATCCCGCGCCAGGCATTCTGGTTCGTGCTGGTGAACCTGGCGGCGGTGGCGCAGACGGTGCTCATCAGCCTGCTGCTGGCGCGCTGGCTGTTTCCGCTGCTGGGGATGGACTTCCACCCGGAAACCCTGGCCCATGCCGTGGGCGTGGCCGTGCCGGTGGTGACCAGCTACCTCGGCCACAAGCACCTGAGCTTCCGCCCCGGCTGAACGCTTTAGCGCTGGTAATACAGCTCCAGGCGCGGCACGCGCGGCCCGTCCGGGGCCGCGGCGGGCGGGTAGGTCCACACCACCACCGCGACCGCGCCGCCGCGCTTGGCCAGGCTGTAGGCCAGGGTATCGCCCGCGGCCACTTCCAGCGCCGGCTCCAGGCTGATCCGGAACATGCCGTTGTCCTCGGCCAGGGCCAGGTCGGCGCTGCCGCTGGCGCAGTCCTGGGCGCGGCACAGGCGCAGGTCCAGCTCGCCATCACTGGTGTCGAAGTAGGTGCCCAGGTGGATGCCCAGCGCACCCACCCGGCCGGCGCGCGGCGCCTGCAGCTGGCCGTCTTGGCTGGCCCCGGCCGCAAGCACCAGCGGCTGGTTGCCGCTGCCCACCGGCAGCTCCACCGGCTCCAGGGCGGCGGCCGGCTCGTCCTCGGCCAGCGCGGGCGCGGGCGGCGGCGGCACCTCCTCCGTATCCACCGGCGGCGCCGGGGGCGCGCAGGCGGCCAGCAGCAGGGCCGCGGCCAGGCCGGTGGCCAGCCGCGGCTTCATCGCGCCTGCCCCGGCTCGCCCAGGGCGAAGGGCACCCGCAGCGAGAGATTGGGGTTGTAGGCCGGGTCGCGGGTCAGCGCGCGGCCCCAGCGCCGCTGCATGAATTCCACTTCCGAGTGGAAGCGGGCCAGCTTGACCGGATTGTCCTCCAGCCCGCGCGAGGCCGACTCGTGGTGGTAGAGCTCGGCGTGCGGGGTCCAGATGTTGCGGTAGCCGCGCTGGTCCAGGCGCAGGCAGAAGTCCACGTCGTTGAACGCCACCTTCAGGCCCTCGTCCAGCCCGCCCACTTCCTCGAACACCTCGCGCCGCACCAGCAGGCAGGCGGCGGTCACCGCGCTCAGGCGCTGGACCAGGGTCAGCCGGCCGAAATAGCCGTGCGCGCCCCGCACCATGCGCGAGCCGATGTGCGCGGCCACCCCCCCCACCCCGATCAGCACGCCGGCATGCTGGATGGTGTCGTCGGGGTAGTAGAGCATCGCGCCCACCGCGCCCACTTCCGGGCGCATGGCATGGGCCACCATCTCCTCCATCCAGCCGGGAGTGATGACCTCGATGTCGTTGTTGACCAGGCCCAGGACCTGGCCACGGGCCTGGCGCGCGGCGTGGTTGTTGATGGCCGAGTAGTTGAACTCGCCCGGATAGGGCAGCACCCGCACCCGCGGCTCGTCGGCCAGGCTGGCGAAGTACTCCAGGGTCTGCACCTCGACCGAGCCGTTGTCCACCACCAGGATCTCGTAGTCCGGGTAGGTGCTGCGCTGGAGGATGCTGTCGATGCACATGCGCAGCAGGTCCACCCGGTCGCGGGTGGGGATGATCAGGCTGACCATCGGCGCCGGCGCGGGCAGCTCCCGGCGCAGGCTGAGCATGCTGTACGGGCTGACCTCCACCCGCGCGGCCTGGCCGGTGCGCTCCAGATGCTCCTGCACGGCGCGCTGGCCGGCGAGGATGGCGTAGTTCTTCTGGTCCACGCCCAGGGCGGTGGAGCCGAGGATGGCACGCCAGTGGTACAGCACCCGCGGCACATGGTGGATCTGCTCCGGGCGCAGGCGCTCGACGCAACGCAGGGCCAGGTCCCAGTCCTGGGAACCCTCCATGCCCTTGCGGAAGCCGCCCACCTCGCGCACCAGCGGCAGCGCGTACACGCCCAGGTGGGAGATGCAGTTCTGACCCAGCAGCAGCTCGTAGTTGAAATCGGACTTGAAATAGGGGTCGAAGCGCACCCCGTTCTCGTCGATCTTGTCCTCGTCGCTGTACAGCAGCTGCACGCCCGGATTGGCGGCGATGGCCTCGGCCATGTACAGCAGCGCGTCGGGGTGCAGCTCGTCGTCGTGGTCCAGCAGGGCCATGAAGTCGCCGCTGGCCAGCTCGATGGCCGAATTGGAGGACTCGGAGATATGCCCGTTCCTTTCCCGGTAATGGACCTTGATCCGGGCGTCGGCGCGGGCGTACTCGGCCAGCACCTCGCGCACCGCCGGCGAGGGCGAGGCGTCATCGGAGATGCACAGCTCCCAGTGCGGATAGCTCTGCGCCTGCACGCTCTCGATCGCCCGCCGCAGCCACGGCAGCGGCGCCTGGTACACCGGCATCACCACCGAAAAGCGCGGGCCATCGGCCAGGGCGGCCACCCGCGCGGCGCGCTCGGCGGCATCCAGGCGCGGCTCGTGCAGCTGCAGCCAGACCGCGTATTCCGAGCCCAGGCGCCGGTGCTGGGCCACGTAGCGCTCGTGGATATGCTTGCGCAGCCGGCGCGGGCCGCCGGCCAGCAGGTTGCGCACGGCCGAGGCCAGCAGCCGGCCTCGGCCGCCGCTCTCCCTGCCCTGGGCCTGCCAGACGCTGCGTGCCATCCCGGCCAGGGCGCGGGCCCGGCCCACCGGGCGCAGGTCGGCGCGCAGGCTGAACTCCAGCGCCTGGCAGCTCGGGTCCAGGCGCAGCGCGCGGGCGTCGGCGGGCAGATAGAAACAGGTATCCAGCCAGCCGCCCTGGTCGAACTCGGGCAGGGCGATGCGCTCGCCCTCGCTGATGCCGCCGCCCAGGTCCGGGTACAGGCAGGGGTTGAGCAGCAGGCCGTCGCGCACGACCGCCTGCAGGCGCAGCCGGTACCAGCCGGCGCGCAGCACGGCCCCGGCGCCGGCCGGCCACAGCGACAGCTGCGGGTCGGCACTGGTCGCGCGCCAGCCATCGCCGGCCGCCTCCAGGTTGGCCAGCGGCGCCAGCTGGCCGCTCCAGGCCAGCGCGTCGGCGCCACGCGCGCCGCCGCGGAAGCTGCGCTGCCACCAGCCGCGCACACGGTGCAGCAGCGGCCGGTCCGAACGCGCCTTGAGTTCGTCCAGGGTGGCCAGCATGGACTGCAGCATCACCCCCTGCGCGGCCAGGGTACGGGCCTGGCTGTCGAGCAGGTTGACCAGGTGCTGGGTGCGCGCCTCCATTGCGGCCTGGTTGGAGCCGGCCTGGGCCGAGGCCTCGGCCAGCAGGTTGGCCAGGTGGCGGGTCTTCAGTTCCAGCGCAGATTGCAGGCTCTCGCCCCGGGCCACCAGGGCGGCCAGCTGAGAGTCCACCCGCCCGCCCAGGGCGGCGATCTGGCGGTCCAGATGGCTGGCATGGGCCAGCAGGCTCTGGTCCAGGGCGGCGGCGGTGCGCGCCAGCGCCTCTCCGGTCTGGGCATGGGCGGTGACCCGGCTGAAACGCACCACCACCTCGACCGGGCCGCCGCCGGAGGGTTCCAGCCCGGCCAGGTCGAACTCGATCCAGGGGTCGTCACCGGTGCTGGCCCACTGGAAATCGCCATGCAGCTGCGCCCGCTGGCCGTTGAAGGCCAGCACCCGGGCAATGAAATCCTCCACCGGCCTGCCATCCACGGCCAGGCCATGGACCGCGTACACGCCCGGGCGCTCGTCCGGGTCGAAGCGCAGCCGCGCCAGCGGCAGGCCGGCGCGGACCTGGAAGCGGGCTTCGTAGCGACCATGCCGCGGCGGGGAGACCTCGCCCTTGAAGGTGGCGCCCTGGCTGTATTCGCCATCGGCCGCGCGCACGTAGAGCACCGGGCGCAACTGCAGGTGCTCGTCCACCGGCACCGCGCCCCAGCTCCCGGCCAGGCCCTGCCCGCCCTCGGCCTGGCGCCGCTGCTCCAGGCGCAAGGCGCTGTGCACCGCGTCCATGGAGGCGACATAGGCGCGGCGGTCGGCCTCGAAGCTGGCCCGCACAGCGGCGAAGGCCGGCACCAGGCGCGCCTCGTCGGCGCCCGCGCTGGCCACCACCTCGTACAGTTCCACCGCGCGCGGGTCCAGGGCATGCACGGTCCCGGCGCGATGGTGGCGCAGGCCGGCGTCGAGGAAGCCGTCGACCTTGTCCGCGGCCGGGCCGGACAGCGGCACCGGGCCCAGGCCGAAGGCGCGGTAGCAGTGCTGCAACTGGGTGCGCCAGTCCGCGACCAGGGCCTCGTAGGTCAGGAACACCCGGCTGCGGCCACGGGTGGCCTCCTCGGCCTCCAGCTGGTGGGCCAGGGTGAGCATGCCGGCGCGGTATTCGGACATGTCGTCGCGGCGGCGCAGCGAGGCGGCCACTTCCACCGGGTGGCGGGCAATGAAGGCGAAGTGGGTCTCCACCCCCAGGTCCTCGAGCAGCTCCAGCCACAGCGGCAGGAAGCGGCACATGCGCGGGTCCTTGAGCACCGCGGTGGCGCCGTCGGCCACCAGCTCGCCAATCAGCGCGCGCAGGCGCGCGGCGGCCTCGCGGGCCACCGGATGGGCGCGCCAGCCTTCCGGCAGCGGCCGCGGGTCCTGCCAGTCCATGCCCAGGGCGGCCAGCAGGTGGTCATGCACCTGGACCACCTGCGCATGCTCGAAATAGCCCTTGGGATTGGCGTCGGCGGTGGCCGGGATCAGCTCGTCGCCGAGGTTGAAGCCCAGCTGGCTGAAGGTGCCGGCCAGGGCCGAGGTACCGCTGCGGTGCATGCCCAGGACCACGAGCAGCCGTCCCCGGCCGCCCGCGCCCCTGCCTTCCTGCCTGCCCGCCTGCTCGATCAGTTCGTTCATGGATTCCGTCCGGGACGCTGCCCGCTCAATACTCCCAGTGCAGGCCGTGCCGTGCCTGGTCCTTCAGTTCCCTGCGCCACCACCAGCACAGCAGCCTGCGGCGCAGGCTGTGCGGCCGCAACCTGCGATAGCCGCCGGCAAACACGGTGCCATAGGTCTGTGCCCCGGACAGCGGTTCCACCCCGAGGAAGCGGCAGACCTGGTCCAGCACCTCGCCCGGCCGTTCGCGCAGCTGGCTGTTGCGCAGCAGCAGCACCTGCTCGCGCGGGAAGGCCGCGTACAGCACGTCCAGCTGGCGCGCATAGTCGCCGCGCAGGCGGTAGCTGTGGTGGCGCAGCGGCGAGCCCAGCGAGAAGTCGTTCTCGTGCCCGCGCAGGCGCCAGCGCTCGGCCAGCAGCGCCGGCCACAGCGGCAGGTGCTCGTCGCCGCGGCCGCGCTCCATGTGGTACTGCGACAGCGCCCGGTCCACCGGGTGGCGCAGCAGGATGATCCAGCGCATGGCCGGGTTGTAGCGGGCGATCCGCGCCACCAGGGCCGGGTGCATGACGTAGATCGGGGTGGCGTCGCCGTGCAGCACCTCGCCGGCGGCCGGGTCGAAGTGCGGGGCGTAGCGCGCGTCCACCTGGGCCACGTCCCAGGCCTCGTCGAAGTCCGGCGCATCGAACACATGCGCCTCCTTGGTCCGCGGCAGGGCCAGGCCCGGATGCCGCTGCAGGAACGAGGCCAGGGCGGTGGTCCCGCCCTTCTGCACGCCGCCAATCAGGAACTGGACCCGCGCGGCGCTCACTCGCCCACCCGGATGTCCATGGGCACCGGGAACAGCCCGGTGAACCGCTCCTGGCTGTCGTCCACCACCTCGAACGAGGGCGCGCCTTCCTGGCGGGCCAGCACCGTGTGCTCGTGCACATGGGCCGAGTCCAGGATGCGCATGCGCACCCGGTAGATGCCGCGCTGCAGGCTGGCGCGCATGTTCACCACCAGCGGGATGTCGCGCACTGTCTCCACCCGGGGCAGGCGGATGCGACGCCCGCACAGCTGGGTGCTGCGCTCGTCCATCAGGTCGAAGATCAGCAGCGGGTTGGCGATGTCCGGGCGCAGGCGCAGCACCAGGGAGAACTCCAGCGGCGCGTCATAGTTGACCGTGGCGTGCTCCAGGCCGTTGACCGAAGCCTGGACCACGCGCACGTCGTCGAAGCCGAAGCCGTCCTCCAGGCGCTTGAGCCGGGTCTTCTGCTGGTAGCCCAGGCGCTCGAGGTTGGCGTTGTGGATGCGCCGGGTGTATTCGAGGATCACGTCCTCCGGGGTGCCCTGCATCACCATCTGGCCGTGGTCCATCAGGATCGCGTGGCGGCAGAAGGCGCGGACCATGGCCGGGTCGTGGCTGACGAACAGCAGGGTGGTGCCGTTGGCCAGGATCTCGCCGACCTTGGCCATGGCCTTGGCCTGGAACGCGGCATCACCCACCGCCAGGGCCTCGTCCACGATCAGGATGTCCGGGTCGGTGTGCACCTGCACGGCAAAGGCCAGGCGCAGGGCCATGCCCGAGCTGTAGGTCTTGACCGGCTCGTCCACGAACTGGCCGATGTCGGCGAACTCCAGGATCGAGTCCATGCGTTCGCGCACCTGGGCCGGGCCCAGGCCGAGGATGGCGGCATTGACCCGCACGTTCTCGCGCCCGGTCAGCTCGGGATTGAAGCCCGAGCCCAGTTCCAGCAGCGCGGCCACCCGGCCATTGACCTGGACCGAGCCGGAGCTGGGCTCCAGCACCCCGGCCACGATCTGCAGCAGGGTGCTCTTGCCGCTGCCGTTGTGGCCGATGATGCCCAGGGCCTCGCCCCGGGCCAGGGAAAAGCTGACCTCGTGCAGAGCCTGGTGCAGGCGCATCTTGCTGGCGGCCTTGTGCCCCAGCCAGCGCGCCAGCGGCGGCAGCGGCCGGCACAGCCGCGCCAGGCGGTGCAGCAGCGGCACCCACAGGCGGCTGCCCGGGGAATCCCAGAGGCGATAGGTCTTGCTGACGCCACGCACGACCAGTGCGGGCGCGTCCGGATCAACAGTCATGGCGGTCCTGGCACGAGGCGCCGCATAGGATAGCCGCCCTGCCCGGTTGCGCCTGAACGGCGGCCCTGCCGGATCGGTCGCTCCGGGATGCCGGAACTGGCCGGGACAAGCCCGGCCACCCTGCCAGGCGCGCTCGCGCGAAACGCCGCCACGGCCACGCAGCCGTCCGGGTCAGGGTCAGGGTCCGGCCACACTGCCGGATTACCCGTGCCGGAAGCGCAGGCATGAAAAAAGGGCGGGCAGCTTGCGCTGCCCGCCCCGATCCTTTCTGGCATCCCGGTCAGACCGGGATACCCCCGCAAGGAATTACGGGTTCAGCTTGGTGTCCGGGGTCAGCCACTCGCTGCCGTTGAACTTCTCGGCGGTCAGGTTGGTGACGGTGCCGTTCTCGTTGTTGCGGTTCAGGGCCGAGGCCTTGAAGTTGGTGCACTGGGCGGTCACGCGGACGTACCACTTGCCGGTGCCGTCACCGAAGCCACCGGTCACGCCCTTGGCGGCGTTGCCGTTCTCCAGGTCCGGGCTCTCCAGCTGGATGGACTCGTGCGGGCCCAGGACCAGCTTGGCGGCGTCGGAGTGCAGACCAGCGTCATCCTTGGCGTCGATCGCAACGGCGCACGAGGTGGCGTTGTTGTTGGTCAGACGCAGCTGCGACTGCTGGCGGTTGTTGCTGGCCGGGTTGACGTTCTGGAAGATCAGGGTGGTGCCGTTGAAGTCGATCGAACCGAACTCCACCGGATCCAGCTCCGGGTTCACGCGCTGGGTCGGCAGCTGGTAGTCAACCGAAACTTCGCCCAGGATGGAATCCAGCTGGGTCAGCTCGTAGGAGCCATCGGCCAGGGCGCAGACGTGCAGGGTCGACGCGCCCGGGCTCGCGGCGGTGACATTGGCCAGCAGCGGGTCCGAAGCGTCCAGGGTCACGGTGATGGTGTCACCCACGGCGGCAGCGGTGCCCACCGGGGTGGAGCAGTTGTTGGAGGCCGAGAAGGCGATGTTGTTGCCGTACTGGCCCAGGCCGTTGGCGGTCAGCGAGATGGTGAACTCGGAGGTGCCCACCACGTTGAACGGCGCGTTGGTGGTGTAGTTGTTCACGTAGCCGAGGCCGCCGCCGGTCTTCTCGGCCTTGGCCACATCGATGGTGATGCCGCCCAGGTGGAAGTAGTTCGAACCGGCGGCCGCACCGTTGTTGCCGCTGCCACCGACGAGGCCGTTGGCGGCGAACCAGGTCTTCGGATCCGGGGTGCTGCCGACGTCGATCTTCTTGGTGGTCTCAGCCGACGGGACGGCGGTGGTCACCAGGCCCCACTTGGACTTGGCCAGCACCGACTTGGCGGCGAACACCTGGACGTTGGCGGAGTTCTGGACGGTGATTTCCACACCGACCTCGTCGCCATCAAACAGGCCCTGGACCAGGTTGGTGATCTGCAGGCCGTTGATCTCCAGCAGATAGTCACCGGCGAAGTTGCCGGCGGCGGTGGCCTCATAGACGAAGTTCAGCTCCTGGCCGCCAACCGAGTAGTACGGGGCCGGCGCAGTCGCGGACAGGTTCACCGGGTTGCCGCCACCGCCGGTCTGGTCGCCTTCGGTAAAGGCTTGCACCAGGGCGGTGACGTCGGCGTTGGAGTCGAACTTGGCGCCATTGGTCAGGGTGACCTTGACCTTCAGCTCCTCATTAGCGGCGATGAGGCCCAGGTTGGCGGAGTCGTTGGTGCTCGTGGCGACGAGCCGGAGACCATCCGGGGTGGTGATGGTGGTGCCGTTGTTGACAATCAGATCCTTCGCATAGGTGATCTGGGTGCCAGCAACGTAATCGAGCTGGGCCGCGTTCGCAGCACCGGCCAGCGACAGAGCGCCAGCGACGGCTGCGGTCAGCAGGCGCTTGTTGAACTTCGTCATATGAATCAACTCCGTTGAGGTTGAGGCAACTAATTAGTTACTGCTGTAGCTCTTACCGGTTACCTGCTATCCCCGGTACCGTCGGGCTAGCCCTCTGGCAAACCGGTCGCTTCCGTGAACCCTTCAAGACGAGTAACCCCATCTCCCCGGACCCCCCGACCGCAAAGCTACCGCGGAACGTTAACCGGGCCTTACCATAGCGTCAAGTACAGATCACCCGATGTATCTGGAACTGTGCATCAGGCGCCTACCGGGTGCACGAGCCCGAGGGGAGTCCTCATTCGACGGGGATGCCCCTACGCCGGACTCCTTGCCATTGGACACAGCAACCAGCCCACGTGTCCGGAAGGATACACGGGCTGAGCAGGGCTGCAAATAACCTTTGCGGCAGGTAAAACTGCCTAGGCGACGATATCGTTGGCGCTGGTGATGGCCAGGATGATGCCGATCATGATCAGGCCGATCACCGAGCCGATCAGCAGGATGGCCACCGGCTCCAGCAGGGCCAGGAACTGCTTCATCCGCGCCCGCCCCGAGTCCTGGCACAGCCGGGCCAGGGACCCCAGCATGGCCGGCAGCTCGCCCGAGCGCTCCCCCACCCGTACCAGGTTGTAGCCGGTGGCGGTCAGCGCCCCCTGCTCCTCCAGGGCATCGGCCAGGGTGGAGCCGGCGCGCACGTTGCGCAGGACCTCCTCCAGGCGGGCGCGCCGCCCGGGAGCGCGCACCCCGGCCTGGGCCAGGGCCAGGGCATCGAGCAGGGGCACGCGGTTGCCCAGCAGGGTGGCCAGGATCCGGGCCCAGCTGGCGGTTTCCGCCTCGACCCGCCAGGGGCCCAGCAGCGGCAGCCGCTCCAGCCGCTCGTACAGGCGGGCCCGGCCCTGCGGACTGCGCAGCAGCCGGTACAGCCCCAGCGCCAGCACCGCCAGCGCCGCCAGCACCGCCCACCAGTACTGGCGGGCGAGCATACCGGTATTGAGCACCGCCCAGCCCAGCCAGGGCAGGTCCTCGGCGCGGTCCAGCAGGGCGGCGAACTTGGGCACGACGAAGGTGAACATCATCACCACCGCGCCGATGCCGGCGGCCACCAGCACCGCCGGGTAGGTCAGGGCCTGGCGGATCTCGCCCCGGACCTGCAGGTCGTACTCCATCTGCGCCACCGCATCGTGCAGGGCCTTGCCCAGCTGGCCGCTGCGCTCGCCGCTCTGGACCAGGGTGTGGACATAGGCCGGCAGCGGCAGCCCGGTGGCGAGCAGGGCCTGGGAGAAGGCCTGGCCCTGGCGCAGCGCCGCGGAAATGGACTCGAAGGCCTGCAGCAGGCGCGGATGATGGGCCGAGCGCGACTGCGCCTGGACCGCCTCGGCCAGGGCCACGCCCGAGGCCAGCAGGGTGGACAGCTCGTGCATGGCCAGGACCACATCACGCGGCTGCAGGCGCCGGCGCCGGCCCAGGCGCCCGCTGGCCGCCGCCTCGGCCGGGGCCAGCGCCAGCAGGCTCAGGCCACGCCGCTCCAGCAGGCGCGCGGCCTCGCGCTCGTCGGCGGCATTGACCACGCCCTGCAGGCGCGCGCCTTCGGCATTGAGCGCCTTGTACTGGAAGCCGGGCATCAGACCGCCGTCACCCGCAGCACTTCATCCACGCTGGTCACGCCCTGCCAGGCCTTGAGCAGGCCATCCTCGCGCAGGAAGCGGTGGCCGCGTTCGCGCGCCATGGCCCGCAGCTGGGCATGGGTGGCGCCGGACACCACCGCCTGCTGCATGGTCTCGTCCACCGGGATGAGTTCGTAGATGCCCACCCGCCCCTGGTAGCCGGTGCCCTGGCAGCGCGGGCAACCGACCGGCTCGCGCCATTGCGGCGCCTGGGCCTCGGCGCCCAGCACCCGTGCGGCCCAGTGCGCGGCCTCCTCGACGATGGCCGGCAGCACGTGCGCAGCCGGGCGGGCGCAGTGCGGGCACAGGCGCCGCACCAGGCGCTGGGCCTGCAGGCCCTTCATCGGCGCGGCCACCAGGAACGGCTCCACGCCCATGTCGATCAGGCGGGTAAAGGCGCCCAGGGCGTCATTGGTATGGACCGTGGACAGCACCAGGTGGCCGGTCAGCGAGGACTGGATGGCGATCTCGGCGGTCTCGCGGTCGCGGATCTCGCCAATCATGATCACGTCCGGGTCCTGGCGCAGGATCGAGCGCAGGGCGCTGGCGAAGCTCAGGCCGATCTCGGTATGGGTCTGGATCTGGGTCACACCCGGCAACTGGAACTCGACCGGGTCCTCGACCGTGATGATCTTCTTCAGCCCGTCGTTGGCCGCGGCCAGGGTGGCGTAAAGCGTGGTGGACTTGCCCGAGCCGGTGGGACCGGTGACCAGGACGATGCCGTGGGCCTCGCGGCTCCATGCGCCGAGCAGGGCCAGGTGGTCCGGGGCCATGCCCAGCCGCTCCAGGCCCAGCTCCTTGCGCTCCTTGGGCAGCAGGCGCAGGACGATGGACTCGCCATGCACGCCCGGCAGCGCCGAGGCGCGCACGTCCATGGCCTGGCCGCTGGCACGGATGCTCAGGCGCCCGTCCTGGGGCAGGCGCCGCTCGGCGATGTCCATGCCCGAGATCAGCTTCAGGCGCGAGGCCACCGCATTGAAACGCTCGCGCGGCAGCCGGGTGCGCGCGTAGAGCACGCCGTCGATGCGGAAGCGGACCACGAACTGGTGCTCTTCCGGCTCCAGGTGGATGTCCGAGGCGCGCTGCTCCACGGCCTGGGCGAACAGGCTGTTGACCAGCTCCACCACCGGCGCCTCCTCGGCCAGCTCGCGCAGGTGGCGCACGTCGTCGCCCACGGCGCCGTCGCCGCCGCGCTGCTCCTGGGCCAGCACGTCCAGGGTGCGCTCCAGCAGCTGGGCCGGGGCCAGGGCGAGGTCGAGCCGGCCCTGGTAGAGATAGGCCAGGGATTCCTGCAGGGCCGGGTCCAGCGGGTCGCGCGCCGCGCACCAGGCGCGGCCTTCCAGGTCCTGCCACAGCAGCACGTCGCGGTCCTGCATCCAGCCCAGTTCCAGCTCCAGCCCGGCCGGCGGGGTCCACTCGGACAGGCTGGCCGGCAGGGGCAGGTCGCGACCGGCCACCGGCAGGCCCAGCTGCACCGACAGGGCATCGATCAGCTGGTCCTCCGACAGCGCGCCAATGCGCACCAGCAGCGCGCCCAGGCGGCCACCCACGCTGGCCTGCAGCTCCAGCGCACGCTCCAGGTCGGCCGGCCGGATCGCCCCGCGCTCGAGCAGGAGGGCGCCCAGCGGCTGGACCCCGGCATTGGGCTGGAGGGCGGCATTCATGGCGTGGTTTCCCCGTTCAGGCGGGGACTATTGTGGTGCATGGCGGGCAAAGCTGTCTCCCGCCCGCTCACAGCAGGTCGGCAAAGCCACGGCGCAGCACCCCGAAACAGGCCCGCCCCAGGCCCAGCACCAGCAGCGCCACCACGGCGTAGACCACCCAGCCGCCAACGTCGGGCCACTGCCCGCGCAGCAGCAGCGCGCGCACCGCGTCCACCGGCCAGGCCAGCGGATTGAAGCGGACCACCCCGGACAGGGCCTCGGGCACCATGTCGGCCGGGAAGAACACCGGCGCGGTGAACAGCACCACCATCACCAGCATGCCCACCACCTGGCCCAGGTCGCGGATATAGACCCCCAGCGCGGCCAGGACCAGGGCCAGGCCGTAGAGCAGGACCAGGTAGGGCGCAAGCACCAGGGGCAGGCCCAGCACCGACAGGTGCCAGCCGCTGCCCAGCAGGCCATTGGCCAGCACCAGCAGGACGAAACCGAACAGGGCATGGAACATGGCCGTGCCCAGCGGCACGGCCACCAGCACGTGCAGCGGGAACACCATCTTGCGCACGAAGTTGCTGTGCCGCTGCATCAGCCCCGGGGCCTGGCCGATGGCCTCGGCCAGGATGCCGTGCACCAGCAGGCCGGCAAACAGGTTGAGGGTGAAGCCCAGATGGTCGTCGCCGGCCAGGCCGGGCCAGCGGGCACGGAACACCACCCCGAACACGAAGCCGTAGAGCGCCAGCATCATCAGCGGCAGCAGCAGCGGCCAGACCCGGCCCAGCAGGGTGCCGCGGTAACGGATGGCCAGTTCCTGGGTGACCAGGGTCCACCACAGGGCGACCAGGGCGCCAGGACGACGGGAGTCGGAAGACATGCAGGAGCAACGCCGGAAACAGGAAGCGGAAGCGTAGCAGCCCGCGCCATCCGCGACCCGGGCCGCAGCCCCGCGGGAATGAATGGGGCTAGAATCGGTGGTCAATCTTTCCCGATCCCGAGTAAGCCATGCGTCCTTCCTCCGCTCCCTCCTCCCGGCGCGCCGCCGGCGGCTTCACCCTGCTGGAGATGATCGTGGTGCTGGTGATCATCGGCCTGATCATGGGCCTGGTCGGACCGCGCCTGTTCCGCCAGGCGGACCGGGCCAAGGTGCAGACCGCCGAGACCCAGGTGCGCATGCTGCGCGGCGCGCTGGAAACCATGCGCCTGGACCTGGGCCGTTTCCCGACCCGCGACGAGGGCCTGCAGCTGCTCACCAACCGCCCCTCCGACCCGGCCGTGGCCCAGCGCTGGCAGGGTCCCTACCTGGAGGACGGGGTGCCGCTGGACCCGTGGGGCAACCCCTACCAGTACGCGCCGACCCCGACCGGCAACCACGCCTTCACCCTGTACTCGTTTGGCGGTGACGGCCAGCCGGGCGGCGAAGGCACCGACGCCGACATCGGCCAGCTGCCCGAGCAATGATCCGACCCGGCGGCTACACCCTGCTTGAAATGGTGGTCGTGGTCGCCCTGCTGGCCCTGGCCACCGGCATGGTCGCGCCGGCCGGTTACCGGATGCTGGCCAGCTGGAAGGAAGCGGACGAAGTGGAGCGGACCTTTGCCGCGATCCGCGCCCTGCCCATGCAGGCGCGGGAGAGCGGCCGCCCGATCGTGCTCGGACCGGAAACCCGGCTGGAGCCGGCCGATGCGCTGGAACTGCCCGCGGGCTGGGAGCTGCACATGGAGCAGCCGCTGACCGTGCGTCCCAACGGACTGTGCTCGGACGCCTCCGGGACCCTGGTCACCACCCGCCAGGCGCTGCCCTTCGAGGTGGCCGCGCCCTATTGCCGGGTCGCGCGCCTGCCCGCCGGCGGGGGCTGAGCCATGCCCGCACGCGCACGCCAGGGCGGGTTCTCGCTGCTGGAGGCCATCGTGGCCATGGTCATCATGGCCACCGGGCTGCTGACCCTGTACAGCTGGCTGTCCAGCTCCACCCTGGCCCTGAACCGCGCCCGCGCCCAGGCCCAGACCGTGGACGACACCCGCAGCGCCTTGGCCCTGCTGGCCAACGTCAACCCGATGCAGGACCCCAGCGGCGAGATCGTGGCCCCGCCGCTGACCGTGCGCTGGCAGTCGCGCGCCCTGGTGCCGCGGCGCCCGGACGTGAGCCCGGCCGGCTTCCCCGGGCAGTTCGACCTGTCGCTGCACGAGCTGGAAGTGGAGGTGGTGCGCGAGGGCGCGCCGCCGCGCAGCTTCAGCGTGCGCAAGGCCGGCTGGGAACTGGTGCGCCCGCTGGGTCCGGGAGACGAATGATGCGACGCCATGCGCGTGGCCTGACCCTGCTGGAAATGCTGGTGGTGCTGATGATCGCCGGCATGGCCCTGGCCATCGGCTTCCAGTCGCTGGGCCAGTGGCGGCGGGCGCGGCCACCCGCGAGATGAGCCTGACCCGCGACTGGCTGGAGGGTTCGCTGCGCGCCCTGGTGCCGGCCGAGCGGCTGCCGTTCAAGGGCGACAGCCTGGGCCTGAGCGGCATGACCCTCAACCCGCTGATCGCCCCGCAGGGCGGCAGCGCCCCCATCCAGTGGCGGGTCGAGGGCCGGCCCGGAAACCTGTCCCTGGTCCTGGAAGAACACGGCCAGGTGCTGGAAATGCCCCTGCGCGACGTGGAGGAGGCCAGCTTCGTGTACTTCGACACCGACATGCAGGCCCACGGCCAATGGCCGCCGGCCCTGGGCGTGCAGGACGCGCTGCCCGCCGCCACGGCCCTGCACCTGCGCTTTGCCGATGGCAGCCAGCGGCTGTGGGCCGCGCCGGTGGTGGGCATCCGCAACCCCGTGCCCGAGGTGTTCGAGTTTGACCAGGACTAGGCCCCGCCCCATCCCGCGCCCGGTCCGCCAGCGCGGCTTCGTGCTGGTGATCGTGCTGGTGCTGCTGTCCGTGCTTACCCTGCTGGCGGCCTCGGTGGCCCTGTCCGGCAGCCGCGCCGTGGCCGAGGCCCAGCAGGAGCTGGACCGCCTGCAGGGCGAGCTGGACATGGTTTCCACCCAGGAAACCCTGCTGTTCATGCTGGCCACCCAGCGGCGCAACCCCGGTGGCATGTTCGCCCTGCCCTCGGCGGCGCTGGACGCGCGCGCCATCGACGATGACGACGAGGGCCTGCTGTGGCAGCCACAGGGCAACGAGATCGCGCTGGACGCGCGGCCCTACCGGGGGCTGGGCCATGCGCTGTTCGCCCTGCAGGACGATGCCGGCCTGCTCAGCCTCAACTGGGGCGTGGACGCCCTGCGCCACTCCTTCTTCAATGCCCGGGGCATGGGTCCGGACCGCTGGAACGAGATGGACGCCAAGCTGATGGACTACCAGGACCCGGACTCGCTGCACCGCCTGGGCGGGGCCGAGGAGGAGGACTACCGCCGCGCCGGCATGCCGCCGCCGGCCAACCGCCCGGTCGCCACCCCGCTGGAGTTCCGCCGGGTGCTGGGCTGGGACCGGATGCTGGAAGGCATGGACGACACCCAGCTGCTGCGCCTGATCACCAGCCAGCGCGAGCTGGCGCTGAACCTGAATACGGCGCCGCCGGAAATCCTGGCCCTGATCCCGGGCATGGACGCGGCCCAGGCCGAACGTCTGGTGGCCCTGCGCCGGCAGCAACCCATCCAGGCGGTATGGGCGCTGCGCCAGTCCTTCCCCATCCCGGCCTTCATGGACGAAGGTCTAAGAGTCTTTCCAAAGCCTTCAGGCAATCTTATGATTTGGGATCGCCGTTTTGGGAAGAAAAGGCTGGCGCACTGGCGCCTTACGCCTTGGTCCACCAGCGGGCGCCCCTGGCAGATCGACTACGAGGTCATCCTCCCGCGTGACGACGAATCCGACAACTCCATGGCTGAAGCGACTGCGTCACCGCTTCTCGCCCCGGAGGATCCTGATCGGAAGGGTCGGCAACCACCCGCTTGACGGGGGCGGGAGCCGGGCCCTTTCCTGCGTGGTGGCCCGCGAACTGTGCCTGTTCACCCGGGTGGATGCCAGCAAGGCCTCCAGCCGCGACCGGCGGCACCTGGTGGAACTGGCGGTCAAGCGCGCCGCCCCCTTCCCCGACCCCGACTTCGCCGTGGCCTGGGAAGCCGATGGCCAGGGCGCGGTCTGGTACTGGTCGCGCTCGCGCATCCATGAACTGGTGGCGGCGCGCGGCGGGTCCCCGGCTTCCCCGCAGCTGAGCTACGTGCCCGAAGCGCTTTACGTGCTCGGCAATGACGGCAGCCAGGATGGGCTGGAGCTGCTGCAGCTGCAGGACGGCTGCTGCGGCCGCAGCTGGCGCGGCGGCCGGCTGCTGGCCGACCGCTGGTGGCCGCAGGCCCCTTCCCTGGAGGAGTGGCAGGCCTTCTCGCGCGCCAACGGCGTCCTCGGCCTGCCCCAGGCCGTGCCGGAGGCGGTACCGGCCCCGGTGCGCGCCAGCGCCTGGTCCAGCGCCAGCCGGCGTCCGCCCAGCCTGGGCAACCTGGCCTCGTTCGATGCCTACCTGTCCCGCGCCGCGCTGGGCTGCGCCCTGGCCGCGGGCCTGGTCGCCAGCTTCCAGATCGGCTCCATCGGCCGCAGCTGTCTGGATGCCTGGCGCGCCGAGCGCGCCGCCCAGTCCCTGGACGCCCCGCTCAAGCGCATCCTCGCCGCGCGCGAGGCCGCCGACCGCAACCTGGCCGCGATCCAGCGCCTGCTTGCCCTGCGCCCGGCCCCGGCCTCTTCCCTGCTGCTGGGCGAGGCCACCCGCCTGCTGCCGGGCCGCAACTGGTCGATCCGGCGCTGGAGCCAGCCGACCCCGGCCCGGGTCGAGGTCACCGTAACCCTGCCCTCGGCCGATCCCAGCGCCCTGGTCACCACCTGGGAGGCCTCGCCGCTGTTTGCCAACGTGACCACCGACGTGCTCGGCCGCAATGGCGAGGTCACCATCCGCGCCGATATCGCCACCGCGCCGGATCCGGCCCAGCCATGAAGACCCCCCTGGACCGGCTCCGCCAGCAATTCCGCCAGCAGGCCGAGAAAGCCCCCTGGCTGAACTGGGCCGCCCTCGCCATCGGCGTGCTGCTGGCCCTGCTGCTGCTGCAGGGCCTGGAGGACCTGCGCAGGCAGGCCTCGCGCCACGCCATGGACAAGGAAGTGCAGCTGCGCAAGATGCGCTCGCTGCGCGGCCAGGACGTGTGGCTGGAGCGGGAAAAGCAGACCGGCGAGCAGCTGGCGGCGTTGCAGGCGCAGATCCCGCCGGCGCCCACCGTGGGCGCGGCCCAGGCCAACCTGCAGAGCTGGCTGCAGGAACTGGCCAACAGCACGCCCGACCCCTCCCGGGTCCGGGTCTCCCTGGAGGGCTCTGCCCCTGTCGAGGAAGGTTCGGATCTGCTGCGGATCCGCGCCACCCTGCGCGGCGGGATGCCGCCACGCACCGCCATCAACCTGGTCCGCCGGATCGAGACCGCCCCCAGCCTGGTGGTGATTGAATCCCTGGATATCCGCGCCGACACCAGCTCGACCACCAGCATCGCCATCAGTGCCTTCTACCGGGTGGCGCCGGCGCCGCAGGGGGCCGCGCCATGAAGCGCAGCCAGCTGATTGCCGCCGGCGTGCTCGTGGCCGGACTGGTGGCCGGCGCTGCCTGGCCGCCGCCGCCGCTGCCGCGCACCAATGCCAACGCCGAGACCTGGAATGCCCCGGACCCGGCGCTGGAACGGGTGCCGCGCGAGCTGGCCGATGCCATGAACCGGCTGCGCTGGGCCGGCGATGCCCAGCAGGGCGATGGCGAAGGCGGCCGCCAGCCCTGGCGCCTGGCCGGCATCGTCCACACTCCGCAGAAACTGGCCCTGATCGTGGCCGGCGAGAAGAAGAACCTGCAGAACCAGCGCCTGGAACCGGGCGCGAGCCTGCCCGACGGCAGCCGCCTGGTGAGCATCGGCAGGGACACCATCCTGGTCGAGGCCGAGGGTTGCCAGCGCACCTTCCAGGTCCACCGGCGCGAGCCGGTCAGCAGCAGCGGCCAATGCGCCGACAGCAACGATACGGAACAGAGGAAGTCCCAATGAGTCCCACCCGCAGCGCGATCGGCCTGGCCGTCTTCTGCGCCACCCTCCTTGCGGGCTGCGCCACACCGCCCAAGCACGTGGTGCCTGCCCCGCTGGCCTTGCCGCCCAAGCCGGTGGCCTCGCTGGAAGCCGAGCCGATGGCCAACCAGCTTGCGCGCAGCGAACTGGAACAGACGCCCACCCCGCGGGTCGAGCTGGCGCAGCAGGCCATGGCCGGCCTGGAAGCGGGCGAGGCCCTGCCGCCGCTGCGCCGCGAGCCGGTCAGCGTCAATGTCCAGGACCTGCCGGTGCCGGTGCTGGCCAATGAAGTGTTCGGCAATATCCTGGGCCTGACCCTGACCCTGGACCCCCAGGTCTCCTCCATGCAGGAGCTGGTGACCCTGAACACGGCAGAGCGGATCTCGCCGGCCGAGCTGTTCCGGATCACCCGCCAGGTGCTGGCCGAATACGGCGTGGCCACCGAGGTGAGCGGCAATGTGGTGCGCCTGCGCCTGGCGCCCAAGGGCGGTTCGGCCGAGCCGCCGCTGATCATCAGCGGCCGCGCCCTGCCCAATGTGCCGGTCACCCACCGCCCGATCTTCCAGCTGGTCGAACTGGACGTGGTCCGCTCCGGTGACGCCTTGCGCTGGCTCACCACCCTGTTCGGCTCCGACCTCAAGGTCACCGAGGAAACGGCGCGCAATGCGGTGCTGATCAGCGGCCGGCCTGCCCAGGTCAAGCAGGCCATGGATGCGTTGCGGGTGTTCGACCGGCCGCTGATGCGCGGCCGGGTGAGCATGCGCCTGGAACCGGCCTTTCTTACCGCCGAGGAACTGGCCGCGCGCCTGACCGACGTCCTCAACCTGCAGGGCTACAGCGCCAACCGCGGCGCCGGAGCCCCGGCCAGCATCATCATCCTGCCGGTGGCCGCGGCCAATTCGGTGATCATCTTCGCCAGCACCCAGGAAAACATGGACTACGCCATTTCCTGGGCGCGCGAACTGGACCGGCCCAGCCAGAACGCCGGCGCCCAGTCGATGTTCTACTACCAGGTGCGCAATACCAAGGCCAGGGACATTGCCGACGTACTCAGCTCGACGTTGCGCCTGCAGCCTCCCGCTCGCGGCGGCAACGCCGCCAACGCCGCTGCCAACAACGAGGGGGCGGCCCAGGCAGCAGCAACCGGTCGCGGCGCTGCGGGTAGCGCCGGCATCCTCGTCGACGAGCCGCGGAATGCCCTGATCTACCAGGGCGACCCTGCGCAATGGGAACGCACCCTGAGCCTGATCAAGCAGATGGACCGGGCCCCGCGCCAGGTGATGGTCGAGGTCACCATCGCCGAGGTCAGTCTGGACAATGAACTCAGCTACGGGGTGAACTGGTTTGCCAAGAATGGCTTTGGCCGTTTCAACGGGCGCCTGAACTCGGGCAACCTGCCGGGCTCTCCCGGTTCGGGCAATGGCTCGGGGAACGGCTCGGGGAACGGTCCGGGCGGCGGCTCCGGCAATGGTTCGGGCAACAACGGCAGCAGCAGCAACGGCCTGACCTGGCTGCTGGATGTGGCCGGCCAGAACCGGGTGGCGCTCAACGCATTCGCCAAGGACAGCCGGGTCAATATCCTCTCCACCCCGCGCCTGCTGGTGAAGAGCGGCAGCGAGGCCAACATC
>ENA-UOVV01000953-UOVV01000953.1-compost-metagenome-genome-assembly--contig:-NODE-953-length-26722-cov-13.740016_pt1 | contig 26722 bp, 22 predicted proteins | sample MGYA00238155_ERZ761577 | MGnify/ENA primary metagenome ERZ761577 (study PRJEB28898, sample SAMN06268775) | compost metagenome | isolation source: Emeryville, CA | place: USA:Emeryville, CA | collected...
TTGAGGCTCCCGGAGAGCCGCCCGTGGAAGCGCGCCGTCGCCTCGTTCATCCCCTCGATCGTCACGGTCTTGCCGTGCTGGGCGTACTTCGTGACGATCGCGTCGAGCGCCGCCACGGAGGACACGTCCCAGACGTGCGAGGCGGACAGGTCCACCACCACGCGCTCGGGGTCCTCGGTGTACTCGAACTGGGTCGTCAGGTCGTTGCTCGAGGCGAAGAGCAGCTCGCCGTCCACGCGGTAGTGGGCCACGGTCTCGCCGTCGGCGCCCTCCACGAGGGTGCGGGTGACCGTCGCGAAGTGCGCGACCCGCCGCACGAAGAGCACCGCGGCGATCACGACGCCGCCCACCACCCCGATCGCGAGGTTCTGCGTCGCGAGCACGATCCCCACGGTCGCGAGCATCACGAAGGTCTCGCTCTTGGGCAGGTGCCTCAGCGTCGCTGGGGAGATCGAGTGCCAGTCGAAGGTCCCCACGGACACCATGATCATCACGGCGACGAGGGCGGCCATGGGGATCGCCCCGACGAGATCGCCCAGGCCCACCACGGCGACCATGAGGAAGAAGCCTGCGGCGAAGGTCGAGAGGCGCGTGCGGGCGCCCGAGGCCTTCACGTTGATCATCGTCTGGCCGATCATCGCGCAGCCGCCCATCCCGCCGAACAGTCCCGAGAGCACGTTCGCGACGCCCTGGCCCCAGGCCTCGCGCGTCTTGGAGGAGCGGGTGTCGGTGATCTCGTCGACGAGCTTGGCCGTCATGAGCGACTCCATGAGCCCCACGAGCGCCATCGTGAGCGCGTAGGGCGCGAGCAGTCGCAGCGTCTCCCACGTGAACGGCACGTCGGGGACGAGGAGCGCGGGCAGGGAGTCGGGCAGCTCGCCCTCGTCGCCCACCGTGGGTACCTGGAGGGCGAAGACGAGGACGACGGCGGTCACGAGCACGATCGACACGAGCGGCGCAGGGACCACCTTGGTGATCCGCGGGGTGAGCACGAGCAGACCGATCCCGCCGCCGACGAGCGCGTAGACGGGCCACGGCACGTCGATGAGGTGCGGGAGCTGCGCGAGGAAGATGAGGATCGCGAGGGAGTTGATGAAGCCCACCATGACGCTGCGCGGGATGAAGCGCATGAGCCTTGCGACCCCCGCCCACGCGAGCAGCACCTGGAAGATCCCGCCCAGGATCACGGTCGCGAGCAGGTGGTCGAGGCCGTGCTCGCGCGCGACGGGCGCGACCACGACGGCCACCGCGGCCGTCGCTGCCGAGATCATCGCGGGACGCCCGCCCACGATCGCAATCGCCATCGCCATGACGAAGGAGGAGTAGAGGCCCACGCGCGGGTCGACGCCCGCGATGATCGAGAAGGAGATCGCCTCGGGCACGAGCGCGATCGCGACGACGAGACCTGCGAGGACCTCGCGCACGAGAAGACGCGGCGAGCGCAGCGCCTCGAGGACGGTCGGCACGGAGCGGTAGCGCGCGCGCTCGTCCGCGGGCAGGGCAGGGCTGGACACTTGGTTCTCCCAGAGGTGGGGCGCGCGACCTAGCGCGGGGAAGCGGGCCGAGCTCGGCGCACCGCGGCGTCGAGGATATCCCTCCCGGGCGGGAGCGACTCGTCCCTCGCCGGCACGCGAACGCCCGCGGCTGAGCTCGCGCGGTGGCACACTGCGGATCGTGAGCCGAGCCGCCGAGGACGACGCCGAGACCGAGATCCCCGACACCTGCGCGGGCATGGGGGACGTGCACGCTCGCTCGCCGCGCGGTCCCGTGGACTCCTCGCGCGTCCCGCGCTTCGCCGGCCCGGCGACGTTCGCGCGCCTCCCGCGGCTCGACGAGGTCGAGCGGGCGCAGGTCAAGGTCGTGGGCGTGCCCTTCGACGCGGGCGTCTCCTACCGTCCCGGGGCGCGCTTCGGCCCGCAGGCGATCCGCGAGGCCTCGCGACTCCTTCGCCCCTACCACCCGGCCCTCGACCTCGAGCCCTTCGCGCAGGCCCAGGTGGTCGACGCGGGCGACATCGCCGTCAACCCCTTCGACATCGAGGAGGCCGTCGCCACGATCGAGGCCGCTGCCCTGGAGCTCACGGCGGACGGTGCGCGCCTCGTGACCCTCGGCGGGGACCACACGATCGCCCTGCCGCTCCTGCGCGCGGCCGTCGCCCGCGCAGCTCGCCCGGTCGCGCTGCTGCACTTCGACGCGCACCTGGACACCTGGGACACCTACTTCGGCGCGGCCTACACGCACGGCACGCCCTTCCGCCGCGCAGCCGAGGAGGGGCTACTCGACGCCGAGTCCCTCGCGCACGTCGGCACGCGTGGCCCGCTCTACTCGCGCGAGGACCTCACGGACGACGAGCGCTTCGGCTTCGGGATCGTCACGAGCGCGGACGTCTACCACCGCGGCGTGCGCGCGGTGGTCGAGCAGCTGCGTGAGCGCGTGGGGGAGCGTCCGCTGTACGTCTCGATCGACATCGACGTGCTCGACCCTGCGCACGCCCCGGGTACGGGCACCCCGGAGGCGGGCGGCATGACGAGCCGCGAGCTGCTCGAGATCCTGCGCGGGCTGCGCGGCCTGGACCTCGTCGGGGCCGACGTCGTCGAGGTCGCCCCGGCCTACGACCACGCCGAGATCACCGCGGTCGCGGCCTCGCACGTGGCCTACGACCTCGTGGCGCTCCTCGCGGACATCTCGGTCGGCTGACGCCGCTCGACGAGCCAGCGGTACACCGCCGCGGCCGCCGCCGAGACGAGCACGTAGAGCAGGATCACGGCAGCGAACTCGAGCTCGGGATAGCTCGCGGCGGCGATCCCGATCGCGATCGCGGGGTGGCGCGAGAAGTTCACCGTCGCGAGCACGTGCGCCTCGTCGCGCCTGCCGGGGAGAGCGAGGTGCGCGACGCCGATCCCCGCGAGCACGAAGAGCAGCATGAGCGCGAGGGTCGAGGGGGCCGCCGCCGCGAGGATCTCGTCGATCGTCGCGACGGCGAGGGCGACGACGGCGAGGGCGAGCATCACCTGCGAGACCCGCAGCACGGGCGAGCGCAGCCGCTGCGCGAGCTCGGGCCGCCAGCGACGCACCGCGAGCCCGAGCGCGAGCGGCGCGAGGATGAAGGCCGCGACCCGGAGCGCGAGCGAGGCGGGGCTCACCGAGACGCGCTCGCCGAGGATCGCGCTGACGAGCGCGGCCATGGTGGGCGCGAGCACGATCGCCGCGGCCGAGGAGAACACCGTGAGGCTCACGGCGAAGCGCGCCCGCTCACCCGAGAACAGCTGCTTGCGCGCCACGAGGGTCGGCACGGGGGAGAGCGCGAGGGCGACGACGGCGATCTTGGTGGCGGTCGGGGCGTCGACCACGTAGATCGCGAGGATCGCGAGCACCGGCATGAGCACGAACATCGACAGCAGCGAGACGATCAGCAGGTGCGGGCGGCGCACGAGGTGCCCAAGCTCGGACCGGGACGCGTTGAGGCCGTAGGCGAGCACCGTGAGGACGATGCTCACGCTCAGCACCACCACGACGAGGGTCACGGTTCACACCTCCGTGACTCCACTCTCGCACTTTCGCGCAGGCCGTGCGGCTCGAGCGCTCAGGGCTCCTCGACAGGCTCCCAGAAGCCGGGCAGCGTCTCCCCGGGGCCCGAGGCGAGGGCCGGGAGGACGAGCTGGAAGGCGCGCTTCGCGACGGCCGGGGCCTCGGTGCGCGAGAGGCGTGCAAGCGCTCCCTCGACCATGTCGATGACCATGAGCAGGTCCTCGATCGTCACCTCGGAGGAGATGACGCCAGCCTGCTGGCTCGTCGCGAGGGGGCCCGCGAGCAGGTCGCGCGTGCGCTGGTTGAGCGTCGCGAGGCGCTCGCGCCCGGTCGCGGCGCGCAGCAGGAGGGGCTGGATGCCTCGCGCGTTCCCCTGCAGCTCGGCGACGCGCGTCATGAGCTCGAGGGCGATGCTCGGTTCGTTCGCCCGCTCGGCGACGTAGGCCTCGAGCTCGGTGAGGTGCTCCTCGTAGACGGCGGCCGCGAGGTCGATGCGGTCCCGGAAGTGGCGGTAGAGCGTCCCGCGTCCCACGCGGGCGCGCTTGGCGACGAGGTCGAGGGGAGCGTCCGGGCCGACCTCGGCGAAGATGTGCTCCGCCGCAGCGACGAGCGCTCTGCGGTTGCGAACTGCGTCGATGCGTTGCGCCACTGCGATTCCGCTCACCCGGGGGACTGTCCTGGATATCGTGACAAATCGGGCAAGTGCTTGTAAAGGGTGCTCCGGCTAGACCTCCCTCGCGCCGCGGTCGATGCGCAGCCTCGGCACGGACCAGTGCACGACGGGACCGACGAGCAGCGCGAAGGCGACCGTGCCGAGTCCCACCGTGCCGCCGAGGACCCAACCGACGGCGAGCGCCGAGAGCTCGATCCCCGCTCGCGCGAGCCCGACCGGCACCCCGCGGGCCGCGAGCCCCGTCATGAGCCCGTCGCGCGGGCCCGGTCCGAGCCCTGCGCCCACGTAGAGGCCGGTCGACACGCCGCACAGCAGGATCCCGCCCACGAGCATCGCGACGCGCACCCCGAGGTGCGAGACCTCCGGGAGGATCCACAGCCCGAGGTCCACGAAGAGCCCGACGAGCAGCGCGTTCGCGACGGTCCCGGGACCGGGCCGCTGGCGCAGGGGGATCCACAGGAGCATGACGAAGAGCGAGGCGATGATCACCACGGTGCCGAAGGTGAAGGGCGTGCGCTCCGCGACGCCCTGGTGCAGCACGTCCCAGGGCGGCAGCCCGAGCTCGGCCCGGATGAGCACGGCGAGGGAGAAGCCGAAGAAGGCGAGGCCCACGAGCAGCTGACCGTAGCGGCGGGCCCACCGGCCCTTCCCGGGCGCGTTCTCCGTGCTCATCGCCCGCCATCCTCGCACCGCTCGAGGGACCCCCTTGCCGATGGTTGAACACTCAACTATCATGGGAGCCATGAACGCCACCGACGTGCTCGCGGCCGACACGGCCATGGAAGCCGTGACCCTCTACGTCCGCGACCTCGACCTCATGACGCGCTACTACCGCGACGTCGTCACCCTCGAGGTCCTCGACGTGCCCGCGCCCCTCGAGCACCAGGGCTCCGCGAGGGCCGCGAGCGTGACGCTCGGCCGCGGCGGCGTGCCCGTCGTCGTGCTGCGCCACACCCCGGACCTCCCGCCCGCGAACCCCGGCCAGGCGGGCCTCTTCCACACCGCGATCCTCTTCGACACCCAGTCCGCGCTCGCTGCGGCCGTCGCCTCGATCGCGCAGAAGGCCCCGAGCTCCTTCACGGGCAGCGCCGACCACCTCGTCTCCGAGGCCTTCTACTTCACCGACCCCGAGGGCAACGGCATCGAGCTCTACTGGGACCGCTCGCGCAGCCTGTGGAAGCGCGAGGGCGACCAGATCCTCATGGACACCCTGTACCTCGACCCGAACCAGTACCTCGCCGAGCACCTCACCGAGTCGGGTCTCGAGAACCCGCTCGCCGAGGGGGAGACCGTCGTCGGGCACGTGCACCTGCAGGTGGGCGACATCCCCACGGCCCAGAAGTTCTACGTCGACGCCCTCGGCTTCGAGACCACCTTCCTCTGGCACGGGGCGCTCTTCGTCTCGGCCGGTGGCTACCACCACCACATGGCCATGAACACCTGGAACTCGCGCGGCGCGGGCCCGCGCGCCTCGACCCTGGGCCTCGGCGAGGTCGCGATCCAGGTGCCGACGGCGGACGATCTGGCTGCCCTGCGCTCTCGCCTCGACTTCCACGGCGTCACGCAGCGCGACGACGGCCAGACCCTCGCCTTCGAGGACCCGTGGAAGAACCTCATCCGCGTCACGAGCGCCGCCTGAGCGTCACCTTGACCGGGTAGCGTGCCCGGGAAGGTTTCCGCGACCGAGGAGTTCAGCCCAGTGCGTCATGCTCGACACGGTGGGGTCACGGCTGTCCTCGTGGCGCTGAGCCTCGCCGCGTGCAGTCTCCCGGGGGACCCGAGCCCGAGCGAGGTCCCCTCCGACACCTCGCCCTCCACCTCCGCCTCGACGAGCCCCTCGCCGAGCGCCTCGCCCTCCCCGCGTCCGACGCCGAGCCCCGAGCCGGTGGTCGCGCGCACGCGAGAGCCGCAGGTGGGCCTGAGCCTGCTGCCCGGCGGCTCGGACGTCGAGCTCGCGCTCGCGGCCTCGAACGCCTTCTGGGCCTCGGCACCGCTCGTGGTGCTCGCCCCTGCGGCGAGCAAGAAGGCCCTCGCCGCGGCGAAGGAGGCCGGCGTCCCGCTTCTGCTCACGGGCAAGGAGATGGCTGAGGCGGATCTCGAGCGCGTGCACGCCGAGCTCGCCCGCCTCGCCACGGAGCTCGTCGTCCTGCTCGAGCCCGAGATCCCGCTGCCCTCGGGCGTCGAGGCCTTCGACGGCGAGGAGCCCCCTGCGCGGGCGCGGCCCGCTGACCTGCTCGAGGGAGCCGGCGCCCTCGTCGACGGCAGCTCGCGCTCCAAGGCCGCCGCGCACAACGCCCGCGCGGCCGGCGCGACCGTCTTCGCCGCCCCGAAGGGTGACCCGCGCGCCGCGCGCTCGCTCCTCGAGGCCTACGGCTCGGGGGAGGGGCCGAGGACGGTCACGGCCCTCGGCGACTCCTTCGGCGACGGAGCCCTCCTCGGCGCACGGATGCGCAGCGTGAGCACGGGCGTGACCCTGCCGAACGGCTCCCAGCTCGTCTTCGACGACTCGCGCTACGTCGCGCTCTACGGCTCTCCGCTCACTCCTGCCCTCGGCGTGCTCGGCGAGCAGAGCGTCAAGAAGTCCGTGAGCCGCGCCCGCAAGGTCGCCAAGCCCTACCGCAAGCTCGTGGACGAGGAGGTCGTGCCGATGTTCGAGATCATCGTCACGGTCGCCTCGGCGAGCGCCGGCAAGGACGGCAACTACTCCAACGAGCTCGACGTCGACCAGGTCTGGCCCTACGTGAAGGCCGCGAAGAAGGAGGGCATCTACGTCCTGCTCGACCTGCAGCCCGGCCGGACCGACTTCCTCACGCAGGCCAAGCAGTACGAGGAGCTCTTGCGCGAGCCGCACGTGGGCCTCGCGCTCGACCCCGAGTGGCGCCTCAAGAAGAACCAGGTGCACCTGCGGCAGATCGGCTCGGTGGGCATCAAGGAGGTCAACCGCGTCGCGGACTGGCTCGCGGGGCTCGTCGCGGAGAACGAGCTGCCGCAGAAGATGTTCGTGCTCCACCAGTTCACGAGCTCGATGATCCGCAACCGCGAGAAGCTCGACATGTCCCACCCCGAGCTCGCGATGGTCCTGCACGTCGACGGCCAGGGCTCGCAGGGGGCCAAGCACGGCACGTGGAGCCACCTGCGCAAGAAGGCCCCGAAGGGCCTGCACTGGGGCTGGAAGAACTTCTACGACGAGGACGTCCCGATGGCGACGCCGAAGCAGACCGTCAAGGTCGACCCGACCCCGGACCTCATCACGTACCAGTAGGCGTCCCGCCGAGCTCGGTGACGCCCCCGAGCTCGCGCCCCCAGAAGCGCGCGAGCTCTGCCGCCTCGGCCTCGAGCGCCTCGAGCTCGGCCTTGCGCGGGCTGCGGAACCACTGGGTCTCGACCCGCAGCTCGCGCGTCGTCGTGGTCGAGCGCCACCGACCGACGACGAGGCCGTCGACCGCGAGGGCGGAGAGGAAGGTGCTGGCGCCCTCCTCGGGCCCCTGACTGAGGAACCTCGTGACGGGGTAGGAGGAGACGTACTCGTCGTAGGGCTGCAGCAGGTCGACGCGCGGTCGGGGCCCTCGCTCCTCGCGGACGGGCTCGAGCCCCGCGGGGCCCCAGAAGCTGAGCCCCTCGAGGCCACCGGCCCCCGGGAAGGCCTCGACCTGGTCCTCGAGCGCCCCGAGCCCTGCGCGCACGTCCGTGAGCGTGAGGCCCGACCATCGAGCGAGGTCGTGCTCGCTCGCGAGGCCCCGGCTCGCGAGGAAGCGCCGCACGAGCTCGACGACGGCGGCCTCCCGGTCGAAGCTCTCGCCGAGCGGGCCGAAGCCGGGCGGCACCCGCGAGTCGAGGTCCACATAGGTCCGCTGCGTCCCGCGGTAGGGCCCCGAGACGATCCCCAGGGTGAGCTCGGCGAACATGATGAAGCTCGCGAGGGGCACGCCGGTGGCCTCGAAGCCGTCCAGGGCGAGCTCCTCGGCGAGCTCGGCGCGCGTGCGCGGGCCGCGGGAGACCGCCGTGAGCAGGGTGTCTCGCGAACGCTCGAGCTGGTCCTCGGTGACCCCGTAGACGCGGTGCGTGCTCGAGCTCGCGCGCAGCACCCTCGGGCCCGAGAGCGTCATGAGCCAGCGCAGGTCGCGCGGCAGGACCGAGTGCCAGGTGGGGCGCAGCAGGTGGGTGCGCAGCACCGTGCCCTCGTCGAGCAGGGCGAGCGCCCCGTGGAGATCGGTTCCCGCGCTCGAGCGGCGCGCGAGGCCCCACATCGAGGGGGAGAGCTCCTGGGACTGCACCGCGAGCAGGTGCTCGACCACCGCGGGCAGCGAGCCGAGCGGCTCACCGCGCAGCCGCTGGGCCGCGAGGCGCGTCGCTCGCACCTCGGGCTCTCGCACGGCCTCGACCATGTCGTGATGCTGTCACGCCACCCTGACACGCGCGGGTTATGGTGCCGTGGTGAGCGAGGAACGAGGGCCCGACGTCGGGACCCGGGTCGCCGTCGTGGCCCTCCTCGTCTACCTCGTCTCCGCGTGGATCGGCATCGTGACCGCGAGCGCGGTCGGCAGCCTCGGCCCGCACCGCGCGGTGTACGAGATCACGGGCAGCTCGAGCGGGATCGTCGACCTCGGGCCCCTCGGGACCCTCGAGGTGGACTCGCCCGTGCCTCTGCGGCTCGGGGTGCGCGTGACCGTCCAGGAGATCCCCGGGGACGTCACCTCGATCGACGCCCCCGCGACCCTCGAGGGGCTCTCGGCCGACCTCGACCGCTACGTGCAGTTCTTCACGAGCCCGATGGCCTTCCTCCAGGACGCTGCGCGCGACCTCGCGTGGTCGGCCGTGCGGCACACCGCGATCGCCTTCGCCGCCTTCAGCCTCGTGATCGCGGGACTGTACCTCCTGCTCGGGAAGGCCCGGCGGCGCGAGATCACCGAGGCCCTCGTGCGCCGTCGGCGCACCTCGATCGCCGGGGTCGTCGCGGCGGTCACGCTCGGGCTCACGGTCGTGGCGAGCGGGCCGCTCGGCCCTGACCTCGCGGGCTCCCAGCCGGCCTCGCGCATCTTCGACGGCACCCCGCTCGAGGGGGCGCGGCTCACGGGTCGCCTCGCGGGCATCGTCGACACCTACGGCGCGCAGGCCCTCGACGCCTACCGCGAGAACGAGGCCTTCTACGCGGGGGCCGAGGAGTCGCTGCGCTCGGCCTGGGCGGCCCGCGAGGAGCTCTCGGAGGACTGGGCTCGCCTCCTCGAGCAGTCCGAGCGCGTCTCGCCGCTGCAGCGCGTCATGCTCGCCGAGCCCGAGAAGCTCGTGACGGTGCTCCTGGTCTCCGACCTGCACTGCAACGTGGGCATGGCTCCCGTGCTCTCCGCCGCGGTCGAGCTGGCCGGGGCCCAGGTGGTGCTCGACGCGGGGGACACCACGGTCAACGGCACCGCCGTCGAGCGCTACTGCGTCACGGCCTTCGCGAACGCCTACCGCTCGGGCGGGGCGCGCGAGATCATCTTCGCCGGGGGCAACCACGACTCGGCGACGACGGCCGAGCAGGTGCGCGCCGCGGGCGGGACGGTCCTCGCGGGCGAGCTCGTCGACGTCGCAGGCATCGAGGTGCTCGGCGACCACGACCCCTTCGAGTCGCGCATCGGTCAGGGCACGAGGCTCGCGGGCGAGGAGAGCGTCGCCGCGATGGGCTCTCGGCTCGCCGAGCTCGCCTGCTCGCGCGAGACCCCGGTCCCGATCCTGCTGATCCACAACCCCGCCGTCGGCGACGAGATCCTCGAGCGCGGCTGCGCCGTGGCTCAGCTCTCGGGGCACATGCACCGCTGGGCCGGTCCGCAGCGCACCGCCCAGGGCGTGCGCCTCGTGAACGGCTCGACCGCAGGGGCCGTCTCGGGCGCGGCGACGGTGGGACCGCTCGGCGGGACGGCGACCTTCGCGGTGCTGCGCGTGTCCCCCGAGTACGGCCTCGTCGCGGACTACCGGAAGGTCACGATCGACCGGAAGGGTGAGGCCGAGGTCGGCTGGTGGATGCCCTTCCCGCTCCCTGCAGGGATGCTGCCCCCGCCCGTCGAGCAAGGCCTGCCCGAGGGTGCCGTGTGAGCCAAGGCACCCCGAGGCCTGCAGGAACCCGCGGTCTCCCGGCCTAGGCTCGTCCTATGGCACGCTCCTCCCTCCTCGCGGTCCTCGCGGGGCTCGCTCTCGCGGTCACCGCGGCGGCGGCTCCCGCAGCGGCCCACGACTCGCTCCTCAGCTCCGACCCCGCCGACGGCGCTCACCTCGCCGAGCCCCCGGGCGCGGTGGTGCTCGAGTTCTCCGGCGAGATCCTCGAGCTCAACCCTGCGCTCGAGCTCTCCCACGCTCAGGTACCGGTCGAGCTCGGCGAGGCGCAGGTCTCCGGGAGGACCGTCACCTGGGAGGTGCTCGACCCCCAGGGGCTTCCCGCAGGGGAGTACGGGGTCGTGTGGGCGGTCACCTCCGAGGACGGTCACCCGATCGACGGAACCTTCAGCTTCGAGGTCGACGCCGCGTGGTCGCCCGTGGTCGAGGAGACCACCGAGCCGGAGCCCAGCGAGAGCGCCGAGCCCTCCGAGGCCGCCGAGCCTTCCGCAGAGGAGCCGGAGGCCGAGACCGAGCAGCCTGGCTCGGGCGAGACTCTCGTGCCCGTCGGGGACGAGAGCTTGGAGAAGGCGAAGGACGGCTCCGACCTCACCGACGTGTCGGGGATGGCCGAGATGTGGTTCTTCGCGGGACTCGCCGTCACCGTGCTGCTCGTGGTGGGCATCGTCCTCGCGATCCGTCGCAGCCGAGACCCCAACGGACCGCCCGGGCAGCACTGACGCGCCGCCCGCCCGGGCTCGCGCCCGGTGCGGCGCTCGTGAGGGGGGCTGACGCCGGCCGGCGCGGGCTCAGCGCTTGCGCGTGCCGAACACCGAGCGCGTGATCTCGCGACCCAGCTGGGTGCCCACCGAGCGCAGCAGCGACTCGACGCCCTTGCTCGCCGTCGTCTTGCGCTTGGTCGCGGCGCGCTCGCGCTCCTTCTTGAGGCGCTCGGCCTCGCGGGCCTCCTCGCGCGCCTTGCGCTCGGCCTCCTTCGCGGCGGCCGCGGCGGCCTTCTCGGCCTCCTTGGCCGCGATCGCGTCGGCCTTGGCCTTCTCTGCCGCGGCGGCGGCCTCGGCCTTGGCCTTCTCGGCGTCCTCCATGCGCGCGGTGAGCAGCTCGTAGGCGGACTCGTTGTCGACCGCCTCCGCGTAGCGCGCCGCGTTCGGGGAGGCGGCCACGGCCTGGGCGAGCACGGACTCGGGGGCGGGGTCCATCGAGGACTGCGGGGCGCGCATGCGCGTCCAGGCGACCGGCGTCGGCGCGCCCTTCTCGGTGAGCACCGTGGTGATCGCCTCTCCGGTCCCGAGCTCCTGGAGCAGGCGCTCGAGGTCGTAGTCGGACTTCGGGAAGGTGCGGGCCGCGGCGCGCAGGGCGGTCGCGTCGTCAGGGGTGAAGGCGCGCAGCGCGTGCTGGACGCGGTTGCCGAGCTGGGCGAGCACGTCCGCCGGGACGTCCTTGGGGGACTGGGTCACGAAGAACACGCCCACGCCCTTCGAGCGGATGAGGCGCACCGTCTGGGTGACCTGGGTGAGGAAGTCCTTCGAGGCGCCCGTGAACAGCAGGTGCGCCTCGTCGAAGAAGAACACGAGCTTGGGCTTGGGCAGGTCGCCCACCTCGGGCAGCTCGGAGAACAGGTCGGCGAGCAGCCACATGATGAAGGTCGAGAACAGTGCCGGGCGGTCCTGCACCGCGGGCAGCTCGAGGGCGGAGATCACGCCGCGACCGTCCGCCGTCGTGCGCATGAGGTCGGAGGTGCTGAAGGCCGGCTCGCCGAAGAACACGTCCGCGCCCTGAGCCTTGAGCGCGACGATCTCGCGCAGGATCACTCCCGCCGTCGCGGCCGAGAGCCCGCCGATGCCCTTGAGCTCGTCCTTGCCCTCCTCCGAGACGAGGAAGGAGATCGTCTGCTGCAGGTCCTTGAGGTCGAGCAGGGCCAGGCCCTGCGAGTCCGCCCAGTGGAAGATCAGCCCGAGGCTCGACTCCTGGGTGTCGTTGAGGCCGAGCACCTTGGACAGCAAGAGCGGGCCGAAGTCGGTGACCGTGGTGCGGATCGGGATGCCCGTGCCCTGGCCGCCGAGCGTGTAGAACTCCACGGGGTGCGAGCGCGCCTGCCAGTCCTGGCCGATGCTCGCGGTGCGCTGGAGCAGCTTCTCGTTGCCCTGGCCCTCGACCGCGAGGCCCGAGAGGTCGCCCTTGATGTCCGCGACGAACACCGGCACGCCCGCGTTCGACAGCGCCTCGGTCATGACCTGGAGGGTCTTGGTCTTGCCGGTCCCGGTCGCGCCGGCGACGAGGCCGTGGCGGTTCATCATCGACAAGGGCAGGCCCACCTGCACCGCGGGGTTTGCCTCGCCGTCCTCGACGAGGGCGCCGAGGGTGAGCATCTCGCCCTTGAACTGGTAGCCCTCGAAGACGGTCCTCGCCCAGCCGGAGAGCTCGGGCCTCGCCCCTGCGGGGGCCCCGGGAGCCGGGTCGGCCGCCGCGGGAGCTGCCCCGGCGGGCGGGGCCGGCTCGGCCAGGGGCGCGGTGTCCTCCTCGGGAGCGGGAGCCGCCTGGCCGGCTCCGGCCTTCGCGGCCTCAAGGGCCGCCTTCGCCGCTGCGGCCTTCGCGGCAGCTGCGGCTGCTGCGGCCTCGGCCGCCTCCGCCTCGGCCTGCGCGGCCGCGGCCTCGAGAGCGGCGAGATCAGGGGTGGAGCCGGGTTCTGGAGCGTTCGCCATGGCACGACACTACTGAGCCGCACGCGCTCGCGTCTCAGGGAGTTCTCAGGACTCGTGGATACTCTGAGCCGAGCTACCTGCGGAGGGACTGCGTGAGCAAGGACGGCACGAGCGGCGAGGCCGCGCTCGAGGACTACGACGACGCCGAGCTCGAGCTCGCCGAGGAGCCCGAGGCCGGTCCCTCGCTGCGCCGCCTGGGCGTGCTCTACCTCGTCGCCGGGCTCCTCGGGCTCGTAGGAGCGGCGGTGCTCACGCTCGAGCGCATCGCAGGCCTCATCGACTCCGAGCACGTGCCCTCGTGCTCGATCAACGCCGCGATCGACTGCGCCCCCGCGATGGCCTCGTGGCAGGGCTCCTTGCTCGGCTTCCCGAACCCTCTGCTCGGCCTCGGGGCCTTCCCCGTGGTCATGTGCTTCGGCGCGGTGCTGCTCGCGGGCCTGCGCCCGCCGCGGTGGATGTGGCTCGCGCTCGCCCTCGGCGCGACGCTCGGCATGGCACTCGTCGTCTTCCTCATCTACACCTCGCTCGCGGTGCTCGTGGTGCTGTGCCCGTGGTGCTTCCTGGTGTGGCTCGTGACCTGGCCGATCTTCTGGTACACCCTCGTGCACCTCGTCGACGAGGGCGTGATCCCGCTCGGGGCGCGCGTGCGCGACGGGTTGCTGAGGAACCGCTTCGTGGTGACGGTCGGGTGGTACCTCGTGGTCGGTGCGCTGATCGCGATCGCGCTGCGTCACCAGTTCTGACCTGAGTTACCAGTTCTGACCTGAGTCACCAGTTCTGACAGGGGCCCGCGCGGGTCCTTCGGGCGGGGCAGGGCGCGTGCGCGCTTCGATAAACTCTCCTGGTGACCACGCAGCAGAACGCCCAGCCCACGCCCGCCGAGTCGACCCCGCCGTTCCGGTACTCGGCGCGACTTGCTGGCGAGATCGAGGGCTCGTGGCAGGACCGCTGGGAGGAGCAGGGCACCTTCTGGACGCCCAACCCGAGCGGTGAGCTGACCGACGCGAAGGGCAAGCACGCGCCCGAGGGTGCGGCGCCCGTCGTCGTCATGGACATGTTCCCGTACCCCTCGGGCGCGGGACTGCACGTGGGCCACCCCCTCGGCTACATCGCCACCGACGTGGTCGCGCGCTACCGGCGCATGGCGGGGGACAACGTGCTGCACGCCCTCGCCTACGACGCCTTCGGGCTGCCCGCCGAGCAGTACGCCGTGCAGACGGGCCAGCACCCGCGCGTGTCCACCGAGGCGAACATCGAGATCATGCAGCGCCAGCTGCGCCGCCTGGGTCTCGCGCACGACCAGCGCCGCTCCTTCGCGACGATCGACCCCGAGTACGTGCGCTGGACGCAGTGGATCTTCCTGCAGATCTTCAACTCCTGGTACGACCCCGAGGCTCCTGGGCGCGCGGGCGGCACGGGGCGCGCGCGACCCATCGCGGAACTCGTCGAGGAGCTCGAGGCGGGCACCCGTGAGACCCCCGAGGGCGTTGCCCCATGGGCCGAGCTCTCCGAGGTCGAGCGTCGCCAGGTCATCAACGACTTCCGCCTCGCCTACGTCTCCGAGGCGCCCGTGAACTGGTGCCCGGGCCTGGGCACGGTGCTCGCGAACGAGGAGGTCACCGCGGACGGCCGCTCCGAGCGCGGCAACTTCCCGGTGTTCCAGCGCTCGCTGCGCCAGTGGAACATGCGCATCACGGCCTATGCCGACCGCCTCGCGGACGACCTCGACCTCATCGACTGGCCCGAGAAGGTCCGCGCGATGCAGCGCAACTGGATCGGTCGCTCGCACGGAGCCAACGTGACCTTCGAGGTGCTCGGCGGCAGCGAGGTCGAGGTCTTCACGACGCGCCCCGACACGCTCTTCGGCGCGACCTTCATGGTCGTCGCTCCCGAGCACCCGCTGCTCGACGAGGTCCCCGCCGAGTGGCCCGACGGGACGCACGGCGCGTGGACCGGCGGCCACGACCACCCCACCGCCGCCGTCGCCGCCTACCGCGCTGCCGCGGCGCGCAAGACGGCCGTCGAGCGCCAGGCCGAGGCCGGGAGCAAGACGGGCGTCTTCACGGGCCACCTCGCGATCAACCCCGTCAACGGCGAGTACATCCCCGTCTTCACGGCCGACTACGTGCTCATGGGCTACGGCACGGGAGCGATCATGGCCGTGCCCGGTGGCGACGAGCGCGACTTCGACTTCGCCACGGCCTACGAGCTGCCCGTGATCTACACCGTGCAGCCGCCCGAGGGCCACGAGGGCGCGTACACGGGCGACGGCCTGGTCATCAACTCCTCCTCGGAGCGCCTGAGCCTCGACGGGCTCACCGTCCCCGAGGCCAAGGAGCGCATCATCGCCTGGCTCGAGGAGCACGGCGTCGGCACCGGCACCGTGACCTACCGCCTGCGCGACTGGCTCTTCTCGCGCCAGCGCTACTGGGGCGAGCCCTTCCCGATCGTCTACGACGAGGACGGCCTGCCCGTCGCGCTGCCGGACTCGATGCTCCCGGTGAACCTGCCGGAGGTGCCCGACTACTCGCCGCGCACCTTCGAGCCCGACGACGTCACCTCCGAGCCCGAGCCCCCGCTCGGCCGCAACGAGGACTGGGTCTACGTCGAGCTCGACCTCGGCGATGGCCCCAAGAAGTACCGCCGCGACACCAACACCATGCCCAACTGGGCCGGCTCGTGCTGGTACTACCTGCGCTACCTCAACCCGGGCGACTCCGAGCACTTCGTGGACCCCGAGCTCGAGGCCTACTGGCTGGGCCCGCACCACAACGCCGAGGCGGGCGTCTCGGGCGGCGTCGACCTGTACGTGGGCGGCGTCGAGCATGCCGTGCTGCACCTGCTGTACGCGCGCTTCTGGCACAAGGTGCTCTTCGACCTGGGGCACGTGTCCTCGATCGAGCCCTTCCGCAAGCTCTTCAACCAGGGCTACATCCAGGCCTACGCCTTCACCGACGAGCGCGGCCAGTACGTGCCCGCCGCCGAGGTCGAGGGCGACGAGCAGTCCGGCTTCACGTGGAAGGGCCAGCCGGTCAACCGCGAGTACGGGAAGATCGGCAAGTCCCTCAAGAACGTCGTGACGCCCGACGAGATCTTCGACGCCTACGGTGCGGACACCTTCCGCGTCTACGAGATGTCGATGGGGCCGCTCGACCTGTCCCGCCCGTGGGAGACGCGCGCCGTGGTCGGCGCCCAGCGTTTCCTGCAGCGCCTGTGGCGCAACGTCGTGGACGAGGAGACGGGCGAGCTCACGGTCACCGACGAGGCCCCCGCGGACGAGACCATGCGCCTGCTGCACCGCACGATCGCGGACGTGCGCACGGAGATGGAGGCGATGCGCATCAACACCGCGATCGCCAAGCTCATCGTGCTCAACAACCACCTGACCTCGCTCGCGTCCGTGCCGCGCGCCGCCGTCGAGCCGCTCGTCCTCATGGTGGCCCCGGTGGCCCCGCACATCGCCGAGGAGCTGTGGTCGCGCCTGGGGCACGCGGAGTCGCTCTTGCGCGAGCCCTTCCCCGTGGCCGATCCGGCCCTGCTCGTCGAGGAGTCCGTGACCTGCGTGCTCCAGGTGGCAGGCAAGGTGCGCGCCCGCATCGAGGTCTCCCCGGACATCTCCGAGGAGGAGCTGCGCGAGAAGGCGCTCGCCGAGCCGACGATCCAGCGCCACCTCGACGGTCGCGGGGTGCGCACGGTGATCGTGCGTGCCCCCAAGCTCGTCAACGTGGTGCCCGCCTAAGTGGTCTTCGCACGGGTCCGCGCGCCCCGGGTCGCCGTCGTCACCGACTCGACCGCGTCGATCCCTGCCGCCCTCGCGGCCGAGCTGGGCATCCGCGTGGTGCCGCTCGACGTCGTGATCGCGGGGGAGCGGCGCGTCGAGGGCGAGGGGGACACCGACGAGCGGCTCGTGCGGGCGCTCGACGAGGGCGTCAAGGTCTCGACCTCGCAGCCCGCGCCCGCGGCCTTCGCTCGCGCCTACGCGGCGGCTGCCGCGGCGGGCGCCAAGGAGATCGTCTCGATCCACCTGTCGAGCGAGCTCTCGGGGACCTTCCGGGCCGCGGAGCTCGCGGCGCTCGGCTCGCCGGTCCCGGTGCACCTCGTGGACTCGCGCTCCGCAGGGCTCGGGCTCGGCTTCTCGGTGCTCGCTGCCGTGGAGGCCGCTCGCGAGCGGCCCCGGCGCGGCGAGCGCGGAGAGCTCGTGGGCGGAGCGGCCGTGGCCCAGCGGGCGCGCGAGGTCGCGCTGAGCAGCTCGGTGCTCTTCCTCGTCGACTCTCTCGACCACCTGCGTCGCGGGGGGCGCCTCTCTGCGGCGGCCGCGGCGCTCGGGACGGTGCTGGGCATGCGTCCCCTGCTCACGCTGCGCGAGGGGCGCATCGAGGTGCACGCCAAGGTGCGCACGCGCAAGGCGGCTCGCGAGCGGCTCGTGGCGCTCGGTGTCGAGGCCGCGGCGGGGCTCGAGAACCCGCGCCTCGGCGTGCACCACCTGGGGCAGCCCGAGCTCGCCGCGGAGATCGCCTCCGAGCTGGCCGCGGGCCTCGGGGTCGACGCGGGCGGGGTGCTCGTCTCGCAGGTCAGCGCCGTGATCGGGGCGCACGCAGGGCCCGGGCTGCTCAGCGTGGTCGTCGCGGCTCGCTGAGTTCCACAGGTGCTGCCGAGGGCCGCGAGGAGGCTCGGGGGCGGCTCCTAGCGTGCCCGCATGCCCTCTCGCGAGTCCTCCCGTCGATCCGTCGGGGCTCGCGCGCGTGAGCGCCTGGGGGCGCTCATGGTCGAGCATGCCCCGCGTGAGCCGGTGCGCGTCCCGGCCTGGCCGGCCCTCGAGCCGGCAGGTCCCGGTCCGGGGCGCGAGGCAGCGGTCGAGGCCCCGCCGGACCACGAGCCCTTTCTGAGCGTCGTCGCGGCACCGACGTCGAGTCCGACTCTCGCCTCGCCGTCCGTCGAGCACGAGCTCGACCCGGACGTCGACGACGTGGTCGCTCGCTTCCGCTCGGGCGCGCTCTCGGCGGCCTCGCGCGCCTACTCGGCGGCCCACGGGCACCCGCTCGAGCACCCCGACCCCTTCGCCGAGCCCGCGCCGCGAGGCTGGGCCCTGCGGACGCGGTCGGCTCTCGTGGTGGGCGTCGTGGTGCTCGTCCTCGCGGGGCTCGTGGTCGCACGCGGGTGGATGGCCGCGCCCGCGGACCTCGTCCCGCTCGGTCCTGCGAGCCCTCCTCCCGCTGACCCCTTCGCCGCCGAGGCCGGTGGAGTCGTGGTGCACGTCGTGGGGGAGGTCGACGCGCCCGGGGTGGTCGAGCTCGGTCCGGGAGCCCGGGTCGCCGAGGCCGTCGAGGCGGCCGGGGGAGCGACTCGGGAGGCGGACCTCGGAGCGCTCAACCTCGCGCGGACGGTCGAGGACGGGGAGCAGATCGTGGTCCCGCGGGAGGGGGAGGCCGAGGACGGGGCGAGCGCCTCGCCGACGACGACAGACCCGCGGCTCGACCTGAACGCGGCGGACGCGGCGGCGCTCGAGTCCCTGCCCGGGATCGGACCGGTGCTCGCCGAGCGGATCCTCGCGTGGCGCACCGAGCACGGGCGCTTCTCCTCGGTGGCCGAGCTCCAGGAGGTCACAGGCATCGGTCCCAGCCTCTTCGGGCGGCTCGAGAGCCTCGTGCGTGTCTGAGTCGGAGCGGGAGGCGGCGGGCGCGACGCGATCCGACCTCCGCCTGGTCCCGGCCGCCCTCGCGGGCTGGCTCGCTGCGGCCCTGCTCGTCTCCCGCCGCCCCGTCGAGGCCGCGCTCCTCGCTGGGGCGGCCGTGCTCCTCGGTGGCGTCGTGCTGGCCGGCTCGCACCGCTGGCGGGCGCGGGTCGCGCTCCTCCTCCTGGCCGTCGCAGCGGTCGCGGGATCGACGGCCGGGCAGCTCGCGCTGCGCGAGAGCGGCCCGCTCACGGAGCTCGCGGACCACGAGGCCGTCGTCTCGCTCGAAGGCCTCGTGCGCTCCGAGCCTCGCCCGCTCGCGGGCAGGGAGGGCCTGCGGCTCGAGCTCTCTGCCCGCGCGGTGAGCGGGCGGGGACGCGAGGCGGGCGCCGCAGCGCGCGTGCTCGTGCTCGCAGGCGCCGAGTGGGCCGGGGTGGACTTCGGTGAGAGGGTCCGGCTCGAGGCGCGGCTCTCGAGGGCGGAGCCCGGCGAGGACGTGCTCGTGCTCGCGAGGGCCCTGGGGCCCCCCGAGGTGCTGGCCCGAGCGGGACCGGTGGACCGGGCGGTCACGCGGCTGCGCACCGGGCTGCTGGAGGTCTCGGCCGATCTCGCTCCCGACGCCGCGGCCCTGGTCCCCGGCCTCGCCCTCGGGGACACCTCGCGCATCGACCCGGCGCTCGACCAGGCGATGAAGGACGTCTCGCTCACGCACGTCACGGCGGTCTCGGGAGCGCACTTCGCGATCGTGGGCGCAGCGGTGCTCGGGCTCGTGACGCTGCTCGGGGCCCCTCGCGCGTGGCGGGCGCTCGCCGTCGTCCTCGTGACGTTCGGCTTCGTGCTGCTCGTGCACCCCGAGCCGAGCGTCATGCGGGCGGCCGTGATGGGCACGATCGGTGCGCTCGCGCTCCTGCTCGGTCGCCCCTCGGCTGCCCTGCCCGCGCTCGCGGCGGCGACCCTCGGGCTCGTCGTCGTCGACCCCTGGCTCGCGCGATCCTTCGGCTTCGTGCTCTCGGTGCTCGCGACGGCGGGTCTCGTGCTGCTCGCGCGGCCGCTCGCCTCGCGCCTCGAGCCCTGGATGCCCGGGTGGCTCGCTCACGCCCTCGCCGTCCCGGCGGCCGCCCAGCTCGCGTGCGCGCCCGTGCTCGTGCTCCTCGCGCCGAGCCTGAGCCTCTTCGCCGTGCCCGCGAACCTCCTCGCGGCTCCTGCGCTCGTGCCGGGGACCGTGCTCGGCGTCCTCGCGACCTTGCTCGCCCCTGCGTGGCCCGGGGGAGCGCACGCGCTCGCGGTGGGCGCGGGCTGGGCGTGCTCGTGGATCGCCGCTGTCGCCCGCGGCACCGCGAGCCTGCCGGGGGCCGTGCTGCCGTGGCCCGAGGGCCCGGCGGGCGCGGTGCTGCTCGCCGTCCTCCTTCTCGGCGCGGGGCTTGCCCTGAGTGCGGCGCGCAGGTCCCGAGCCGCGCGGCTCGTGCTCCTCGCGCTGCTCGCGATCGCCCTCGCGGTGAGCCCGCCGGGTCGCCGACTGGCCCTCGAGCTCTGGCCCGAGGGCTGGCCCCCGCCGGGCTGGCAGGTGGTGCTGTGCGACGTCGGGCAGGGCACCGCGCTCGTCGTGCGCTCGGGCGAGGCGTCCGCCGTCGTCGTCGACGTCGGGCCGGCGGACGGCGGCGCGGGGGAGTGCCTCGACCGGCTCGGGGTGCGCCGGGTCGAGCTGCTCGTGCTCTCGCATTTCCACGCCGACCACGTCGAGGGGCTCGCAGGGGTCCTCGCGGGGCGCACGGTCGAGGCGGCGCTCGTGAGCCCGCTGCACGAGCCCGCGCCGCAGGCCGCCGCGGCGCTGGCCGCTCTCGAGGGGCGAGGCGTGCCGGTCCGCGCGGGGAGCGCAGGGCTCGCGGGGTCGAGCGGGGAGGTGTCGTGGCGCGTGCTGTGGCCCGAGGGCGAGCGCCCGCCCCCCGAGCCCAACGACGCGAGCCTCGTGCTGTGGCTCTCGACGCCGAGCCTCTCCGTGCTCGCCCTCGGGGACCTCGAGACCGAGGCCCAGGACTCCCTCGCGCGCGAGCTCGCCGCGCTCGGCGTGCGCCGACCGGCGCGCGTCGTCGTCATGGCCCATCACGGTTCGGCGCGACAGTCGCCTGCGCTCGCGAGGATCCTCGACCCCGAGGTGCTCCTCGTGGGCGTGGGGAAGGACAACGGCTACGGTCACCCGGCCCCGGCGGCGCTCGAGCTGTACCGCGGGGCGCTCGTGCTGCGCTCGGACACCTGTGGCGATCTTGCGGTCACGGCCTCGCACCGCTCGCCGTGCAGCTCGGGGGAGGCGCAGCCCTGACGGGGTCGCGCCCCGACAGGCCGCGAGGGTCTCTGCTGCCCCGGGCTCTGTCACCTCGTGTCAGCGAGCCGTGGCAGGCTGGTGCCCGTGGCTGCGCGACCTTCCCCTCGACAGGCTGGGCTCGCGTGGCACGCGGCCCCGCTCGCGCCCGTCGTGCTCGTCTCGGGCCCCGAGGAGCTCCTCGCGGAGCGCGCCGTCGCGCTCGTCCTCGAGCAGGCGCGCGAGAAGCTCGGCGAGGTCGAGGTGAGCGAGATCGACGCGAGCGGCTACGAGGCCGGGGCGCTCGAGGTGCTCGCGAGCCCCTCGCTCTTCGGCGAGCCGCGCGTGGTCCTCGCGAGCAAGGTCGAGGCCTGCAACGACGCCTTCCTCGCCGATGCCCTCGCCTACCTCGAGCACGTCGAGGAGGACGTCGTCCTCGTGCTGCGCCACGGCGGCGGGGTGCGCGGCAAGAAGCTGCTCGACGCGATCAAGGCCGCCAAGCACCCGCTCGTCTCCTGCGAGGCGATCAAGAAGGACTCCGAGAAGACCGCCTTCGTCACGGACGAGCTGCGCCGGGCAGGTCGCCGCGCCGACGCCGCCGGGGTGCGGGCCCTCGTCGAGGCCGTGGGCTCCGACCTGCGCGAGCTCGCCTCGGCCGTCGCCCAGCTCGTCGCAGACACGCGGGGCACGATCGGCGCGCACGTCGTCGAGCAGTACTACGGCGGGCGGATCGAGGCCACGGGCTTCCGCGTCGCCGACGCCGCGGTCGAGGGCAAGGTCGGCGAGGCGATCGCCCTGCTGCGCCACGCGCTCTCGACCGGCGTGGACCCCGTGCCGCTCGTGGCTGCCCTCGCCGCGAAGCTGCGCACCCTCGCCAAGGTCGCCGCGATGCGCGGGCGCTCGGGCATCAGCGCGGGCGACCTCGGTCTCGCGCCCTGGCAGGTCGAGCGCGCCCAGCGCGACCTGCGCCGGTGGACCCCCGAGCGCCTCGCCGCCGCGATCGACGCCGTCGCCCAGGCCGACGCCGAGGTCAAGGGTCAGTCGCGCGACCCGCAGTTCGCCGTCGAGCGCGCGGTGCTGCGCGTCGCGGCGGCCGCCTCGGGGGAGTAGCCCCGTCAGTCCCGCGGGCGGATCGGCAGCCAGTCGAGCACGCGCTGGATGTGCCGGTCCCAGTAGCCCCACTCGTGCGCGCCCTCGTCGAAGGTCACGTCCACGGGCACCCCGGCCGCCTCGGCCGCTGCGAGGAAGGTCCGGTTCGACTCGAGGAGCTCGTCGCCGTCCCCGCACGCGAGGTAGAGCGCGGGCAGGCTCGCCGGGTCACTCCGCTCGAGCAGCGCGAGCAGGTCCGAGTCGCTCCCGCGAACCGGCGCGTCCCCGAAGACCCGCCGGAACACCCCGCCCTCGACGTCCTGCTCCGCGAAGCTCGCGATGTCGAGCACCCCAGAGAGGCTCGCTGCCGCCGCGAAGCGCGAGGGCTCGCGCAGCGCCCACTGGAGGGCCCCGTAGCCGCCCATCGAGAGCCCTGCGACGAAGGTGTCCTCGCGGGCGTCGGAGACGCGGAAGAGCTCGCCCACGATCGCCGGCAGCTCCTGGGACAGGAAGGTCCAGTACGCCCCGCCGTGCACCTCGTCGCTGTAGAAGGAGCGCTCGACGCGCGGCATCACCACGGCGAGCCCCTTCTCCGCGGCGTAGCGCTCGACCGAGGTGCGCCGCGACCAGATCGTGTCGTCGTCGGACAGCCCGTGCAGGAGGTAGAGCACCGGGGCCCCGACGGCGGAGCCGCGCCCCGTCATGCCGATCTGCCCGCGCGTGGACTGGGGGAGGATCACCGTCATCGAGGTGGAGAGCCCGAGCACCTCGGAGAAGACGTTGCAGCGCATCGAGGCCATGGCGCGCTCCTCAGACCCGGAAGTGGCCGGCGTCGACGCCCTCGCGCACCGCGGCGGCGACCTGCTCCGCCTCGAGCGAGCTCGAGTCGATCACGTGCGACTCGAGCGCCCCGAGGCGCGTGAACTCGCGGTACATCTGCCGCACGGGCTCGGGGTCGGTGAAGGAGTGGTCCTCGCGGCCCGTCGCGCGCTCGACGGCGGTCTCCTCGTCGGGTCGCAGCACGACGTAGTGCACGGGCACCCCCGCGGGCCGCAGGCCGTCGAGCAGCTGCTCGAGGTACCAGGGGCCGACGACGGCGTCCAGGATCACGGTGTACCCGCCGTCGGCGAAGCGCGCGCAGGCCGCGGCCATGGCCCCGATGATGACCTCGTTCTGGTGGGCCGCCTCGGGCAGCCACGGCTCGACGAAGCCCGAGCGGATCGCCGACCACATGTCGTCCCCGCGCAGCAGCACCCCGCGCGCGCACCGGCCCGCGAGCTCCGTCGCGACGGTCGACTTGCCCGCTCCCGGAGGACCGGAGACCACGACGACGGCGCCTGTCATGTCCACCATCATGACTCGCTTCCTCCAGGAGTCCAGCCGAGAGCGCGGAGTGTCGCCGCAGGGCGGGGCCGGGCCCGCCCGGGAAGCACGAAGGGCGCCCCCGCGGTGCGGGAGCGCCCTCGGTGAGGAGCCGGGCTCAGAGCGAGGCGACAGCCTTCGCGAGCGCCGACTTCTTGTTGGCGGCCTGGTTGGCGTGGATCACGCCCTTGGAGGCCGCCTTGTCGAGCTTCTTGCTCGCGACGAGGAGAGCCTGCGAGGCCGCGTCCTTGTCGCCGGCGGCGACGGACTCACGAACCTTGCGGATGCTCGTCTTGAGGTCAGACTTCACAGCCTTGTTGCGCAGGCGAGCCTTCTCGTTGGTCGCGATGCGCTTGATCTGGGACTTGATGTTGGCCACGTGGTGACTTCCTGGTGCGTTTGGACAGGTCGTAGAGGGCGGGCCAAGATCCGGGACTGGGGCGTGGGGACACCCTCGGAGAGGAGCCAGGCCGGTGCCCGCCGACCTGGGCGGACACGCGAGGAAAGATGTTACCAGCCCTTGAGCTCTCGCAGCGACCCCGCGACGAGCTCGAAGCGCTCACGGTCGAGCACCGCCCCCTCACGGCGGATCCCGAGGGGATCCAGTCGCAGGACGCGGTCGAGGCGCACCTCGCTCGGGCGGCGTTGCGCGTCCCAGTCTCCCGCGCCCAGGTCGAGCCAGACGCGCCCGAAGCGCGCCTCGTCGGCGGCGTCGCGGTCGTGATCCTTGCTCGTGAGCATGAGGCCCAGGACCCAGGGCGCGTCGTGCCCGACGACGAGCACCGGGCGGTCCTTGCCGCGCGAGGGGTCGTCCTCGAAGGGGACCCAGGTCCACACGATCTCGCCCGGGTCCGCGTCGCCGTCGAGGTGCGGCTCGTAGACAGGCTCGAGGGCGCCCTCGAAGTCGGGGCCGTGCGAGGGCAGGGTCTCGGTCACGCGCCCACGGTACCCAGGTCGCGGACAGGCCTCGGGCCGAGAGCTGCGCGAGACGGCGCCACCTAGCGTCCTGGCATGGCCGAGCTCGTGGAGGACTACGGTCCTTGCGTCCTTCGCGGGGCCTCAGTCGTCGAGGACGAAGGTGACCTCGAGGACCACCTGGTAGGCGGTGATCTGCCCGTCGACGACCTCGACGGTCTGGTCCTTGACCCACGCGCCCGAGACGTTGCGCAGGGTCTGGGAGGCGCGCTCGACGCCCAGCCTGACGGCGTCGTCGAAGCTCGTCGTGGAGCGAGCGGAGATCGTCGTGATGCGTGCGATCGAAGCCATGGTGGGCCTCCCGTCCCGATCCCGGTCCTCCCGGGCTCGGCTCTGAGTCGGTTGACCCCGTCCACCCTTCCCCCAGGGCGGGCTTCGCGCAAGCAGAGGCCCCGCTCGTGGGACCATAGGGGCTGACCTTCCCTGCCCAGAACGACAGTGGAGCCCACACAGCGTGTCCCCGATCCCTGACGCCGCGCTCTCGGCGCGCATCCGACCTGCCGCGACCGACCCGTCGCTGCTGCGCAACTTCTGCATCATCGCGCACATCGACCACGGCAAGTCGACCCTCGCGGACCGCATGCTCCAGCTCACGGGCGTGGTCGAGGCTCGCGCGATGCGCGCACAGTACCTCGACCGCATGGACATCGAGCGCGAGCGCGGCATCACCATCAAGTCGCAGGCCGTGCGCATGCCCTGGGCCGTCGCCGACGAGACCGGCGCGCTGCAGCCCTTCGCGCTCAACATGATCGACACTCCCGGGCACGTCGACTTCACCTACGAGGTCTCGCGCTCGCTCGCGGCCTGCGAGGGCGCGGTCCTCCTGGTCGATGCTGCGCAGGGCATCGAGGCGCAGACCCTCGCGAACCTCTACCTCGCGCTCGAGAACGACCTGCAGATCATCCCGGTGCTCAACAAGATCGACCTTCCTGCGGCCCAGCCCGAGAAGTTCGCGGAGGAGCTCGCGGGCCTCGTGGGCGGAGAGCCCGAGGACGTGCTGCGTGTCTCCGGCAAGACGGGCGAGGGCGTCACCGAGCTGCTCGACCGGATCGTCGAGCTCGTCCCCGCACCGGTGGGCGAGGCCGACGCCCCGGCCCGCGCGATGATCTTCGACTCGGTCTACGACACCTACCGGGGCGTGGTGACCTACGTGCGCGTGGTCGACGGCAAGCTCCACCCGCGCGAGCGCATCCAGATGATGTCGACCAAGGCCACCCACGAGCTGCTCGAGATCGGTGTGAGCTCTCCCGAGCCCGCCCCGACGGAGGGCCTCGGCGTGGGCGAGGTGGGTTACCTCATCACGGGTGTGAAGGACGTGCGCCAGTCCAAGGTCGGTGACACCGTCACGAACGCGGGCAAGCCCGCGAGCGAGTCGCTCGGCGGCTACCGCGAGCCCAAGCCCATGGTCTTCTCGGGCCTGTACCCGATCGACGGCTCGGACTACCCGGTGCTGCGCGACGCGCTCGACAAGCTCAAGCTCAACGACGCCGCGCTCGTCTACGAGCCCGAGACCTCCGTGGCCCTCGGCTTCGGCTTCCGCATCGGCTTCCTCGGCCTGCTGCACCTCGAGATCGTGCGCGAGCGCCTCGAGCGCGAGTTCAACCTCGACCTCATCTCCACGGCCCCCAACGTCATCTACGAGGTGACGATGGAGGACCGCTCGGTCATCACCGTCACGAACCCCTCGGAGTTCCCGGGCGGCAAGATCGGCGAGGTGCGCGAGCCGGTCGTGCGCGCGACGATCCTCGCCCCGAGCGAGTTCATCGGCACGATCATGGAGCTCTGCCAGGAACGGCGCGGCGTGATGCTCGGGATGGACTACCTCTCCGAGGACCGCGTCGAGATGCGCTACACCCTGCCCCTCGCGGAGATCGTCTTCGACTTCTTCGACGCCCTGAAGTCCCGCACGCGCGGCTACGCCTCGCTCGACTACGAGACCACGGGCGATCAGGCTGCGGACCTCGTGAAGGTCGACATCCTCCTGCAGGGCGAGCAGGTCGACGCCTTCAGCGCGATCGTGCACAAGGACAAGGCCTACGCCTACGGCGTGATGATGACCGCGAAGCTCAAGGAGCTCATCCCGCGCCAGCAGTTCGAGGTGCCCATCCAGGCCGCCGTCGGCTCGCGCGTCATCGCTCGCGAGACCGTCCGCGCCCTGCGCAAGGACGTCCTCGCGAAGTGCTACGGCGGAGACATCTCCCGCAAGCGCAAGCTCCTCGAGAAGCAGAAGGAGGGCAAGAAGCGCATGAAGACCATCGGTCGGGTCGACGTGCCGCAGGAGGCCTTCATCGCTGCGCTCTCGACCGACGCGGGCGCGGGCAAGGAGCAGAAGAAGTAGC
>ENA-UOVV01000954-UOVV01000954.1-compost-metagenome-genome-assembly--contig:-NODE-954-length-26721-cov-7.852171_pt1 | contig 26721 bp, 27 predicted proteins | sample MGYA00238155_ERZ761577 | MGnify/ENA primary metagenome ERZ761577 (study PRJEB28898, sample SAMN06268775) | compost metagenome | isolation source: Emeryville, CA | place: USA:Emeryville, CA | collected...
CCCCGAACACTGTCAGGTATCTCTCAAGGCCGTACAACAAGCCCGGCCATGACGACGGAAAGTTAGGGCGTTTATACCGGCAAGCCTCAGAACCCCAGCGCCAGCGCGATCAGCCCCAGCGTGCCGACGATGACGCGCCACCACGCGAAGAACGTAAACCCGTTGCGGGTAACGTAGTTCAGGAACGCCTTCACCACGATGATCGCGGTGATGAATGACACCACGAAGCCGATGGCGATGATATAGGAGTGATCGAGCGTCAGGTCGTTGCGGCTCTTGTAGAGATCGTAGACGAAGGCGCCGAGCATGGTCGGGATCGCCAGGAAGAACGAGAACTCCGCCGAGGCGCGCTTGTCGGCGCCGAGCAGCATCGCCGCCACGATGGTGGCGCCGGAGCGCGACACGCCGGGGATCATGGCGGTGCATTGCGCGAAGCCGATGGCGAAATAGGTCATCAGCGGAAACCGGGTCGCGTCATGCAAATACGGTTTCAGGTTGAGCTGATCGACCCACATCAGCACCGCGCCGCCGACAATCAGCGAGAAGCACACCACCCACGGATTGAACAGGTAGCTCTTGATGTAGCCGCCGGCGAGACCGCCGATCACCGCCGCCGGCAGGAACGCCACCAGCACGCCGATGACGAAGCGGCGCGCATCCGGATCGGTGAACATCCCGAGCGCCACGTTCCACAATTTGACAAAATAGATGGCAAGGATCGCGAGGATGGCACCGAGCTGGATCAGAATCGCGAAACTCTTCCAGAAGTCGTCGCCGCCCAGATCGAAGAAGCGTTCCACCAACAGCAGATGGCCGGTCGATGAGACCGGCAGGAACTCGGTGACCCCCTCGACGATGCCGAGGACCACTGCGCGTATGACATCGGAGATCATGGGGAACTTTCGCTCTGGCGGGGAGGGCACGTAAATGCCGGCTCTTCTCGCTTATTCGCCAAAGCGCCGCAACGGCAAAATACGCAGGCCCGCTGCCTGAATCCGGCGTCCAACTAACGCTTCGGTCCATCCGCATTCAGGCGTAAGGAGGGTCGTCCGAACCGCAAATCGCTCCTCCCGTGGCTGCGCCGGAGACGCTTTGTTAAGGACGCAAAACTATTTAAGGACGCAATGTTCACGCTGTTCCATCATCCGTTCTGTCCTCATTCGCGTTTTATTCGCCTGGTGTTCGGCGAATACGGCCTCGACCTGAAGCTGGCGGAGGAGCGGACCTGGGAGCGGCGCGAGGAATTTCTGATCATGAACCCCGCCGGCACCACGCCGGTGCTGACCGCCGACGGCATCCCTGCGGTTCCCGGGGCGGCGGTGATCAGCGAGTTTCTCGACGAGGCCTATGGCGCGGCGCGCGGCGACCGCCGCCTGCTGCCGCAGGCGACCGCCGAGCGCATCGAGGTGCGCCGGCTCACCGCCTGGTTCAACGACAAGTTCTTCGAGGAAGCCTCCGGCCCGTTGATGACCGAGCGCATCTACAAGCGCTTCATGAGCGAGGAAGACGGCGGCGGCCCGCCCTCGGCGGACGTGATGCGCGCCGCCAAGGCCAATGTCCGCTATCACCTCAGCTATATCGGCTGGCTGGCGCGGACGCGGAACTACCTTGCGGGCGATCGCCTGACCTATGCCGACCTCGCCGCCGCGGCGCATCTGTCCGCGATCGATTATCTCGGCGACGTGCCGTGGAGCGAGGACGAGGCCGCCAAGGCCTGGTATGCGCGGATCAAGTCGCGCCCCTCGTTCCGCCCGCTGCTCTCGGAATGGCTGGCCGGCGTCCCCGCCTCGCAAAGCTACGTCGATCTCGATTTCTGAAGCCGGATCGATCGAGGCTAGATCGTCTCGTGAGCCTGACCGGGAATTTGTGTGTTGCTCGGAATGCAACATGGAAAGCGTCGTCCCCACGTAGGCGGGGACCCATACGCCGCAGCGGTTCGGCTCCATAACCGAAATCAATGTGAGTTTATAACAACCCATGTCAGGGGGTATGGGTCCCTGCCTGCGCAGGGACGACGCCGTGGGTGGGACCTCCCCGCCTTGATTTCACGACGCAGGCCCGGCATTGCTCGGCGCCATGAATAATCCTCCCTTCTTCACCCGCGACGGTGACCGCTTCGTTCCGACCGGCATCGGCGTCAGCCCGTGGGACCGTAACTCGCTGCACGGCCGCGTCGTCGTCGGCCTGCTGGCTTTCGTCATCGAGGAACGCCACGGTGACAACGCCTACATGCCGGCGCGGCTGACCGTCGACATGTTCCGCCTCCCCGGCCTCGACCCGATCGAGGTGACCACGCGACTGGTCCGCGACGGCAAACGCATCAAGGTGGTGGAGGCGGAGTTTTTCAGCGGCGGCGTCTCCATGGCGCGCGCGTCGTGCCAATTGCTGCTCCGGACGCAGAATCCGCCGGGCACCGTCTGGTCGCCGCCGACATGGGACGCGCCGAAGCCCGACGATCTGCCGCCGCCGGATCCGAAGCTCGGCATGAACGGCATGTGGGCAGTGCGCCGCATCGCCGGCGCGATCGGCACCATCGGCCCGCGCAAACTCTGGATGAGCGAAGTGCGCGACGTTGTCGCCGGCTCGCCGATCACGCCATTCGTGCGCGTCGCGACCGGCGCGGATTTCGCCAGCCCCTTCGCCAATGCCGGCGACGAGGGCCTCGGCTACATCAACAGCGACGTCACGCTCTATCTGCACCGGCTGCCGGTGACGGAATGGGTCGGCTACGAAGTCGTCAATCACCACGCCACCGACGGTGTCGCCATCGGCGAATGCTGGCTCTATGACGAGAAGGGCCCGATCGGCACCGCAAGCGTCGCCGCGCTCGGACAGCGCCAGATGATGGGCAAGCCGCCGCCGTAGGGGTTAAAGCACGATGCACCTAGCTTGATCCGTCATGCCCGGCTTTATGCCGGGCATCCACGATCTTAAAGACCATACGAGTTCAAGGACGTGGATGGCCGGGACCATAGGCGAGCGAAGCGACGCCGTTCTTCGAACGGCTATAGGCGAGCGAAGCGACGCCGTTCTTCGAACGGCTATGCCCGGCCATGACAGATATACGGATTCAATCTCAATTCATCCTGAACTAGCACTCGCACTCTGCCGTCACTTCAGATGCATCCTCATCTCGTCGCGCGCTTTCAGCGCCGCGCCCTGGCGGCCGACGATTTTCGCGATGCGCTCCGGCGTGAAGTTGAGATCGACGAAAGCCGGCGCGGTGTTGGCGACCTCGTGATATTCGGCGATCAGGCCGTCGCGCAGCCGCATGATCGAAACGCCCTCGAACATCGCCCGCGCGCCGTTCGCCTCCGGCAGTTTCGAGCGATAGCTGAAAGTGTAGCGCGCATAGAGCGTTTGGCCGTCGCTGACCGGATCGTGCATCACCCAGCGGAAATCCTCCGCCGTGCGATAGAACCAGTCGTCGATCAGTTCGGCGATCTTCGCGCGGCCTTCGAATGCGCCGTAAAATATATCGTGGTAGACGCCGTCTTCGGTGAACAGCGTGGCGAACCTTTGACCCTGACGTTGCTCAACAGCATCGCAGAATTCGCGAAGCATCGTTGTCGTATCCATGACGCGTCCTTCCCGTCATGGCCGGATTTCTTCCGGCCCATCCACGTCTTGCTTGGGGCCATCCTAAAAAGACGTGGATGCCCGGGACAAGCCCAGGCATGACAAATTCATTCAGGGCATGACGAGCTCAGAATAGCTCAGGTCGAAAACTCCGCCACCGCCGCCAGCAGCCGCGCGATGTCCTGCGGCCGCGACAGCCGATGGTCGCCGTCGCGTATCATCGTCAGTACCACGTCGTCGCTGGGCAGACATTCGGCGAGCCGAAACGCATGCTGCCACGGCACGTCCGGATCCTGCGCGCCCTGCAGGATGCGCACCGGGCAGCCGATATCGATGCCGGCGCCGAGCAGCAGATGGGTGCGGCCGTCCTCGATCAGGCCGCGCGTGATCGGATAGGGATCGCCGTACTCCGACGGCCGCATCCACACGCCGGTGGTTTCGATCTCGCGCTTCACCTCGTCGGAGAACGATTTCCACATCAGTTCCTCGGTGAAGTCCGGCGCCGGCGCGATCAGCACCAGCCCGGCGAGCGGCGTGCCGCGCCGCTTCAGTTCGCGCGCGAGCAGCAGCGCGATCCAGCCGCCCATCGACGAGCCGACCGCGACGGTCGGGCCGCGACAGCAGCGATCGAACACCGCCAGCGCCTCCTCGAGCCAGCGGCCGATGGTGCCGTCGGTGAAGGCGCCCCCGGATTCGCCGTGGCCCGAGTAATCGAAGCGCACGCAGGCGCGGCCGTGCTCGGCCGCCCAGGCATCGAGCGCCAGCGCCTTGGTGCCGGCCATGTCGGAATTGAAGCCGCTGAGCCAGAACAGTCCCGGCGCGCCGCCTCCCTGCGCGTCCGCCGGCCGCGCGCGCACGGCGATGCGGCGGGCGGCGGCGCCGGTGCCGACGGTGACGAAGTCCGGCGCGGACATGCCCTCGGTTGCAGTGGTCATCAATGATGTCTCCGTCGATCGATTAGCCGCCGCACTGTCGCTTGCGTAACCGCCCGGCGCAATCTATGTGAGCGCTACGTGAGCGGGAACCGCGACGGCAGCGTGACCAAAATGCCGCGTCGGAACGGTTTTGACGCGCAAGGGCTGGCGATGCTTGCCCGCTGCCGCGGTTTCCTTCAAACTGGCGCCTTCATTTCACAACTTTGGAGAAGTACCCATTCGCCGTCCCAATAGAGCCCCGCCCGTCGCCGCCAAGGATGGGCCGCGCACCAACGACGACATCCGCAACGCCCAGATTCAACTGATCGATCAGGACGGGGTCAACCGTGGCGTGGTGGAAACCATCAACGCGATCAAGCTCGCCGCCGAGGCTGGCCTGGATCTGGTGGAGATCTCGCCGAACACCAATCCTCCCGTATGCAAGATCATGGACTACGGGAAGTACAAGTTTCAGGCGCAGAAGAAGGCCGCCGAGGCCCGCAAGAAACAGAAGATCGTCGAGATCAAGGAGATCAAGCTCCGGCCGATGATCGACGACCACGATTACGACGTGAAGATGCGGGCGATGAAGCGGTTTTTCGAGGAGGGCGACAAGGTCAAGATCACCTTGCGCTACCGGGGCCGCGAAATGGCACATCAGGATCTCGGCACCAAGCTGCTCGACAAGGTGAAGGCGGAGGTCGCCGACGTCGCCAAGGTGGAGCAGGACGCCAAGTTCGAGGGCCGTCAGGTCGTCATGGTGCTGGCGCCGCGCTGAGCGGGCCACTCCTCATTCGTTAGAGCCGCCACCCCACCCCTCCCCCGCAAGCGGGAGAGGGGGCGCGCCGTGCCCGCCGATATTCCGATACTCGAATTGTTGAGCAGCCGTCTTACCTAGGTCGTGAAGCGACACCCTCGCACCGCGACGGGCCGGTCCCCTCTCCCGCTTGCGGGGGAGGGTTAGGGAGGGGGACCGCTTGAGGCAGCGAACGGAGTAGCGAAATCGCTCTTTCGCTGAATCGCGTTGCCTTTCGGCCGATCCTCTGCCATAAGCCCGATCTTCATCGCCCGGCTGATCAAGGGCTGCCGTGGCGATGAGCCGTGCGGGTTTCTTCCTTTCGGAAAGATCGAGCACTTTCAACGCTCTAGCGAGCATTTTGGCCGCGTGCCGCCCCTCGGGGCGGGTTTTTGCGTGGCTTTGAGGAGAGCCAAATGCCCAAGTTGAAGACCAAATCGGGCGCGAAAAAGCGCTTCAAGATCACGGCCACCGGGAAGGTCAAGCACGCCCAGCGCGGCAAGCGCCACGGCATGATCAAGCGGACCAAGAAGCAGATCCGCCAGCTTCGCGGCACCCGCGTGCTGTTCAAGACCGACGGCGACAACATCAAGAAATACTTCTTGCCGAACGCCTGACGCCACCTCGCCGCGGCAGCGCGGCATCCCGTATTAACCCGTTGATTTTGAGAGGAGTTCAGTCATGGCTCGCGTCAAGCGCGGTGTGACGGCTCACGCCAAGCACAAGAAAGTCTATAAGATCACCAAGGGGTTCTCCGGCCGCCGGAAGAACACCATTCGGGCCGCCAAGGCCGCCGCCGACAAGGCGCAGCAATATGCCTTCGCCGGCCGCAAGCTGAAGAAGCGCACCTTCCGCGCGCTCTGGATCCAGCGCCTCAACGCCGCCGTGCGGCCGTACGGGCTGACCTACAGCCGCTTCATCAACGGCCTTGCCAAGTCCGGCATCACCGTCGACCGCAAGGTGCTGTCGGACCTCGCGATCCACGAGCCCGCCGCGTTCCAGGCGATCGCCGAGAAGGCCAAGGCCGCGCTGGCGGCCTGATCGTAACTGCCCGGTGGCTTCTCGCACCTCTCCCCATCGGGGAGAGGTCGGCGCGTAGCGCCGGGGGAGGGGGCTTCGTTCAAGCGAGAGGTTTTACCCCCTCACCCCAGCCCTCTCCCCAAGGGAGAGGGAGCGCGTCTCTGCCGTGGCAACCGTTTGTGCTTCTATCGGAACGCCGCAGGTTCGCCATGTCCAACCTCGAAGACCTTCAACAATCCATCCTTGCCGACATCGCGAGCGCCGCCGACGAAGCCGCGCTCGAAGCCGTGCGCGTCGCCGCGCTCGGCAAGAAAGGCTCGATCTCGATTTACTCGGAGGCCGCGCTATGAATTTAGAAGTCAGCATCGGTCCTCAAGAAGTCGAAGAAATTTTGGCAAGCATCAAACGTGCTCAGGACACTTTGGCTCTTGACGCCATTCGAGTCGCAGAACTGGGAAAAAGCGGCCGGATAACGACATTGGCCCGAATGATCGGGCGACTTGCCCCGGACAAACGTAAGCATCATGGCCTGCGCATCAACGAGATACGTCGGCAAGTCGAAGAGGCAATTGCTCAGCGAAATTTGACGCTTAAAGCGAGCGAGATCGACGCGCGCCTTGCCTCCGAGACCATCGACGTCACCCTGCCGCTGCGCGACACGCCGGCCGACGCCGGCCGCATTCATCCGCTGAGCCAGACCTGGGACGAACTCACCACCATCTTCGCCGACATGGGCTTTGCGGTGGCGGAGGGTCCGGACATCGAGACCGACGATTACAACTTCACAAAACTGAATTTCCCGGAAGGCCATCCGGCGCGGGAGATGCACGACACCTTCTTCTTCAATCCGAAGGAGGACGGCTCGCGCCTCCTGCTGCGCACGCACACCTCGCCGGTGCAGGTGCGCACCATGCTGAGCCAGAAACCGCCGATCCGCGTGATCTGCCCCGGCCGCACCTACCGGATCGACTCCGACGCGACGCATACGCCGCAATTCCATCAGGTCGAAGGGCTCGTGATCGACAAGGGCTCGCATCTCGGCCACCTGAAATGGATTCTGCACGAGTTCTGCAAGGCGTTCTTCGAGGTCGATCACATCAACATGCGCTTCCGGCCGTCGTTCTTCCCGTTCACGGAGCCGTCGCTGGAAGTCGATATCCAGTGCCGCCGCGACAAGGGCGAGATCCGCTTCGGCGAAGGCGAGGACTGGCTGGAGATTCTCGGCTGCGGCATGGTGCATCCCAATGTGCTCGCCGCTTGCGGCATCGATCCCGAGGTCTATCAGGGCTTTGCCTGGGGCATGGGCATCGACCGCATCGCCATGCTGAAATACGGCATCGCCGACCTGCGCCAACTGTTCGAAGGCGACGTGCGCTGGCTCAACCACTACGGCTTCAAGCCGCTCGACATCCCGACGCTGGCGGGGGGATTGAGTTCGTGAGGGCCAGGATGACGGCAGAGGATGACGTTCCACCTCCCCCCTTGAGGGGGAGGTCGGTCCGCGAAGCGGACCGGGAGGGGGGTCGCACGACCGCTCACCGCCCTGTCGCCAACCTTACGCGCACGCGCGCGAAAACGCTGCGCATCACCATGACCGATGCCGAACGGCTGCTGTGGTCGCGATTGCGCGCGCATCGCCTCGCCGGACTAAGCTTCCGACGGCAAGCGCCTATCGGTCCCTACATTGCTGATTTCGTCTGTCATGAGTGCAGACTCGTCATCGAACTCGATGGCGGCCAGCACGCCGGCGAGCGCGAGGCCGCCTCTGATGCAAAGCGCACGCAATGGCTAACCCACAAGGGCTATCGCGTGCTGCGCTTCTGGAATTCCGATGTGACGTCTCGCTGCGACACCGTGGTCCAGACCATCCTGGACAAAGCAAATCGATCCTTACCCCCCTCCCGTCATTCGCACAAGGCGAATGACGACCTCCCCCTCAAGGGGGGAGGTGACACGCGCCGAGGTTCGCAGTCATGAAATTCACCCTCTCCTGGCTGAAGGATCATCTCGAGACCGACGAGTCGCTGGACAAGCTCGCCGACAAGCTCACCATGATCGGGCTCGAAGTCGAGCATATCGAGAACAAGGCCGAGCAGCTCAAGCCGATCCGCATCGCGCGCGTCATCTCCGCCGTGCAGCATCCGAACGCGGATCGGCTGCGCGTGTGCATGGTCGATATCGGCGACGGCGGCGATCCGGTGCAGGTGGTGTGCGGCGCGCCGAACGCGCGCGACGGCCTCGTCACCATCTTCGGCCCGCCCGGCACTTTCATTCCCGGCAAGAACATCACGCTCAGCGTCGGCTCGATTCGCGGCGTCGAATCGCGCGGCATGCTGATCTCCGGCGCGGAGATTGAAATCTCCGACGACCACAGCGGCATCGTCGAATTGCCGGCGGACGCGCCGATCGGCGCCTCCTATGTCGAATGGGCGAAACTCGGCGACCCGGTGATCGAGATCAATCTGACGCCGAACCGGCAGGACGCCACCGGCGTGCACGGCATCGCGCGCGATCTCGCCGCCGCCGACATGGGCAAGCTGAAGGACCCCGGCATCAAGCCGATCAAGGGCGAGTTCCCCTGCCCAGTGCAGGTGACCGTCGAAGATCCGGCGCTGTGTCCCGGCTTCGCGCTGCGGCTGGTGCGCGGCGTGAAGAACGGTCCGTCGCCCGAATGGCTGCAACAGCGCCTCACCGCGATTGGCCTACGTCCGATCAACGCGCTGGTCGACATCACCAACTTCATGACCTACGACCGCGCGCGGCCGCTGCATGTGTTCGACGCCAAGAAGGTGAAGGGCAACCTCACCGTGCGCCACGCGCGCGACGGCGAGGAATTGCTGGCGCTCGACGGCAAGACCTACAAGCTCGACCCGTCGATCTGCGTCATCGCCGACGATCACGGTGTCGAATCGCTCGCCGGCATCATGGGCGGCGAGGCGTCGGGCTGCGATGAAAACACCACCGACGTGCTGATCGAATCGGCGCTGTGGAACGAGATCAACATCGCGCAGACCGGCCGCAAGCTCGGCATCAATTCCGACGCGCGCTATCGTTTCGAGCGCGGTGTCGATCCCGCCTTCATGGTGCCGGGCCTCGAACTCGCGACGAAAATGGTGATGGAGCTGTGCGGCGGCACGCCGTCCGACAACGTCGTGGTCGGCAAGGCTTTCCCCGACGATCGCGTCATCGACTATCCGCTGTCCGAGCTGAAGCGTCTCGCCGGCATCGAGGTGCCGCTGCCGGAGGCGCGCGGCATTTTGCAACGGCTCGGCTTCATGGTGGCGGGCAACGGCCCGGTGGTGAAGATCGCGGTGCCGTCATGGCGCACCGACGTGCACGGCAAGGCCGACATCGTCGAGGAAATCGTGCGCATCGTCGGCGTCGACAAGGTGCCGATGACGCCGTTTCCGCGCGGCGACAATCCGCGCAAGCCGGTGCTCACCACGCTGCAATCGCGCACCCGCCGCGCCAGGCGCGCGCTCGCCGCGCGCGGCATGGTGGAAGCCGTGACGTGGTCGTTCATCGCAAAGCCTCACGCCGAACTGTTTGGCGGCGGCCAGCCCGCGCTGGCGCTCGCCAATCCGATTGCATCGGATCTCTCCGACATGCGGCCCTCGCTGCTGCCGGGTCTGATCGCGGCGGCGCAGGCCAATCACGATCGCGGTATCGACGACGTCGCGCTGTTCGAGGTCGGACAGATTTTCAGGGGCGACCGCCCGCAGGATCAGTTCACGGCGGCAAGCGGCGTGCGGCGCGGCTTCGCCTCGTCGCAAGGCCTCGGCCGAAGCTGGACCGGCGCGGCGCAGGCCAATGCATTCGACGCCAAGGCCGATGCCTTCGCGGTGCTGGCCGCAGCCGGCGCCTCCGTGCAGGCGTTGCAGATCGCGCCAGCGGGCGGAAACAATTTCCCCGCGTGGCTGCATCCCGGCCGCTCCGCCGCGATCCAGATGGGGCCGCAGAACGTGCTCGGCTACTTCGGCGAATTGCATCCGCGCGCGCTGGAGGCGCTTCGCGCCGACGGCCCGGTGATGGCGTTCGAAGTGATCCTCGACCGCATTCCGGAAGGCAAAGCGAAGGCGACGCGCGCCAAGCCGCAGCTCGACCTGCCGGCGTTCCATCCGGTCGAGCGCGACTTCGCCTTCATCGTCGCGCGCGACGTGAAAGCGGCGGACATCGTCCGCGCCGCGCAGGGCGCCGACAAGAAGCTCGTCACCAATGTGACGGTGTTCGACGTCTATGAAGGCAAGGGCATCGATCCCGACAAGAAGTCGATCGCGATCGCGGTGACGATCCAGCCGCGCGAGAAGACGCTGACCGACCAGGAAATCGATGCCATCGCCGCGAAGATCGTCGCGGACGTGACGAAGAAGACCGGCGGCACGCTGCGGGGGTAGGTGCCCCGACGCGCCCTTTCGGCCATGCTCGGGCCCGGGCCGGGCTGCGACCACTTCCGTCGTAGGTGATTAAGCCTCAATTCGACTCGGAAACGCGCTGACGATCGTCACTTGCGCCAGAGGCGCATGCGGGACTAGCCTCCGTCATCCGTGTTCGACAGGAGGACCCCATGCTGCATCGCCGCGATGTGATGAAACTGTCCGCGCTCGGCGCTCTCGCGTCATTGACGCGCATGCCCGCCGCGCTGGCGCAGACGCCCGCGAAGGCACGCACGCGCATCGTGTTCCTCGGCACCAAGGGCGGGCCGCGCATCGGGCTCGGGCGCTCCAATCCGGCCAACCTGATCATGGTCAACGACACGCCGATCGTGCTCGATTGCGGCGCCGGCGTCAGCCATCAACTGGTCGCGGCGCATGTGCCGCTGCAATCGATCAAATACATCCTGCTCAGCCACCTGCATTCCGATCACGATCTCGACTACGGCAACCTCGCCTACAACGCCTGGGCCACCGGCCTGAAGACGCCGATCCATGCCTTCGGCCCGAAGGGCACCGAGGCGATGACCGCAGCCTATTGGGAGGTCAACAAGTTCGACATCGACACGCGCATCGCCGACGAGGGCCGGCCCGATCTGCGCAAGCTCTTGATCGCCAAAGACATCGACGCCGACGGCGTGGTGTTCAAGACCGACGACGTCACCGTCACCGCGTTCCGCACGCCGCATCCGCCGATCGTCGACAATTTCGCCTACAAGTTCGAGACGGCCGACGGCGTCATCGTGTTCTCCAGCGACACCGCCTACAATCCGAAGCTCGCCGAATTCGCCAAGGGCGCCGACGTGCTGGTGCATGAGGCGCTTTATGTGCCCGGCATCGACGGCATCATGAAAAAGGTCACCAACGGCGCAACGCTGCGCAAGCATCTGCTGGCGAGCCACACCACCACCGAAGACATCGGCCGCATCGCCGCCATCGCGCAGCCGAAGCTCTTGGTGCTCAGCCATCTGGTGCCGGGCGACAACGATTCCATCACCGACGAGCAATGGCTCACTGATGTGAAGAAGCATTTCACCGGCAAAGCCATCGTCGCGAAGGATCTGATGGAAGTGACCCTGCCGCTGCCGGTGTAACTCGTCGTCCCTGCGTGATCGCTGCGCCCTCCCCATAGCACAGCGTCATGCCCGTGCTTGTCACGGGCATCCACGTCTTTCATCCACGCATCGCCAAAGACGTGGATGGCCGGAACAAGTCCGGCCATGACGACGAGTCTCTCGTATCGTCATTGCGAAGAGCGGAGCGACGAAACGTCAGTGCGCGTGCCGCTTCTTCGTTCGCGATTTCTTCTGCGGCGGCGGTGGCTTCGCCGGGCCGATCTTTTTCAATGCGGCATCGGCCGCCTGCTCGCCGCTGTCCCATGCACCCTCGACGGTGCCGTACAATGTCTCGTGCGTCGCCTCGCCGGCGATGAAGACGTTGCCGAACGGCTCTGCCAGAATCCTGCGGCCGCCCGCCGCACCGGGCCTTGCCGCCGACATCGCGCCGCCGATCAAGGGGTCGGCACTCCAGCGCGTCGCGGCGCTGCGCTCGATCCTCGCCACCGCATCGCTGCCGAACAATCCGCCAAGCCACTCCCGCGCGAAGGCCACCATCGCCGCCTCGCCCTGCGCCGAGAGGTCCGCGCCGAATGTTCCGGCGACGTCGACCGTGCACAGCGACGAGCCGCCGAGATTGGCGACCAATAGCGCGGTGCGCGCATCCTTGCTGCGCTCGAGCACGGTCTCGTCGCGGCCGAGTCCGAGCGCATTGCCGCTCATCTGCAACGCGATGCGATCGTAGCTGCCGAGCCCCAGGCCGGACGCGGCATCGAGCTGACGCTTCGGCAGATCGGGCGCAAACGCGATGCGGCTTGAAGCGAGCACATGCGTCGACACCGTGACGATCGCCGCACGCGCGGCAATCTTTCCGGCCGGCGTCTCCACCGCGACATCGCGGCTGCTCCAGACCACACGCGTTGCCGGGGTGCCGAGCGCAACCGGAATGCCCTCGCCGAGTTTTGCCAGCAATGCGCCGAGCCCCTGGCGGCAGACCGCGGCGGCATTGCGCTCCCGCAGCCGCGCGCGGTCGAAGGCCGACATCCCGGAGAGGTCGTGCCCGGTCGCGCTGGCGCCAAGCACGAATTCCACCGTCGCGGCCCAGTCGCCGAGATCCTTCGGCAGCGCCGCCGCGCAGGCGACATCGGTCCTCGCCCGCGCCGCCTCGTCGATGGCGCGATTGGCGCGCACCAGCGTCGCGAGAAAATCTTCCGCCTCGCCCGCGCGCGCGTTGCGGCGGCCGATGCGGATCCGCTGGCCGGGCGAGATCGGAGAGAGCTCGACAGCATTGGCGCGCGCCAGCTTCACCAGCGGATTGTCGTCGGGATTGTAGAGCGCATGCGCGCCGCGATCGAATGGGGCGGCAAAGGTCGTGGAATCCGTGACGCAGCGGCCGCCGATGTGCGGCGCGGCCTCGATGACGAGGACGCTGCGGTTGGCGGCCTTGATGCGCCGCGCCGCGGCAAGGCCTGCGGCACCGGCACCGATCACGACAATGTCAACCTCGCGCGGCAGCGCAGCGGCGGCAATGCGCGATAATGGCCAGGCCGCGAACACCGCCGAGGCCGCCAATACTGTCCGACGAGAGACCGTCATCCGAGCTTTTCTGCCATGTGGGCTTTTCTGACATTGTCGTTGCCGAAAGCTGAAGGCTTTCGGCACGCACCGGTAAGTTGCCGCATCCATTGCGGTGCGGCAACCGTCATGGTGAATCAATCGTGAGGGAGCCGCGGGCTGGCATGAACCAAATTGCAATGGCTTGCTATCATTCTTGAGAGATGCACACACACGCGGTCGGACTGAATCGCGCGGAGAGAATGTGATGGGCTTCGTGCTCGATGCCGTCGGCAAGCTGATCGCTGGCTACCTTCAGAAGGAGGTGCCGGGATATGAACCGTTCACGCCGAGCGATCCGGAAAATCTGCGCGGGGTCATCATGCCCGGCGACGTGCTGCTGGTCGAAGGCAACAATCGCATCTCCGGCATCATCAAGTATCTGACGCAGTCGACCTGGTCGCATGCGGCGCTTTATGTCGGGCCGATCAGCGGCGCGGCGGAGCCCGACGGCGAACCGCATGTGCTGATCGAGGCCAATGTCGGCGAGGGCGTCACCACCGCGCCACTGTCGAAATATTTTCCGTATCACACGCGAATCTGCCGCCCGGTGGGGCTGTCCTATGAGGACCGCACCACGGTGTGCCGCTATGCCATCAACCGCATCGGCTTCGGCTACGACACCAAGAACATCGTCGATCTGGCGCGCTACCTTTTCCCGCTGCCGATTCCGCAGCGCTTCCGCCGCCGCATGATCGCGCTCGGCTCCGGCGATCCGACCAAGATCATCTGCTCGGCGCTGATCGCGCAGGCGTTCGAGGCGGTGCGCTATCCGATCCTGCCGAAGATCACGCGCACCAGGAGCCGGCAGGCGCGGCGCGAGATCCTGCACATCCGCGACTCCTCGCTCTACATGCCGCGCGATTTCGACATCTCGCCCTATTTCGAGATCGTAAAGCCGACCATCGAAGCCGGCTTCGACTACACCACGCTGCATTGGGCCGACCGGCCGAAGCCGCTCCGGGAGGTAGCGGACGGCAGTGCTGGGTTTCCAGGCTCCCTGGCCACGCCGCCGCTGGTTCCTGAAACGGCTGGCGCGCCGCCGCCGCGCGCGGCTGCCGCGGAAATGAGCGTTTGAGCGCGAAACCACCCCGTCGTCCCCGCGCCGGCGCAGGCGGGGACGACGCCGAGGGTGCGGAGACAATTTCGACAATGAGAATCCGGCGCCGTCGGCCACGAGGGGCTGCGCGAAATTGTCGCAGTCTGCACAATTTCCACCCAAGGTTTGTTTGAAAAACAGGCAGCGCTCTTGTAAACCAGCGCGCGAGTGAAGCGGATTTGGCATTCGCCGCCGAGCCTGCGGCAACGCCGCGAGGCGAATGGCAAATCCCTAGCTTCACCAGCAGGTTACAGTTGCTGGCGGTTCTTCGCTTCCGTTTTTGCTGACGTGCCCGCCACGGATGCAAATGCCGGTAGCGAACCGCCATGTTGGATCGCGTGGAGCCTTTTGTATCCCTGTGACAACGGGGCAGGCTGTGCCTTCGGCCTGCTTCAACCGTAACACGTGTCTTGGGACCAAGGATCTGGGGGTGCTTCATGCTCGACGAAAAGCTTGAACCGATTTTCAATGAAGTGTTGCAGCGCAATCCGGGTGAGACCGAGTTTCACCAGGCGGTGCGCGAGGTGCTGGACAGCCTCGGCGCGGTGATCGCCAAGCACCCGCGTTATGCCGAGGCGGCGCTGATCGAGCGCATCTGCGAGCCGGAGCGGCAGATCATCTTCCGCGTGCCGTGGATCGACGACAACGGCAACGTCCGCATCAATCGCGGCTTCCGCGTCCAGTTCAATTCCGCGCTCGGCCCCTACAAGGGCGGCCTGCGCTTCCACCCCAGCGTCTATCTCGGCACCATCAAGTTCCTCGGCTTCGAGCAGACCTTCAAGAACGCGCTGACCGGCATGCCGATCGGCGGCGGCAAGGGCGGCTCGGACTTCGATCCCAAGGGCCGCTCTGAGCGCGAGATCATGCGCTTCTGTCAGTCCTTCATGCTGGAGCTGCACCGCCATCTCGGCGAATATACCGACGTGCCGGCGGGCGACATCGGCGTCGGCCAGCGCGAGATCGGCTTCATGTTCGGCCAGTACAAGCGCATCACCAACCGCTACGAATCCGGCGTGCTCACCGGCAAGGGCCTGACCTGGGGCGGATCGCGCGTGCGCACCGAGGCCACCGGCTACGGCTGCTCCTATTTCGTCGAGCGCATGCTCGGCACCCGCAAGCAGGGTTTCGAGGGCAAGAAGGTGCTGGTCTCCGGCGCCGGCAACGTCGCGATCTACACCATGGAGAAGGTGGCGGAATTCGGCGGCAAGGTGATCGCCTGCTCGGATTCCAACGGCTACGTGGTGGACGAGAAGGGCATCGATCTCGACCTCTTGAAGGAGATCAAGGAGAAGCGCCGCGGCCGTGTCGCCGATTACGCCAAGGCGCGCGGCAACGGCGCCAAGTTCATTCCCGGCGGCCGTCTCTGGGAAGTGCCGGCCGACATCGCGATGCCCTCCGCCACGCAGAACGAGCTCAACGGCACCGACGCCGCGACGCTGATCAAGAACGGCGTGATCGCGGTGGGCGAAGGCGCCAACATGCCGTGCACCCCGGAAGCGGTGCACGCCTTCCTGCAGGCCAAGGTGCTGTTCGGCCCCGGCAAGGCGGCGAATGCCGGCGGCGTCGCCACCAGCGCGCTGGAAATGCAGCAGAACGCCTCGCGCGACTCCTGGACCTTCGAGGCCACCGAGGAGCGGCTGGCGACCATCATGCACAACATCCACGACACCTGCGCGCAGACCGCCGAGGAATACGGCACGCCGGGCAACTACGTGCTCGGCGCCAACGTCGCCGGCTTCATCCGCGTCGCCGAGGCGATGCAGGCGATGGGCGTGGTGTAAAGGCGCGCGACTTCCGCCGACGCAACGGCGTCATCGCGAGCACTCGGATCAGCGCTTCGCGTTGTCCGAGCACAGGCTCCGCGAAGCAATCCAGTCTTACTTCCCTAAACACTGGATTACTTCGTCGCTTCGGTCCTCGCGATGACGGCTGAAATTTCTTCGTCATGGCCGGGCATAGCGCCTCCATGAAGGGCTTCCTCGTCATCCTGAGGTAGTTGCGGGCAAAAGGCCTCAACGCCCACAGCGTCGTCCCCGCGCAGGCGGGGACCCATACTCCGTGTCGCTTGTGATACGAACAGCGGTTGTGATCGTGGACGAACGATCTTCGCAACCATAACGCCAGGGGTTATGGGTCCCCGCCTGCGCGGGGACGACAATCCTTGTGTTGTGCTTCGGTCCAAAAAACTGACGTCGGTCAACCACCGACGATGACGACCTTCCAAATCATCCTCTTGTCTTGCCCGACTCCCATCTCTACCTCTGTCATCGTTTTGCAGAGGGGACACCGCCGCCATGCTCGACGCCACTGTCAAGGCGCTGACGCAAATCCTGTCGCCGCCGATGCGCGCCATCCTGTGGCGTTCGATCGGACTCGCGCTGATCCTGATCGTGGTGCTGGCGGTGGCGCTGCAACGGCTGCTGAGCTGGCTCGCCACCTCCGGCATGGTGTGGGCGGAAGCGACGCTCGGCCCCGACTATCACACGCCGCTCAACGTCCTGTCATGGATGGTGTCGATCATCGCCGGCTTCGGCATCGTGTTCGGCGCGATTTTTCTGATGCCCGCGATTACGTCGCTGGTGGCGAGCGTGTTCGTCGACGACGTCGCCGATATCGTCGAGCGCGAGCACTATCCGGCGGAGCGCGCCGGCACCGCGCTGCCTTACGGATTGGCGATCAGCGAGGGCATCAAGTTCGCCGGGCTGACCCTGCTGGCCTATCTGATCGCGCTGCCGTTCGCGCTGTTCGCGGGGCTCGGCTTCATCGCCTTCTTCATCGCCACCGCCTGGCTGCTTGGCCGGCAGTATTTCGAATTCGCCGCGCTGCGCTTTCGTCCGGTCGACGAAGCCAAGGCGATGCGCCGCCATTACGCCGGAACGATCTTCACCGCCGGCCTGATCATCGCCGCCTTCGTCTCGATCCCCATCGTCAACTTCGCCACGCCGGTGTTCGCCATGGCGCTGATGGTGCACCTTCACAAGCAACTGAGCGGCCCGAGGCCGGAGCTGATCGAGCCCGAGCGTAAACGAACCAGCGTGCCGACGGTGTAAGCGCTACACCGTCTTCTCCGGCCACCTGCACAGATCGTTGATCAGGCACACCTCGCAGCGCGGCTTGCGCGCGAGGCAGGTGTAGCGGCCGTGCAGGATCAGCCAGTGATGCGCGTGCAGCATGAACTGCGGCGGAATCACCCGCTCGAGATTCTGCTCCACCTCCAGCGGCGTCCTGCCCGGCGCCATGCCGGTGCGGTTGCCGACGCGGAAGACATGCGTATCCACCGCCATGGTCGGCTGGCCGAACGCCATGTTGAGCACGACATTGGCGGTCTTGCGCCCGGCGCCCGGCAGCGACTCCAGCTCGGCACGGGTGCGCGGCACCTCGCCGCCGAACTCAGCGAGCAGTTTTTCCGACAGCGCGATGACGTTCTTGGCCTTGGTCCGGTAGAGCCCGATGGTCTTGATGTAATCGCGCAGCCGCTCCTCGCCGAGCGCCAGCATCTTCGCCGGCGTGTCGGCGATCGGAAACAGCTCCCGCGTCGCCTTGTTGACCCCGGCATCGGTCGCCTGCGCCGACAGCACCACCGCCACCAGCAGCGTGAACGGGTTGAGATGTTCCAGCTCGCCCCTCGGCTCCGGATTGGCGTCCTGGAAACGGCGGAACGCCTCGAAGACCTCGGCGGCGGTCCAGGGCCTGGCGGCGGATGTTCCGGCTTTGCCGGGTCGGACCGCCGTTTTCGTCCGCTTCGCGGCCGGCGCTTTTACGCCATTTTTCCGCCCGGGCTTTGCCGCAAGAATCCCGCGGGGTTTTCCCGCCGGTTTGGCGGCGGCGATTTTCGTCCGCGGCGCGGATGGATGGGTACTTTTGGCCATGATCCGGTATAATGACAGGCCATGACCGCAGGCAACGCCTTTGATCCCATCGACAGCAATGAGCCGGAGCTGTTCTCGGCGTTGCTGGTGCCGCATCGCGCGCTGAGCCGCAAGGGCTTCATCGTGCTGATGGCGATCATCAGCGTCATCAACTTCACCGCCGGCATGATCTTCCTGTTCAAAGGCGCGTGGCCGGTGCTCGCGTTCTTCCTGCTCGACGTGCTCGCGATCTATTGGGCCTTCCGGATCAACTTCCGCGACGGCAAAGCCACCGAAGAAATTTCCGTGACGCATTCACAGCTCAAGGTCCGCCGCGTCAATTATCGCGGCGATGCCACCGAATGGGTCTTCAATCCGCTCTGGGTCAGGCTCGATCAGAAGGTGCATGCGGAGTTCGGCATCGAACGCTTGAGCCTGGTGTCGCGCGGGCGCAGCCTCTCGATCGCGCAGTTTCTCGGCCCGGACGAGAAATCCAGCTTCGCCAGCGCGCTGACCAGCGCCTTACAGGCGGCGAAGCGCGGGCCGGTCTACAATCACTTCACCTGAAGCTTGTCGGAAAACGGGTGGTGTCGCGCATGGCCAAGCCCTACATCGACAGCATGATGAATCTCGCCATTCAAGAGCACCGCCTCGCCAAACCGGGACCGCAGAACGCCGCGTTGCGCGACTACGATACCGTGCGCCGCGCGATTGCCTTCATCTCTGAAAACTGGCGCGCGCAGCCGACCATCGAAGCGATCGCCGATGCCGCCGCCGTCACGCCGGACGAATTGCATCATCTGTTCCGGCGCTGGGCCGGCCTGACGCCGAAAGCCTTCATGCAGGCGCTCACGCTCGATCACGCCAAGAGCCTGCTGCGCGATTCCGCCAGCATCCTCGATGCCGCGCTTGATTCCGGTCTTTCGGGACCGGGCCGGCTGCACGATCTGTTCGTCACCCATGAGGCGATGTCGCCGGGCGAATGGAAGACCGGCGGCGCCGGCATGACCTTGCGTTACGGATTCCATCCCTCGCCGTTCGGCACCGCCATCGTCATCGCCAGCGAGCGCGGCCTTGCCGGTCTCGCTTTCGCCGACCCGGGAGACGAAGCGACGGCACTCGCGGACATGCAGCGGCGCTGGCCGCGCGCCGACTATATCGAGGATCACAGCGGCACGGCTGCGCTGGCGCAGCGCATCTTCGACCCGCGGCTGTGGCGCCCTGAGGAACCGCTGCGCGTCGTCCTGATCGGTACCGATTTCGAAGTACGCGTATGGGAATCGCTTCTGAAGATTCCGATGGGCCGTGCCACCACTTATTCGGATATCGCCTGCAATGTGCGAAGTCCGAAAGCCTCGCGCGCTGTCGGCGCCGCCGTGGGGCGCAATCCGATCTCGTTCGTGGTGCCGTGTCATCGCGTGATCGGCAAGAGCGGCGCGCTCACCGGTTATCACTGGGGCATCACCCGCAAGCAGGCGATGCTCGGCTGGGAAGCCGGACGAGTCGGCGCGGCGGAAGATTGACGCAGCGACCATCTGCACAATCATTCGTCATGCCCGGACTTGATCCGGGCATCCATCTTCAAAACAGACGGATTGCCGGGTCAAGCCCGGCAATGACACTGTAAAAGACTGTAAAGCGTTTCCCGCTTACGCCGCGAGATCGAGCACCGATGCGACGGTGGCGTCGGCATTGAGCCGATAGATCACCGGCACGCCGGTGGCGAGTTCGCGCTTGAGAATGTTCTCGGGCGTCAGCTTCTCCAGCACCATGATCAGCGCGCGCAGCGAATTGCCGTGCGCCGCCACCAGCGTGCGCTCGCCGCGCAGCACGCAGGGCAGAATCTCCTGCACGAAGTATGGCAACGTGCGTGCCAGCGTATCCTTCAGGCTTTCGCCGCCGGGCGGCGGCACGTCGTAGGAGCGGCGCCAGACGTGCACCTGCTCCTCGCCCCACTTCTTGCGCGCATCGTCCTTGTTCAAACCGGAGAGATCGCCATAGTCGCGTTCGTTCAGCGCCAGGTTCTTATGGATCGGCAGAGCCGTCTGCCCCATCTCCTTCAGGATGATGTCGAGCGTGTGCTGAGCGCGCGTCAGCGCCGAGGTGAAGGCGACGTCGAACGTCAAGCCCTGCGCTTTCAGCTTGCGTCCCGCCTCCGCCGCCTCACTGCGTCCCTGCTCCGTGAGATCGGGATCCTTCCAGCCGGTGAACAGATTCTTCAGATTCCATTCGCTCTGGCCGTGACGCACGAGGACGAGAAGTCGGTCGCTCATTCTTTCCGTTTCCATTTCGTGTTGGTGTTATCGCATCACGGCGCTGGCCGCCGGTGCATCGCTTAAAAGCGCTCCGCTAGAAATCGCTCAAGCCAAGCACATCGGCCATCGAATACAGCCCAGGCGGCTTGCCCTTCGCCCACATCGCCGCCTTGAGCGCTCCATGCGCGAAGATCATGCGATCCTCGGCCTTGTGAGTAAGCTCAATGCGCTCATAGGGGCCGGCAAAAATCACGGTGTGATCGCCGGTCACCGTGCCGCCGCGTAGCGCGGCAAATCCGATATCGCCCTCGCGCCGCGCCCCCGTGATGCCGTCGCGGCCGCGCGCGGAGTGATCCTGCAGCTTGATGTTACGGCCGGCGGCGGCCGCCTCACCGAGCATCAGGGCGGTGCCCGACGGCGCATCGATCTTTGCCTTGTGATGCATCTCGACGATTTCGATATCGAAACTCGGATCAAGCGAACGCGCCACGCGTTTCACCAGCGCCGCGAGCAGGTTGACGCCGAGGCTCATGTTTCCGGCCTGCACGACGACGGCTTGCTTGGTCACGCTCTTGATGATCGCGGAATCCGACGCCGACAGGCCGGTGGTGCCGATGACATGGACCAGCCCGCGCTGCGCCGCAATCGCGACATTGGCGATGGTGGCGCGCGGCACCGTGAAATCGAGGATGCCATCGGCATTGGCCGACAGCGACCAGAGATCCGCCGAAACCTGTACGCCGCTGGGCGGAAGGCCCGCCAGGGTCCCCGCATCCTGCCCGATCCATTCCGAACCGGGCGCTTCCAACGCGCCGGTGACGACGGCGCCCTCGGTTTCCGAGATAGCGCGCATCAGGGCGCGGCCCATCCGGCCGCCGGCACCCGCAACGATCAATCGCATTTCCGACATGGTCCGGACCTCAATGCTGTCGCGGTATAGCGGGGCCAACGCGTCCCGGCAACCAAGCCGCTTCAGGGCTGCGGCCCGTCATAGCCCTCGATCACGACGATGTCGCCCTCGGAATAGGGGGCACGCGCCTTGATCAGCGCCTGATACTCCGGCGACTCGTAGCAGGCCAGCGCGGTTTCGTAATCCTTGAACTCGATGACGACATTGCGGGAACGCGACGAGCCTTCCTTGCTTTCGAAGTTGCCGCCGCGCACCAGAAACCTAGCGCCGTACTTGTGAAAGACCGTGCCGTTATGGGCGACGTAGTCCTGCTTGTAACCCTCGAGATCATGCACGTCGACCCGCCCGATCCAGTACCCCTTCGCCATCGTTTTCTCCCGTCAGTTCTTTGCCTGTTGGATGTCCGCGACGATCGCATCCGCTGCCGCCTTGGGATCGGCTGCCGCCATCACCGGGCGGCCGACCACCAGATAGTCCGCACCGGCGCTGATCGCGCGGGCCGGCGTCATGATCCGCTTCTGGTCGCCGACATCGCTGCCGGCGGGCCGGATGCCCGGCGTCACCAGACACATCTTTGCTCCGGTGATCGGCTTGAGACTCGCGGCCTCCTCCGCCGAACAGACAATGCCATGAACGCCAAGCGTCTTGGCCTGTTCGGCGCGCTGCCGCACCAGATCGGACACACAGAGCCGATAACCTGCGGCCTGCAGATCGGCTTCGTCGTAAGACGTGAGCACCGTCACGGCCAGGATCTGCAGTCCCGAGCCGGCGCTGGCGTCCACCGCCGCCCGCATGGTCTGCGGATAGGCGTGCACGGTGAGGAATGTCGCGCCGAGACCCGCGACGCTCTCGACACCGCGCGCGACCGTGTTGCCGATGTCGTGCAGCTTGAGGTCGAGAAAGACCTTCTTGCCGGCATTCGCGAGTTGCCGCACCAAGGACAGCCCGCCGGCATAAGCCAATTGATAGCCGATCTTGTAGAACGTCACGCTGTCGCCGAGCCGGGCAATCATCGCCTCCGCCTCGCTCACGCTCGGCACATCGAGCGCAACGATCAGCCGGTCACGCGAAGGGATGGTCATATCAGTCATGGTGCCTCATCTGTTCCGCGACCTCGATCAATTGCCGCGCCAATGCCTTTAACATGTCGCGATCATTGCTGTGCTTGAGCCGGTCCAGATCATCGTAAGCCTGATCGGCGAACGACAGCGACAGCTGATCGGGAATGACCGTGACGCGGCAGGCGGAGAGCATCAACCGCAGCATCATCAGACAGCGCGCCCCGCCGAAACGCCCGGCCGAAGCCGATGCCAGCGCGAACGGACGCCCGCGCATCACGTGTCCCTTCGGCGCGTTGCGATCGCGCACCCGCGTCACCCAATCGAGCGCATTCTTAAGCAGCGGCGGCGGCGAGGCATTGTATTCCGGACTGACCAGCAACACACCGTCATGCGCGCCGATCATCCGCGTCAGATCGACGGCTGGCGCCGGCACACCGGAGCGCGCCTCGAGGTCGCCGTCATAGATCGGTAAAGGATAATCACTCAGTGAAATCAGCGAAACGTCGGCGCCGAGGTCGACCAGTTCGGCCATCGCCGTTGCGGCAAGGCGCACATTGAGCGATCCGGTCCGCACCGATCCGGGGATCACCAGAATTTTCAACGGGCTCATCGTCACCGAGCCCTTTCGTACCGCGGAACGCTATCGAGAGAACGAAGCTGCATCAATCGTATCGCATCCAGCCAGGCGTCTCCGGCGAGGGGTGTCGGAAAGATCAGCCCTTGCGATACACCCAGACGCGCGCCGGCGGAAGATTCATCCAGATTCGCTCCGAGGCTTCGGTGGAGACGCCCGGCAGCGATTTGGGAATAGGCGGGGTCACCGAATAGGTGAACTGAATGAAGGGCGCTCCCGGCGTGAGCGCCGCAAACGCATCTCGGATCAGCTTTAACCGGGTCAGCATCGGCTTGGTGACCAGCGGCAATCCGGACACGACCGCCGACGCCGGCCCCATCAGCACCTTGCTCAAGGAATCCCGCAATACATAGGCATCACCCTGCACCACCGTCGCTTGCGGATACCGATCTCGCAACAAGGCGCAGAAGCCGGGATTGTACTCCACCAAAACGAGCCGGCTCTGTTCGACGCCGTGCTCGATCAATGCATTGGTGATGGCGCCGGTGCCGGGCCCAAGTTCGACAACGGGCCCCGAGGCTGCAGCGTCCACATATTGCGCCATGGTGCGGGCAAGCACCCGCCCCGACGGCATCACCGCGCCCATGTGCAGCGGTTTTTCAATCCATGAGCGAAGAAAACGAACCTCGTCATCGAGACGGGGCGGCTTCTTCAACGCGCGCACGGATTGTTGCAGGGACATTTCGCACCCAGAAAGGGGCCAAGGTCGGTGGGATGTCAAACTCACTTCACAAAGACGTAACGCGCGCCGGGAAACCGGTCAAGCAAAACGCTTATTGTGCAGCGCTCCGGGTGCCGAAGAAGTCCTTGACTTTGGTAAAGAAACCAACGGCCTCCGGCTGAGTGTCCCCGGACGATAGCTTCTCGAACTCCGCCAGCAGTTCCTGTTGTTTTTTGGTAAGGTTCTGTGGCGTTTCTACGACCACCTGGACATACATGTCCCCGGTCTGTCGTGACCGCAGAACCGGCATTCCCTTCGACGCGATCCGGAACCGCCGGCCCGATTGGGTGCCGGACGGAACTTTTACCTTGGCCTTGCCCTTGTCGATGGTCGGCACCTCGAATTCACCACCGAGGGCCGCCGTCACCATTGAAATGGGAACGCGGCAATGCAGGTCCGCTCCGTCGCGCTGGAAGAAGGCGTGCGAGGCCAATGACAGGAAAATGTACAGGTCGCCGGGCGGTCCGCCACGCACCCCGGCCTCGCCCTCATTAGCAAGGCGGATGCGCGTACCGTCCTCAACACCCGGCGGAATATTGACAGAGAGCGTGCGGTCCCGCGTCACACGACCGGATCCAACACAGGACGGACATGCGTCCTCGATCATCTGGCCGCGTCCCTGGCAGCCCGGGCAGGTGCGCTCCAGTGTAAAGAAGCCCTGCGCCTGCCGGACGCGTCCGGCGCCGCCGCACATCGAGCAGGTTTTCGGCTTGGTGCCGGCCTTGGCGCCGGTCCCGGAGCACGATTCACAGGTCACCGAAACGGGAATCTCGATCTGCGCGGTCTTTCCGGAAAATGCTTCTTCCAGAGTGATTTCCATATTGTAGCGCAGGTCCGCACCGCGCTCGCGGCCGCCGCTGCGGCGCTGGCCGGCCATGCCGAACAGATCTTCGAAAATATCGGAGAAAGACGATGCGAAGCCGGCGCCGAATCCGGCACCGCCGGCGCCATTGCCCTGCTCGAAGGCCGCGTGGCCGAAGCGGTCATAAGCCGCGCGCTTGTCGCCGTCCTTGAGGATTTCGTAGGCTTCGTTGATTTCCTTGAAGCGCGCTTCGCTCGCCTTGTCGCCGGGATTGCGGTCCGGATGCCACTTCATGGCCAGTTTGCGGAAAGCGGCTTTAAGACCCGCGTCCGACACCGTCCGGTCAACTTCAAGCGTCTCGTAGTAACAGCGTTTTGCCGACATCAGCGACCCCCGCTTATCCAGCAGCGGGATTGTGCCGCGCCATCCCTTGGCATGATCGACGCCCCTCGGACCCCCGGGACGCGCCCGGGGGCAGTCTTTCTGAAACCATCGAACGACATCGCCGTCGGTCCTCGAAGGTTAGGCCGATTTCTTGCCGTTCTTGTCGTCGTCGACCTCGGTGAACTCGGCATCGACGACATCGTCATGGCCGGCGTCACGCGCCGCATCCTTGGCGGCGTCGGCCTCGGCCTGCTGCTTGTACATGGCCTCGCCGAGCTTCATCGAAACCTGCGCCAGCGTGTTGCTCTTGGCCTTGATAGCCTCGGCATCATCGCCCTTCAGCGCTTCCTTCAGATCGCTGACGGCATCTTCGATGGCGCGACGATCGCTCTCGTCGACCTTCGAGCCATGCTCGGCCAGCGCCTTCTCGGTCGAGTGCACCAGCGCGTCGGCATGATTCTTGGCGTCGACCGCCTCGCGGCGCTTCTTGTCTTCGGCCGCGTTGGCTTCGGCGTCCTTGACCATCTTCTCGATGTCGGCGTCCGACAGACCACCTGAAGCCTGGATGCGGATCTGCTGCTCCTTGCCGGTGGCCTTGTCCTTCGCCGACACGTTGACGATGCCGTTGGCGTCGATATCGAACGTCACTTCGATCTGCGGCATGCCGCGCGGGGCCGGCGGAATGCCCATCAGGTCGAACTGACCAAGGATCTTGTTGTCGGCCGCCATCTCGCGCTCACCCTGGAAGACGCGGATGGTGACGGCGTTCTGGTTGTCCTCGGCGGTCGAGAACACCTGGCTCTTCTTGGTCGGAATCGTGGTGTTGCGGTCGATGATGCGGGTGAACACGCCACCCAGCGTCTCGATGCCCAGCGACAGCGGCGTGACGTCGAGCAGCAGCACGTCCTTGACGTCGCCCTGCAGCACGCCAGCCTGCACCGCCGCGCCGATCGCCACCACCTCGTCGGGGTTGACGCCCTTGTGCGGTTCCTTGCCGAACAGCTGCTTCACGACTTCCTGAACCTTCGGCATGCGCGTCATGCCGCCGACCAGAACGACCTCGCCGATCTCACCCGCGGTCAGGCCCGCATCCTTGAGCGCCTTGCGGCACGGCTCGATGGTCTTCTGAACCAGATCCTCGACCAGCGCTTCGAACTTGGCGCGGGTCAGCTTCATAGTCAGATGCTTCGGACCAGACTGATCCGCCGTGATGAACGGCAGATTGATCTCGGTCTGCGTCGTCGACGACAGCTCGATCTTGGCCTTCTCCGCCGCTTCCTTCAGACGCTGCAGCGCGAGCTTGTCCTTGGTGAGGTCAATGCCCTGCTCCTTCTTGAACTCGGCCGCCAGATATTCGACGAGACGCATGTCGAAGTCTTCACCGCCGAGGAAGGTGTCACCGTTGGTGGACTTCACCTCGAACACGCCGTCGCCGATTTCCAGAATCGACACGTCGAAGGTGCCGCCGCCAAGGTCATACACCGCGATGGTGCCGTTCTTCGCCTTGTCGAGGCCATAGGCGAGCGCCGCCGCCGTCGGCTCGTTGATGATGCGCAGCACCTCGAGGCCGGCGATCTTGCCGGCGTCCTTGGTGGCCTG
>ENA-UOVV01000957-UOVV01000957.1-compost-metagenome-genome-assembly--contig:-NODE-957-length-26678-cov-7.607745_pt1 | contig 26678 bp, 27 predicted proteins | sample MGYA00238155_ERZ761577 | MGnify/ENA primary metagenome ERZ761577 (study PRJEB28898, sample SAMN06268775) | compost metagenome | isolation source: Emeryville, CA | place: USA:Emeryville, CA | collected...
CTGCTCAACACCGGCGGACTCGGCATCATCTTGGGCCTCATCCTCACGCTGGCCTGGGTGTTCTTCGCCTCGTTCGCGCACCTCGTGCCGCCCTTCAGCACCGAGTTCGCTGAGCGCCCGGTCGGCCAGCCCATCAGTCTGCTCGGTCGTGCCCAGATTCTGCCGTTGCCGGCGCCGGTCCGCCCCGTGGTTGTCGCCGCCGCACCGCCGGTTCCCGGCGCCCCGCAGCCCTTCTGGGCGCTCTCGCCGGAGGACCGCCCGGTTGTGGACGCAGCTGGCGCCACCCTATTCACTGTCGGCCCGGCCGCCTGGGCTCTGGTGGTCGAAGACCGTGGCACCGAGTACGTGATCCGTCACGACAACGGCACGACCGGCGTGCTCAAGGACCTCACCGGCGTAACTCGCGCCTAGTCCTCCGCTCGTCTCGCCTCAGCGGCGCTGCTCCGGCAGCGCCGCTGCGTCGTTTCCGGCCAATGACGGCACTGCACCGGGCAACTGCAGAATGCGGTGGAATGCCATCGGGATCTGCTCGGCCGAGCGTGCGGTCACGAGCAGGCCGGCGACTCGTTCCCGCTCCGACTGCAGCAGCGCGTCAAGGGCGGGCCACACCGCCGTCTGCACCATGGCGTCCAGTGAGTCCAGCACCAGCAACTGCGGCTGGGACAGCGCGGCCGCGGCACACTCCACTAGGTAGCGCTGTGGGACCGTGAGGCGGTCGAGGCGCTCCGCGGCGATCTCGCTAAGCCGCGCCACATCCATCACCTGCTGCACGCGCGATCGCCGCGCGCCCACCGATGCAGCAACGCTCCGGAGGTATCGGCGCACCGCCTGGCTCGGTGCATGCGTCGGCATGAACACCGCCACAGCGGAACGATGGGCGCGAGGCAACACTCGGTACGGCAGGCCCGCGACCGTAGCCACCCCGGAATCCGCCGGCACCATGCCCATCAGGATGGAGAGCAACAGGGTCTTGCCGGAACGGGCCGGACCGACGATCGCGGTGCGCTGGTACATCGCCGCGACCAGATTCACGCCCGAGAGCACCGGCACACCAGCGATCGACTTACTGATGCCGTGCATCTCAATGAACGAGGCAGACCGCGCTTCCGAATCGCTCATCGCCACCCCCTGGATTTCACCCCGCCCCCGATCATGAGGCTAGCGAGAACTGCTCCGCAGCGCAGCATCCAGCGCGGAAAATGCGTCAAAGCTGGCACCGAGTGCGATGCCAGTGCTTGCCCAGGGTCCTAACTGGTCACGTCGGCACGCCAGCGCAGGCGTTCGCCGAGCACGAGGAGGACGGCAGCGTACGCCACGAGCAGCAGCAGGGCGATCCCCGGCGACACCACCATCGAGGCGATTCCGGTGACCCCGGGACCAACGCTGCCCATGCCACTGAGCAGGCCGGTGCCCACCACCGCGTCAGCCAACGAGCCCGGCAGATAGGCACCGATCATCGCCGTTTCCTCACTGGCCCATGCCAGCGTTCGCAGCAGCGGCTCAACGAACTGGGTGAATGCCAGCGCGATGACGATCGCTGCCGCCTGGTTGCGCACCAGCACGCCGAGGGCCAAACCAATCACGGCCCAGATCGGCATCACGACCAGCGTGGCCAGCACAATGCGCCACGTGGACCATTCCCCCAGCATCGGGTCAGCGCCGGCTCCGGCAAAGACTACGGCGCCCACCACCACTGCCGTGGCGACACCCAGCGCACCGACCACCACGCCGACCCCAATGACCACGATGGTCTTCGCCGCCAGCACGATGCCCCGGCGGGGCTGCACGGCAAAGGTCGTGGGCAGCGTCCCATGCCGGTATTCGCTGGTAACCAGCAGTGCACCGAGCAGCAGTGGCACCACGTAGCCGACCGCCGTCGCCATACTGTAAACCAGGCCGGTGACGGTCTGACCGGGAATGAGCCCCGCGTCGCCCAGCAAGAAGGACAGGCTGGGCATCGTGAAGATCGCCGCGGTCATTGCCGCGAACACCGCGACCGAGAGCACCAGGATGGCAGGCACCGCCCACCACATCCGGCCGAGTCGGAACTTCATCGATTCCGCGCGCACCTGCGCCAGCAATGCGCTCATGCCTGCACCCCCTGCGCATCCATCAGCTTGAGGAAGGCTTCCTCAACCCCAGACTGCTCGCTGCTCAGGTGGCGCAGCGCCACCTTGGCCTCCAGCGCCGCGGCTCCGACCGCCTCAGCGTCCATGCCGCGCACGCAGAGGGCCTCTCCATCTCGCTCCACCGCAGCACCCGCAACCTTCCGCAGCGCCTGCTCGAGTCGGTCCAGGTCACTCGCCTCGACCCGCACCATCGCAGCGCCGCGCAATTGGCCAAGCGGGCCCGAGTACGCCACGCGCCCGAGTCGCAGGACCGCGACATCGTCCACGGTGTGTTCCACCTCGCTCAACACATGGGAGGAGAGGACCACGGTCTTGCCGATCGAGGCCTGGTACCGCAGGAGCTGGCGAATCCAGAGGATGCCCGCCGGGTCCAAGCCGTTGATCGGCTCGTCCAGGATCAGCACTTCGGGGTCTCCCAGAAGGGCGGTGGCCAGGGCCAAACGCTGCCGCATACCCAAGGAATAGCCACCGATGGCACGATCCGCAGCGTCGCTGAGGCCGACTAGGTCGATCACTTCCTGCACGCGCTGCAGCGGCAGTTGCGCCGCGGTCGCTGCGATACGCAAATGATTGCGCGCCGACGCAGCCGCGTGGAAGCGGGGTTCGAGCACGGCGCCGACGGTCCGCGTCGGCGAGGCCAGATCTCGGTACGAGGTGCCACCCACCAGTGCCGTACCGGCATCGGCCTTGGTCAGCCCCAGCAGAATGCGAAGCGTCGTGGTCTTGCCGGACCCGTTCGGGCCCAGCAGGCCGGTGACGCGGCCAGGCTGCGCCGTGAAGGACACATCGGCGAGCGCGGTGGCCGCTCCAAACCGTTTCTGCAAGCCGTGCACAGCAACGTCGCTGGCCATGGCACCCCCTTGGATTCGTTATTCGGTCTCGCGGCGACGACCACCCAGCGCGCGGGCATCCGCCTCGCCGGTCGCCGTGGTTCGTAGTTCCTTCGGCAGCGAGAACACCAGGTCCTCTTCCGCCGTCACGACGGCCTGCACGTCCTTGTAGCCGGCGTCGCCGAGTTCATCCAGCAGATCCTGCACCAGCACTTCCGGCACCGAGGCGCCACTGGTCACACCAATCGTCGACGCACCCGCCAGCCATTCCTGCTGCACTTCCTCGGCGTAGTCGATCCGATACGCGGCTTTGGCGCCGTACTCGAGCGCAACCTCGACCAGACGCACCGAGTTCGAAGAGTTCGCCGAACCCACCACGATCACCACATCGCACTCGGGCGCGAGTTTCTTGACCGCGACCTGCCGGTTCTGCGTGGCGTAGCAAATGTCGTCGCTCGGCGGGTCTTCGAGCTGCGGGAAGCGGGCGCGCAGGCGACGAACCGTTTCCATGGTCTCGTCCACCGACAGGGTGGTCTGAGACAGCCACACCAGGCGCTGATCGGCCGGGATATCCAGTGAATCGACCTCGTCCGGAGTCTGCACCAGGGTGATGTGCTCGGGCGCCTCACCCATGGTGCCTTCGACCTCTTCGTGGCCAGCGTGACCGATCAACAGGATGTGGCGGTCGTCACGGGCAAAGCGCACCGCCTCGCGGTGGACCTTGGTCACCAGCGGGCAAGTGGCGTCAATGGCGTGCAGGCCGCGATCGGCAGCGGCATTGACCACGCTGGGGGCGACACCGTGGGCGGAAAACACCACGTGCGCGCCTTCCGGTACCTGGTCGACCTCATCAACGAAGATCGCGCCCATCCGTTCCAGCGTGCGCACCACGTGCACGTTATGCACGATCTGCTTGCGCACATACACGGGAGCACCGTAGCGCTCCAGTGCCTTTTCGACGGCGACCACGGCCCGGTCCACCCCGGCACAGTAGCCACGGGGCGCGGCCAGCAGCACGCGCTTGGGCGCAGCAGTCGGTTCCTCGACCAGGCGACCACGGGTGGCACGGACGCGGGGCATGGCAAGGCTGACCGTGGGAGCGCCCACGGTACGCTGGTCGGAAACCGGCAAAGTCACACCCCCATCCTAGGCTGGGGCGACTGGAGGAATGATGGGCGAAGTTCGCGCGGGCGACGGCATGTCGACTGCCGATGCGCCCTGGCCCGTCGCCGAACTCGGCAACCGCCTCAAGCAATACATCGACCGACTCGGTTCGGTCTGGGTTGAGGGCGAAATTACGCAGTGGGGCGTGAGCGCCGGCAACGTCTACGGCAAGCTCAAAGATCTGAACGAGGACGTCACGGTCTCGTTCACCATCTGGCAGTCCGTGCGCACGCGCATGGAGGGTGAGTTCAAGCAGGGCGACCGAGTAATCGCCAACTTCAAGCCCAACTACTGGGTCAAGGGCGGAACCCTCAACATGCAGGTGTTCGCGATGCGCCACGTGGGCCTCGGCGACCTACTGGAACGCCTGGAACGCCTCCGCAAGCAGCTCGCCAGTGAAGGACTCTTCGACGCCGCCCGCAAGAAGCCGCTGCCCTTCCTGCCGCGCCGGATCGGCCTGATCACCGGCAAGGACTCCGACGCCGAAAAGGACGTGCTGCGCAACGCGAAACTGCGCTGGCCGGGCGTGCAGTTCCGCATCGAGTACGCTGCGGTGCAGGGTGAGCGCACGGTGCCAGAAGTGCTCACAGCACTGGCGAAGCTTGACGCCGACCCCGAGGTCGATGTGATCGTGATCGCCCGAGGCGGTGGAGACTTTCAGAACCTGCTCGGGTTCAGCGACGAATCCCTCGTCCGCGCCGTCGCTGCCGCGAACACGCCGATCGTGAGTGCCATCGGCCACGAAGCGGACCGGCCGCTGTTGGATGAGGTTGCAGACCTCCGCGCCTCAACCCCCACCGATGCCGCCAAGCGCATCGTGCCCGACATGGCCGAAGAACTGATGCGGATTGATCAGGCGAGGCTGCGCCTCGGCAGCAGCCTCACCAACCGGCTGCGGGCCGAATCCGACCGCATTGCCCTGCTGCGCTCTCGCCCGGCCCTGGCCGATCCGAGCTGGATCATCAGTAGTCGCGCCGAGGAACTCACCCGCTGGGTGGCCCGCGGTGAGGAACTGGCCACCCGCGCGCTGGAATCGGCCGCCCGCACCCAGGCGGAACTGGTCGCCCGGCTGCGCGCGCTCAGCCCCGAGGCCACGCTCGCCCGTGGTTACGCAATCGCACAGCGGGCCGACGGCAGCGTGCTGCGCGACGCCGCAGCCGCCGAGGTCGGCGAATCGCTGCTGCTGACGCTGCACCGCGGTGCGGTCCGCACCACCGTCTCGGCCACAGAATCCGGCAACTCCCCAGCGGACGACGGAGCCCAGAACTAGACTTGAGGCTATGCCAGCCTCGCAGTCCGATCCCGCATCGAACCCGGCCCTCGCCGACATCGCCGACCTCTCGTATGAGCAGGCCCGCGATGAGCTGGTCAAGGTTGTCGGTGAACTTGAATCCGGCGCCGCCACCCTCGAACAGTCACTCGCCCTCTGGGAACGCGGTGAGGCGCTGGCTGCCCGCTGTGAAGCCTGGCTCGTTGGTGCCAAGGAGCGCTTGGAAGCGGCTCGTCGTGACGCCGTGGACCAGGCGGGTACGGCGGAATGAGCGACGAGCAGATCCTGCGCATTGAACCGCGCACGCCCGAGGAACTCGCCGCCTTCAAGGCTGCGAAGTCGCGCGCGCATCAGCGCCGGCAAACCACGAAGAACCTGATCTGGGCAACGCTCGCCAGCCTTGGCGTGCTGCTGGTGCTGGTGTTCTTGGTGATTCGCCCAGCCAAGGTCGAGCGCGACCCGGTGGACTATCCCGCTGTCGCCGAGGACGCTGCCGCGGGCTTCGACTGGCAAATCGCGATCCCGAAACTTCCGACCGGATGGTGGGTCAACGCCGCCGAGGTGCGGGTGGGTGAGGATGACCGCCAGCCGTACTGGTACGTCGGCGTGCTCACCGAGACCGACGACTTTATAGCGATTGAGCAGCGCTCGGACGCCGACCCCACCTGGGTGACCCGAACGCTCGGCGGCGCCCAGCCCACCGGTGATGAAGTCATCGAAGGCGTCTCCTGGCTGGTCTACGACCACCGCGACAACACCAAGTACACGCCGAACCGGCGGTACGCGCTGGCCACCGAAATCCCCATGAAGGATGGCGAGCCAGCGACCACGGTCATTCTGTACGGCACTGCCGGCAGTGACCAGTTCCGTCATCTGGCGGGCCTGATTCTGGAATCACTGGAGGACTAGATGAACGATCGCCAGCCGCAACGCACACCCGCCAAGGTGTGGTCGGAGATGGTCCGGGGGAACCAACGCTTCGTGGCTGGCGAACCGTTACATCCACGTCAGGACGCAGAACGGCGAGCCGAGCTCGCCAACGCCCAGCACCCCTCGGTGGCGCTCTTTGGCTGCGCTGACTCGCGACTGGCCGCTGAGATCATCTTCGATAAGGGCCTCGGCGACCTGTTCGTGGTCCGTAACGCGGGCCAGGTGATTGGCGAATCCATTATCGGCTCGCTGGAATACGCGGTCGCGGTCCTCGGTGTGCCCTTGATCGTGGTCTTGGCGCATGACTCCTGTGGTGCCGTCAGCGCCGCCATCCAGTCTCGCGCCGCAGACGCCCCGCGCCTGCCTACCCACGTGCACTCGATCGTGGGCACCATCCTGCCGGCCGTGATCGGGGTCGCCGGTGACGACGTGCTGGACCCGAACGAGGTGGACCCGGCCGAGGTGGGTTTGCGCCACCTGCGCAACACTGTCACTCAGCTAGTAGCCCGCTCGGAATTGATTTCAGATGCCGTTGCCGCGGGCACGCTTGCCGTCGTTGGCGCAAACTACCGCCTGGCCGACGGCCGGGTCGAAGCCCCGTTTGTGGTCGGTAGCATAGACCTGGAGTAATTCGCTGCGGCGACTGCCCCTCCCCCACCCACGGCGAAGTTGCCGGTCCCCCTTCGCCCCGCGTCACACGCAGAAAGGCCTTTTGACGTGACCGCCAATCAGACTCCCGCCGACCAGGGCGAATTCCGTATCGAGCACGACACCATGGGCGAGGTCCGGGTGCCGATCAACGCGCTCTATCGCGCCCAAACCCAGCGTGCTGTCGAGAACTTCCCGATCTCGGGCACCCCGCTCGAGGCCCAGCAGATCGTGGCGCTGGCCCGGATCAAGAAGGCTGCCGCTCTGGCCAATGCCGAACTCGGCATCCTGGACCAAGCCGTGGCTGACGCGATCGCCAGCGCAGCCGATGAGGTCATCGGTGGCGCGCACCTGGAGCACTTCCCGGTGGATGTGTACCAGACCGGCTCCGGCACCTCCTCGAACATGAACATGAACGAGGTGCTCGCCACCCTGGCGACCGAGCGCCTGGGCAACCCCGTACACCCGAACGATCACGTCAACGCCTCGCAGTCCTCGAATGACGTCTTCCCCACCTCGGTGCACGTCGCCGTGACCGCAGCGCTGCTGTCCGACCTGATCCCGGCACTCGACCACCTCGCCACGGCCCTCGAAGCCAAGGCAGCGCTGTGGAAGACCGCGGTGAAGTCGGGTCGCACCCACCTGATGGACGCCACCCCGGTCACCCTGGGTCAGGAATTCGCTGGCTACGCCGCACAGGTCCGCTACGGCATCGAGCGCATCAACGCCGCCCTGCCGCGCGTGGCCGAGGTCCCGCTCGGTGGCACCGCCACCGGCACTGGCATCAACACCCCGATCGGCTTCCCGCAGCGCGTGATCGAACTGCTCGCTGCCGACTCAGGGCTGCCGATCACCGAGGCCCGCGACCACTTCGAGGCGCAGGGCGCCCGTGACGGTCTGGTTGAGGGCTCGGGCGCGCTGCGCACCATCGCGGTCAGCCTGACCAAGATCTGCAACGACCTGCGCTGGATGGGGTCGGGCCCGAACACGGGTCTTGGCGAACTCCACATCCCGGACCTGCAGCCGGGCTCGTCGATCATGCCGGGCAAGGTGAACCCGGTGATCCCCGAGGCCGTGCTCATGGTTGCTGCCCGTGTGATCGGGAACGACGCGACCATCGCCTGGGCCGGCGCTTCGGGCTCCTTCGAGCTCAACGTCGCCATTCCGGTGATGGGCAACGCCCTGCTGGAGTCGATCCGCCTGCTCGCCAATGGCGCCCGCGTGCTCGCGGACAAGACCGTCGAAGGCCTCGAGGCGAACCTGGAGCGCGCCCGCGCCCTCGCCGAGTCGTCGCCGTCGATCGTGACCCCGCTGAACCGCTACATCGGCTACGAAGCTGCTGCGAAGGTTGCGAAGCACTCGGTCGCCAAGGGCATCACCGTGCGTGAGGCCGTGATCGAGCTCGGCTTCGTGGAGCGCGGCGAACTGACCAACGAGCAGCTCGACACCGCGCTGGACGTGCTGCGCATGACCGCTCCGGGCCTGTAAGCCCGGCAGAACGCCTTGCGGGCGGCGCTCCTGATCGGAGCGTCGCCCGCAGTCGTTTCTGCGTCAGCGACGGCGCGCGGCCGCCCGGTCGCCTTCGCGGATGCCGCAGCACCGTCGAGTGCGCCCTAGGCCTCCGGTGAGGCCGTGTCGAGCCGCTCGCGCAGGCCGTTCAGCAGTGCCGCTCCCGTGTTCGCGTCATCGACGGTGACCACGAACTGGGTCGGACGGTCCGAGCGGGTCACCAGCAGCGCCTCGCCGGATCGGGTGATCACGCCGAAGCGGCCTGGCACGAAGCGGATGCCGTAGCCGCCGAATTCACCGAGACCGTTGAGCGCACCAGTATCGGCGCGCACGACGGCAGCCAGGGGCACACGGAATCGGAACACCCCGCCGAACGACACCACGCGCAGCCCGGTGTGGTCTACGACCACCGTCCAGTCGAGCAGGGTGGACAGCAGCACGCCCAGGATCAGGAGCATCAGCACCACCACCCACCAAGGCGTTGGTGTGGTCAGCAGGGTGACGATCAAGGTGAGGAGCACCACCGCCGGGATGCCAACGCGCAGCCAGGCGGCGCTGCGCGCCCGCGAGCGCCAGACTGCGTGCTCACTCGGCTGCAGGTGCAGGGTGGCGGGCGACGTCGCAGCGACCGAAGCGTCGGAGCCCTTGGGCACGCTGAGGTACGCGATGACCGCCAGCACCAGACCGATCAGGGCGCCAAGCAGCATGATCTGTCCGACCGCGCCGCCGTCGGTGTCGCGTGCATCGGCAAGGCCGCGCTGCGGCTGGAGCGAACCGGCGATCGAAGCGATCATGACGGCAGTGAAGAACACCACCACAGCGCTCCAGAAGCGCCCCAGGAAAGCGTTCGCGGTGACCGCTCCGCTGCGGGTCGCAATCGCCGCCACAATCGAGAACCCCAGGATCACAATGGGCAGCATGATCAGCAGGGTCCACACGCTGCCGAAGCCGTCCGGCCCGTCGACGCGGAAGTGAATCGCGACCGGGTCGGGCAGTTCCGGGAGGATCGTGGCCACCCAGACCAGAGATCCAGCAAGGGCCAGCACCGGGACGATCAAGGTCCACAGCAGGGTCAGCCAGCGGTAGCGCGTGGTCCCGGCCTCGGTGTCCACCCGTCGCGTCTCGTTGGTCATCCCCGGTACTCCTCCCGAATCAGTCCCTGCAATGCTTCCACATCGACCCCCGCTTCTCGGGCAAGTCGGACCAAGGCGGCGACCTGCTCCCGCAGCGAGGAGGCATCACTCGGCGCTGCCGTCACGACGGCACCGCGACCGCGACGCAGTTCGATCAACCCTTCAGCGCGAAGGGCCTGGTACGCATGCAGCACCGTATGCACGTTCATGCCGAGCGAATCGGCAAGCTCGCGAGCCGCTGGGAGCCGTGAACCAACCGTGAGCGCGCCGGAGTGGATCTGTGCGCGCAAGGCATCGGCCACCTGTTCAAACAGAGGGCTGGTGGCAGCCGGGTCTATGCGAAGCAACATGCTTCCAGGATAGCCGATGTTCTAATGGAACTAGAACAACTATGGTGAACTCGGAGCAGACTCCAAGGTGGCCGCCACGGCGGCAGCCACCCGGATCCTTCCACGGGGTCTGCGCCGCGCTAGCTACGCTCCGCCCCCTCCAGCAGGTCTGTCACCAGCGCGGCGATCGCACTGCGCTCGGACCTGGTGAGCGTGATGTGGCCGAACAGCGAGTGGCCCTTGAGCGTCTCAATCACGCTGGCGATCCCGTCGTGGCGACCGACCCGGAGGTTGTCGCGCTGGGCTACGTCGTGCGTGAGCACCACCTTCGAGTTCTGGCCGATGCGACTGAGCACGGTCAGCAGCACATTGCGCTCCAGCGACTGGGCCTCGTCGACGATCACGAAGGCGTCGTGAAGGGAGCGACCGCGGATGTGTGTCAGCGGCAAGACCTCAAGGACGCCACGAGCGATCACTTCCTCGATCACGTTGTCGCTCACCACCGCGCCCAGGGTGTCGAACACGGCCTGACCCCAGGGGTTCATCTTCTCCGACTGGTCGCCGGGCAGGTAGCCGAGCTCCTGTCCACCGACGGCAAACAGCGGGCGGAAGACGATGATCTTCTTCTGTTGGCCGCGCTCCAGGACCGACTCGAGGCCCGCGCACAGCGCCAGGGCGCTCTTGCCGGTGCCGGCGCGGCCGCCGAGTGAGACGATGCCCACCTCGGGGTCCAGCAGCAGGTCGATAGCGAGGCGCTGCTCGGCACTGCGACCCCGCAGACCGAACACTTCACGGTCGCCCCGCACCAGCCGCACCACGCCCTCCCCGAGCACCCGCCCGAGTGCCGAGCCGCGATCCGAGTGCAGGACCACGCCGGTGTTCACCGGCATCGCCTCAGCCTCGGGCAGCATGGCCGATTCCGCCTCGTAGAGGTCTGCCATCGTGGCCGAGTCCAGGTCGACGTGTTCCATCCCGGTCCAGCCGCTCGACGGCGCCTGCTCAGCCAGGTATTCCTCCGCCGCCAGGCCGATCGAGGCGGCCTTGACGCGCATGGGCAGGTCCTTGGAGACCACCACCACGTCCAGCCCCTCGGTGGCCAGGTTCATTGCCACCGCGAGGATGCGGCTGTCATTGTCGCCAAGCTGCAGGCCACTGGGGAGCACCGCCTGGTTCGAGTGGTTCAGCTCCACCCGGACCGTGCCCCCGTTCTCGTTCACCTGGATCGGGAAGTCGAGCCGCTCGTGCTCCATCCGCAAGTCGTCAAGGGCGCGCAGGGCCTTGCGCGCAAAGTAGCCAAGTTCCGGGTCGTGCCGCTTCTTCTCGAGTTCCGCGATCACAATCACCGGCAGCACGACGGCGTGCTCGGCGAAGCGGAACAGCGCGGTCGGATCAGACAACAGCACCGAAGTGTCGAGCACATAGGTGCGCTCCTTGGTAGCTGCGCCATCCTTGGCTGCAACGGACTGGGACGGGTGAGGTGCTGACGTCTGGGCCACTGCCACTCCAACCCCCGAGCGCACTCGGTTGTTCACTTGGCGGTCCGGCCCGGACCTGGTGGCACTGCAACTCGTCAGGGCCGATCCGATCGGGCGAGGTGCCCGATTGCCACTGACGCTAATCCCGTTCGGGGCATTCCGGGCAGCACGACACGCCCGAGTCGAGGAACCGTCATCCGGCGGAAACCTGACCGCGGCGTAGGGCCGGGCGCGCTCCTCCTCGGCGCGCGGCGCAGCCGATTAGGACAGTGCGAGGCTGGCGCGTGCGTACGACACCAGTGCCAGGCGCAGCATCTCAAAGCTCTCGTCATCCGAGGACACGTGCACACTCAGGCGCACCGAGTCCGAGTGGCGAGTCGCGGTAATGCCGTGGTTGTGCAGCGCAGCACTCAATCGCGCCACCGCGGCCGGCTCCCCTGGCGCGAGCGCGACGATGCCTGCCCGGCCCTCATCCTCACGGGGCGTCAGCACCCGCACGCCGAACTCGTCCGCCAGCGCCATGATGCGTGCAGCAGCCTCCAGCACTGCCTGCTGGAGCACCGGCAAGCCCACCTCGGCGATCGATTCCAGGGCCACCGAGAAGCGCGCCTGGGCGACCGGGTTCGGCGGGCCGATCTGGAACGACTCCGCCTTGCGCGGCGGCATCGGCACCTCGCTGAGCGGAGCTTCCGGACCCGAGGCAGTGAAGCCAGACAACACCGGCTCGATCCGCTCTAGAGCACGGTCGGTGAAGGCCAGGAAGCCGGTGTCGTAGCCCGCCCGCACCCACTTGAAGCCGTTGGTGAGCACCACATCGGCGGCCGCATAATCCTCGTCGAGGACACCGAAGCCCTGCGCCGCGTTCACAATCAGCAGCCGGTCCGGGCCGATCGCCTCGCGCAAGCCGACGAGGTCAGCCCGCGCACCGGTCCGATAGTCCACCTGCGAGACCACGAGAGCCTCAGTACCGGTGTTGGTCTGTTCCCGGACCAGCTCCGGCGTCAGACGGCCACCGTCAGTAACGAGCCACACCGGGATCAGTCGACCCAGTGCCTGCGCCGAGCGCACCGCTGCGTAGCTGCTACTGGGGAAATCCGTCGGCGAGAGCATGACCCCGCCGCTGAGCCCCAACAGCGTCATCATCAGTGCGGTCGACGAATTGGGGGTGAACACCACGTTCTGGGGCGCGAACGACGTCAGCGCGGCGACCGCGTTCTGCACCCGCTCCGCCTGACGCGCGCCGTAGTCGAGCGAGCCGAAGCGGGCTCGCCGCAGCACGTCGAGTTCACCGAGGACTTCCTCCTGGACCCGCTGCGACAGCGGACCCACATTGGCGTAGTCAAAGTAGCCGGGCTCATCAATGAAACCGGCGCGAAAGGATGCAAGCGAACTCATGGGGACTCTCCTCCTGCCACTCCGAGCCTACCGGAGGCGACGGGGGCTTTCCCGAGTGTGACCAGACGGCGCCTCGACATTGGGGTCGGGGTGGACCTAGCCCCCGAAGCGGCGCTGCCGTCCGGCATAGTCGCGCAACGCTCGCAGAAAGTCGACCTCACGGAAGTCAGGCCAGAGCGCCTCGGTGAAGTGGAACTCGCTGTGCGCGCTCTGCCAGATGAGGAAGCCGCTGAGTCGCTGCTCGCCGGAGGTGCGGATGATCAGGTCCGGGTCCGGCTGGCCGCCGGTGTAGAGATGCTCGGCGATCATCTCCGGGGTGATCTGTTCGGCGAGGCTGCGCAGCGATCCACCCTGCGCCTCGTGATGCAGCAGCAAGGCCCGAACCGCGTCCGCGATTTCGTGTCGACCACCGTATCCAACAGCGAGATTAACCCGTAGACCCTCAGACTGCGCACTGGTCGTTTCGGCCTGCGTGAGCGCCTGGACCAACGGATCTGGCAGCAAGGTCTTGTCGCCGGCGTGCCCGACCCGATATCCGCCCGCAACGAGGTCGTCCGCCAGACCGGCGATGATGCCGCAGAGCTGGTCCACCTCGTCAGTGGAGCGAGCGGTGAGGTTATCGGTAGAGAGCAGGTACAGCGTGACCGTCGATACCCCAGCAGTCTGGCACCAGCCCAGGAATTCGATGATCTTGGCCGCTCCGGCACGATGCCCCATGGCTGCGGGACCACTGCCGCGCTGCCGTGCCCAGCGACGATTGCCATCCAAGATCACCGCGACGTGCGCGGGAATCCGACCACCGTGAAGTTGTCGACGCAGGCGCTGTTCGTAGACCCGATAGAGCGCTGCGCGACCTGGCTTCTTCGGCTGCCGTGACACGTAGGCAACCGTACCGCATTCCGCCATGCGTGACTGTGTACAAACTGGATCTGTCCGTCCCGGAGTTCCCTTGTATGCGCCCGAAAATCCGAGCCCATCCAGGTTCGGGCACAGCGGCGCGCACTACGCTTGGAACATGGCACAGCCCCGCTCCGACGAACCCAATTCCACCGCTGAGCCCGGCCCTGCCGCCTCGCAGTCTGCCGCAGCTCAGGCCATTGACGCTTTGCGACAGCCGGCCGTCAATGAAGCCACCGGCGCCGATCTGCCGAACGTGCCACTGCTGGATGCGGCGGAGACTCAACCAAGCACCGAGGCCAAGCCGCTGTGGCGTGGTTGGATTCACGCGGGTACCTTCCCGCTGGCGATCGCCGCGGGCACGGTCCTCGTCGCCCTCGCCGTCGGCCCCGCCGCCAAGACCGGCACCGCAATGTTCATGGCAACGTCACTGCTGTTGTTCGGCATCTCGGCGCTGTACCACCGCTTCAACTGGAGCGAGCAGACCCGCCTGGTGTTCAAGCGCCTCGACCACGCGAACATCTTCCTGCTGATCGCCGGCACCTACACGCCGATCTCGCTGCTGGCACTCCCCCTCGAGAAGGGCTTGCTGCTGCTCATCCTGGTGTGGGCTGGCGCCCTGCTCGGCATCGGATTCCGAGTGTTCTGGATCGGCGCGCCGCGCTGGCTGTACGTTCCGCTGTACGTCCTGCTCGGCTGGGCGGCCATGATGTACATCGTCGACTTGCTGAATGCGAACGTCGCGATGATGATCCTGGTGCTCGTCGGTGGCCTGTTCTACACCGTGGGCGCAGTGTTCTACGGCTTCAAGCGGCCAAACCCGATCCCGGGTGTATTCGGCTTCCACGAACTGTTCCACCTGTGCACGGTGCTGGCATTCCTCTGCCACTGGACCGCGGTGCTGCTGGTGGCGATCAACCCGCCGTTTAACGGCTAGGACCGATCCAGCCCATGCAGGTCGCCGACACCCCGTGATGGGGCGAGGCGCGACTTACTTCGCGTCGTCGGCAGCCGTCGCGGCCGCATCCTCGTTGCCGTCCGCAGCAGGAGCCTCCTGGCCCGATGCCTGTGCGGCGGCTTCCGCCTGAGCTGCCTCCGCATCGAGCAGCGCCTCGGCCTCCTCGCGATACTGCACCCGGCGCAGACGACGCACCAGATCGATGCCCAGCACGATTACTGCGAGGCCGACCGCAGCGGTAGCGATAAAACCAGCCGGACCGGGGGTGACGGCGTTACGGTCGAAGCCCTCGGTGGTGGCAGCGAGGAGCAGGGCGGCGGATGCGGAAACGAGAGCCATAATGCCCCCATTCTGCCCCATGATTACCGCAAGGATGCCTCGCAGACTGCAGCGCACCCCCCATCACCCACGTATCGCCCAGGCCGCATCGAGCAGAATAGGACCATGGACTCCGCACTGCCCTCGACCACTGCACTGGCCGTGGACCCCGACTCGGACCTGGCGAGTGAGCTCGAAGCTGAGCGTCCCCGGTCGGGCGCGAGTCGTCGCAGCCTGATCCTGGGCTGGTCGGCCGTCGTCGCCGCAGTGGGCCTCATCGCGGTCGCGGTCTTTGGACTGCGGGCCGCCAATGAGAACTTCCTCGCCATTGATATTGACGTGGTGGGCACCGAGATCCTCAGCGACCGTCAGATCACTGTCGGCGGCCAGATTACCGCCGACCCGACCCGGGCGGTGTCGTGCCAGGTCGTCGCCCAGTCGGCACAGAAGGCCGTGGTTGGCTTCGTGGTTGTGGAGTTGCCGGCCAGTGAGCACCCGACCCGCAGCTTCCGTGTCGCCGTGACCACGACGGAACAAGCCGTCATCGGCTTGATCCCGTCCTGCTGGCTGGCCTAACATCATTGCAATGGCCGCCCACGATGGGCGGTCTTGTGTTTATCTCCCGTCCGCTGCCGCATGCTGCAGCGTGTCCCTCCCAGAAAGTGAGGCGCGTCGTGACTCAGGATGCCCCCAGCACCACTTGGCTGAGCCAGGAAGCGTACGACCGTCTGACCGCAGAACTGAACCACTTGGTCAACGTCGGTCGTCGTGAAATCGCCGCCACCATTGAAGCTGCCCGCGAAGAGGGTGACCTGAAGGAGAACGCCGGCTACCACGCCGCCAAGGACGAGCAGGCCCTGATCGAGGCCCGGATCCGTTCGCTCCAGTCGCTGCTCGAGCACGCCGTCGTCGGCGAGGCCGCCCCGAGCGACGGCACCGTGCGCCAGGGCATGGTGGTGACCGTCAAGGTGCACGGCGAGGAGACCACCTTCCTGCTCGGCAGCCGCGAGCTCGCCGGCGAGACCGACATCGAGATCCTCAGCGACCAGAGCCCGCTTGGCGCGGCCCTGATCGGCGCCAAGGTTGGTGAAGCGGGCAGCTATGTCGGCAATAGCGGCCGCGAGGTGGCCTTTGAGGTGATTTCGGCGGAACCCTTCCAGGGCTAACCCAGGACGACACACGCGGCGCCGGATTCCAGGATCCGGCGCCGCGTTCATGTTCGGCGGTGTGGCTAGCCGACGCGAGGCTGGTAGCCAGCCTCAATGAGCCGGCTGAGCACCAGCTCGGCATGCTCGTCACCGCGGGTCTCGATATGCACATCGAGTTCCACCTCGGAGATCTGCAGGTCCATGTTGTGGCGAGTGTGCAGCACCTCGACCACATTGGCGTCCGCGTCCGCGATGATCTCGGCGATCCGCGCCAACTGGCCCGGGCGGTCCGGCAGCGGGATGCTGAGCTTGACGTAGCGGTGCGCAGCAGCCAAACCACGGTTGATGACGCGCTCAACCATCATTGGATCGATGTTGCCACCCGACAGCAGCGCCACCGTGGTGCCTTCGAAGTGCACGCGTCCCGAAAGGAGCGCTGCCACCGAGGCGGCACCGGCTGGCTCCACGATCAGCTTGGTGCGCTCCAGCAGCGTCAGCAGCGCCTGTGCGATTTCGTCGTCACTGACGGTGACCACCTCGTCGACGAGTTCCGCCACCATCTGGAAGTTCAGGTCACCAGGGCGCGAGACCGCGATACCGTCGGCGATCGTCGGCTTGATCGAGATCTGGGTCGGCTTGCCCGCTTGCAGTGATGGCGGGTAGGCCGCGGCATTCTCTGCTTGCACGCCGACGATACAGAAGCGTCGGCCAAGTTCGGCCTCCTTGGCACGCAGGGCGCCAGCGACGCCCGAGATCAAGCCACCACCACCGATGGGGATGATCACTGTGGTCACGTCGGGGCACTGGCTGAGGATTTCGAGGGCCAGCGTGCCCTGACCAGCGATGACGTCGCGGTGATCGTACGGCGGAATGAAGGTGGCCCCGGTACGCTCGGCGAACTCGGTGGCGGCGCTCAGCGTCTCATTGAAGGTGTTGCCATGCAGCACCACTTCCGCGCCGTAGCGACGGGTCGCCTGCAACTTCGGCAGGGCAACGCCCACCGGCATGAAGATCGTGGCCTTCAGGCCGAGTTCCCGGGCGGCATAGGCGACGCCCTGGGCATGGTTGCCTGCCGAGGCGGCCACGACACCGGCCGTGCGCTGCGCCTCGTCCAACTGCGCGATGCGGTTGAATGCCCCGCGCAGCTTGTACGAGCCAGTGCGCTGCAGATTCTCCGCCTTCAGGAAGACCGGTACGCCAGCAAGTTCGGCCAGGAACTTGGAGCTCAGCAGCGGCGTGCGCTGCGCGACACCGTCCAGGCGAGCCGCAGCAGCCTCATACTCGGCCAGCGTCGGCGGCGTGCCCAGGTCGTGCCCGGCAGGCGTCTCAGCGGAGCTCATTACGCGTCCTTTCCAGCGTCGGCGGGCTGCTCGAGGGCAGCGTCACGCCAAGAACCTTCAGCGATGGTGTGCACCGCCGTGTTGATCAGGGCCACCAGTGGCACCGCGAACAGGGCTCCAGCGATCCCAGCGACCATCGTGCCACCGGTCACGGCCAGCACCACAGCCAGCGGGTGAATCTTGACGGCGCTGCTCATCAGAATCGGTTGCAGCACGTGACCCTCGACTTGCTGCACCAGCAGCACCACACCCAGCATGATGACTGCGGCAACCCAACCGTTGAACAGCAGGGCGAAGAGCACCGCGACCGCACCCGTGACGATGGCACCCACGATTGGGACAAAGGCGCCGAGGAACACGAGCACGCCCAGCGGGATGGCCAGGCCTGGCGTCACCAGCCAGATCGCTCCAACCCCGATGCCAATCGCGTCGACCAGGGCAACGAGAATTTGGGTGCGAATGAAGTTCCCGAGCGAGATCCAACCCGCCTTGCCTCCAGCGTCGGCAGCGGCACGAGCCCGCCTCGGCAGGATGCCCACGGTCCAGGCCCAGATCTGCCGACCATCCCAGAGGATGAAGATCGTGGCGAACAGCGCCAGCAACAGGCCAGCACCGAAATGTCCGACCACCGACCCCACGGATGCGGCACCGGTCAGCAGCCACTGCGTGTTCTCTTGCAGGGTCTCACCGATGCTCTCGATCCACTCATCGAAGTCCACGGCCGTGATCTGCAGTGGCGAGGTCAGCAGGAATTCACGGAACTGTTCGAAGGCCGAGACGGCGCGGGCCTGTAGTTCGTGCCGAACACCCACGACCTGCAACACCACCAGAGTGACCAGACCAGCCACCACGGTGATGAGTCCAAGTTCAGTCACGGCGACGGCGAGACCACGCCGCCAGCCGGCGCGCTCCAGACGGTCAACAACCGGGACCAGCAGTGCGCTCAGCAACAGCGCAACGAGGACCGGCACCACCAGGTATCGCAATTGGATGATCAGCCAGATCAGGACCGCGATCACGCCAGCGATGGCGAGCAGCCGCCATGACCAGGCTCCCGCGACCTGCACGCCCCACGGGACGGCGTTGAGGACTGGGCCGTGTTCGCGCGGAGCATCCGTCCGCGATCGCGGACCTACACCGGTGTCACCGGTGGCGACCGTCGAGCCCTCGCTGCGGCGATTACGGCGCGCGGGCGTTGCGGGCGCGCTGCTGTCGACGACCGCCTCGGTGTCCTTCTCGCTCACAGAGGAAAGTCTAGGCGCTGCGTGCCTAGAAACCGCCGCCGATGGTGCGCAGTCGCTGGACGCGATCCGCGGTGGCCGGGTGGGTGGCGAACAGCTTGTTCAGGCCGCCCTTCAGCGGGTTCGAGAACCACAGATGCGACATCGAGGTGCTCTGGTGCTGCAGCGGAATCGCGGCTGCCTCGATTTTCTCAAGGGCGCTGGCCAGGCCTTCGGGGTAGCGCGTGATCAGCGCGCCGGTGGCGTCGGCCAGGAATTCGCGCTGGCGCGAAACGGCTGCCTGCACCAGTGCGGCAACGATGGGGGCAATGATCATGGCGACCAGGCCCACAATCATGATCGCCGGGTGGCTGTTCTTGTTGTTGCGGCTGTAGAAGGCCATGCGGAAGAGCATGTCCGCGAGGAAGCCGATGGCAACGACCAGGCCGAACACGACCATGTTCAGGCGCACGTCGAAGTTCTTGATGTGGCCGAGTTCGTGGGCGATGACGCCTTCGAGCTCGGTCTTGTTCAGGATCTCGAGCAAGCCGGTGGTGACCGCCACAGCGGCCTTGTCCGGCGAGTTCCCGGTCGCGAAGGCGTTCGGCGAGGCGTCCTGCACGATGTAGACCTTGGGCATCGGCATGCCCTGCGAGATCACCAGGTTTTCGACCAGGTTGTACAGGTCCGGGAAATCGCCGCGCTGGATCTCGCGAGCACCGGTCATCGCCAGCACCTCGCGGCTGGCAGCGAAGTACTGGATGAGTGCATATGCCCCGGCACCGATGATCGTGCCGACGGTGATCCAGAGTTCGTTGTAGATCGCTCCGGCCAGCAGGCCAAGCAGACCGATGATGATGATGAACAGCGACATCACCAGGATGGTGCGGCGCTTGTTCGACGCGATGGCGCTATACATGGCTCACTTCCCTTCCCGGGTGCCTGGGGAGTCCCCTGGCACCCGGGCCGGTTGATGGTCGTTGGTCGGTCTTAGAACTGCACGCGCGGGGCGTCAGCAATAGCGGCCGAGTCGGCAACCTCGAAGAACTCACGCTCACCGAAGCCCAGGTTGCGGGCGAAGACGTTGTTCGGGAAGACCTTGATCTTGGTGTTCAGGTCGCGCACACCACCGTTGTAGAAGCGACGTGAGGCCTGAATCTTGTCTTCGGTGTTGACCAGTTCACCCTGGAGCTGCAGGTAATTCTGGCTGGCCTGCAGGGTCGGGTAGGCCTCGGCCACCGCGAACAGGCTCTTGAGTGCGCTCTGCAGGTGACCTTCGGCCTTCGCTGCTTCGGCGGGGCCCTGGGCGCTCAGCGACTCGGCGCGGGCCTTGGTGACCGCCTCGAAGACGCCCTTCTCGTGCGCCGCGTAGCCCTTGACCGTTTCGATCAGGTTCGGCAGCAGGTCAGCACGACGCTTCAGCTGGACGGTGATGTCGCTCCACGCCTCGTCCACACGGACGTTCAGCGTGACCAGGCTGTTGTAGGTGACCCAAAGGTAGAGGCCGACGACAACGACGAGGCCGACAATGACAAGCACGAGAATAAGCCACGGTTCCATAGCGCCATGCTATCGGAACGGCATTGGCAATAGCAGGGTTTTTTGCTCCCCTGGGCGAAGACTCAGCCAGACGAGGGGGTGACCGGAGCGAATGTGCTCCCGATCATGGGAGCGCTCCCAATCAGTGCGGGGTGATCGCGCCTCGGGGTGCCTGGACGCGGTCACACGGCAACGTCACTGTGGCTGCCGAACCGCTCAGGGTGCGGTGTCGGTATTGGTGTCGCGGTGGAGCAGCCCCGGTGCTAGGCGGTGGCGCGCAAGCAGCGAGCGTCGCACTCATGCTTGCGGTGCATGGCGCGGAACTCTCGCGGCGAGACGCCATAGGCGCTCTTGAACAGTCGGCTGAAATGCGCCGCGTCGGGCAGGCCCCAGCGGACGCCGATGGCGCTGATGGTGGTCGACTCCGACGAGTCCGAGAACAGATCCTGACGACAGTGCTCGAGTCGACGCTGGCGAATCCAGCCGGCGATGGTGAGCCCCTCCGCCTCGAACAGCCGGTACAGCGTCCGGGTCGAGACGTTGATCTCCCGCGCGATCTGGTCCGGGTTGAGGTCTTCGTCCCCGAGACGGTCCTCAATCACATCCTTGGCCAGGTCCAGCAAGGTGCGGCTCTGCTGCACCCCGGGCGCTTCACACATCGCCGCGAGCAGGCCCGCGACGTGCCGGGCGACGCGCTTGGACGCCTCGGTCTCAATTGCGATCGACTCGCTGGCCAGGGCGCGCAGCATGTGGCTCATCAGACCGGCGGTGCCGGACTGCGCCACCGAGATTGGGCGACCAGCCGCTGCCGTCAGCGCCTGCGCGTGCACGGCGGCGAAGGGGGCGGCGAGGCGCAACACAATTGCTCCCTCTTCCGCCGTCACCAGCAGGGCACCTTCCATCGCGGGCGGCGCGACCAAAATGTGCTCGGGCTGGAGCGTAATGAGCTCCTCATCCGCCCGCACTGTGACGGTGCCGCGATCAGCGAACAGGGCGACGCAGCCCCAGTGATCATCGTGACCAGGCGCGCGCAACTTCCAGTTGCCCGCTGCCATCGTGCTGACTTGAATTGCTGCGCTTGGCAACGGCACCGCTGCCGTCACCGGATGCGCGCTCAAAGCGTTCTTCGACATACGCTGCGCAAGACTCTGAGAGTCGTGCATAACACCTCCTTGTGTAATGCATCGGGGCATGACCGAGCCAAGGAGAAGTTCCTGAACCCGATCAGGCGCCTAGTGCCAGGTTGACACGGAACGACAAAAAACGGAAATCGATACTTGCTTATGTTCCGTAGTTCCCCCTAGCCGCGTCGAGGCGCAGCCCCATCCGACGCGCCACCAGGGCCGCGGCCACGGCGACTGCCGCCAGCAGGGACATGAACAGCCACATCACGCTGAACCCAAAGCCAGATACCAAGCCACCCGCGATCACCGGTCCGGCCGAAGTCCCGACGAAGGTGCCGATCTGCACGATCGCGGCCGCTTCCCGAGTGCGACCCGGTGAGCGCAGATGCACGATGTAGTGCGACAGCCCAGCCCAGCCCCATCCGATCGCGATCGCGATGAATCCGGCCACCAGGAAGACCACGTCCCAGGGCACGATGGCCATCAGCAGCGTCGAGATCGCGGACGCCGACAGCATCGCAGCGATGGTCAGCAGCGAGGCCCGCCCCGGCTTGCCCGAGATCATGCCCAGGATGATGCGGTCCGCAGCGCACGCCAGACCCGCGGCGCTGAAGACGGTGGCGGCAAGCGCCACGTTGATGCCCCGATCAATCGAGGCGAGCACAGTGAAGGCCGCGATACCGCTTGCAGCCGCTCCCCCGCAGCCGGTCATGATCGAGCTCACCCGGAGGTAGCGCTTCTGATCCGCGGGCATGGGGCCGAGCGCTGCAGGGGTGCCGTGCTCGCGGGCAGCGCCGCGACGACTCGGGAAAGCAAACACCCCGAGCAAGACCAACAGCGACAGCCCTGCGCAGACCAAGTAGGCGGTCTGCCAGTTGAACTGCAGCACGATCGTCGGCACGGTCAGGCCCGCCACAAAGGAGGCCAAGGGCACGCCGGCCTGTTTGAAGCCGAAGGCGAGCCCCTGCCACGAGCTGGGCACAAAGCGCCCCAGCAAGTCATTGCTGGATGGATGGCTCAGTCCATTACTGACGCCGCTCAGGGTGGCCCACAGCAAGATCCAGTGCCAAGTGGGCGCGAGCAGCGCTATGGCCACCAACGTGCCGAGTGAGAGCGTCAGCGCCACGATCAGGGTGTGCTCGGTGCTCATTCGGCGGGACAGCCACGGTGTCGACCATGAGGCGACTGCGCCGCCCAGGCCGAAGCCAGCGACAGCGGCGCCCACGGCCCAGGCCGGGAAGTGCAGGTCCTGGTCCATCGCTGCGGCAGCGACCCCGAGCAGGAAGCCCGCGGTATTCGTCACGATGGTGGAGGTCACCGCCAGCAGCATGGCTGGGACGGCGAGGTGCGGAAAAGTTCCGTGCTTGGACGGCATGGGTCATCGTTTCGGCTCGGCCAGTAAGAATCGGTGGCCCGGACATCCGCACGTGCACGCAGGCCCCGCCTTCAGGCTAACCCCGAATGGTGCGAAACGGGGAATCGGCTACGAGTCGGTCGCAATCGGCGCAGTGACCGCCTTGGTGACCTGCACCAGGTCCGCTGGCGCCAGGCTGATATCGAAGCCGCGACGACCGCCCGAGACATACACCCGGTCGAAGTCGAGCGCGGACTGGTCGATGACCGTGCGCAGCGCCTTGCGCTGACCGATCGGCGAGATGCCGCCGGCGACGTAGCCGCTGGACCGCTCGGCGTCAGCAACCTTCGCCATCGCGAGCTTCTTCACACCCAGCGCCGCGGCGAGCGCCTTGAGATCCAGTTGCCCGGCCACGGGAACGACACCGACCACGAGTTCGCTGCCAGTATCGGCCACCAGGGTCTTGAACACTTGCGCAGCGGGCACGCCCAGCGCCTCAGCGGCCTCCAGCCCGTACGACGCGGCCGACGGGTCATGGTGGTAGGGATGTTCGCCAAAGGCGATGTCGGCGGCCTGCAACGCGCGCACGGCGGGGGTGGACCCGGACGCCTTCGATGCCTTCGCCATGTGTGTACTCACTTTCAGTACCCCCGCAGGGGTTCGAACCCTGACTGGAGCGATTTTAAGTCGCCTGCCTCTGCCAATTGGGCTACGGGGGCTCGCGGTGCATGCACCGCTGTCCTCAACGATAGCGAAGGGCCCCCGCACTGTGCGGAGGCCCTTCGTCACACTCGGCCCGTCACGGGCCGAAGTGGACTACTTTGCGGCAGCCTTCTTGGCGGCCGGCTTCTTCTCGGCGGCCGGAGCGGCAGCCGGCTCAGCCGGACGCGGACGTGAGGCGAAGCGCTCGAACTCGTAGCGCGGAGTCTGGGTGGCGCTGAGTTCGACGGTGTCGCGACGCAGGAAGAAGTGGCCGATCCAGCCACCGAAGACGCGCAGCTTGCGCTCCCAGGTCGGAATGGCGAGGCCATGGTAGCCGCGGTGGGCCAGCCAAGCGATCCAGCCCTTGAGCCAGAACTTCTTCTTGCCACCGGTGAACACACCGTTCCAGAGACCGAGGCCGGCGACGGCGCCGATGCTGTGGTGCAGGTACTCACGCGGCTCTTCGCCACGCAGCACGGCAGCAACGTTCTTGGCCAGCAGCTTGCCCTGACGGACGGCATGCTGCGCGTTCGGCACGCAGAAGCCAGCCACACCGTTGCCGGTAAGGTCCGGGACAGCAGCCACGTCACCGGCGGTCCAGGCACCCTCGACGATGCCCTCGTCGCCCTCGACACGCAGGTCGGCGCGGGCGCGCAGGCGGCCGCGCTCTTCGACTGGCAGGTCGGTGGAGCGAACCACCGGGTTCGCCATCACACCGGCGGTCCAGACGATCAGGTCGGACTCGAAGGTCTCGCCAGTCGACAGCTCGATCTTGCCACCGACGGCCGAGGCGAGCTGGGTGTCAAGGTGCACCTGAGCGCCGTGCTGGGCCAGCGACTTGATCACCCAGAGGCTGGCCTCGTGGCTCACCTCGGGCATGATGCGGCCCATCGCCTCAATGAGGTGGAAGTGGGTGTCCTCAAACTTGAGGGTCGGGTGCTGGCGGACCAGGTAGCTGGCCAGCGAGCGCAGCTCAGCGAACACCTCGATACCGGCGAAGCCACCACCGACGACGGTGACGGTCAGCAGGCGGTCACGTTCCGGGCCAGCCGGCAGGGCTGCGGCCTTGTGGAAGTTGCTGATCAGGCGGTCGCGGATGGCGGCAGCCTCTTCGACGTTCTTCAGACCGAATGCCTCGTCGGCGACACCCGGAATCGGGAAGGTGCGCGAGACGGCACCAGCGGTCACGAGCACCACGTCGTAGTCGATCTCAAAGGTCTTGCCATCCGCGTTTGCAGCGGTCACCTTCTTGTCCGCGTGCGAGATACCAGTGACTGCAGCGGTGATGACGTTGGTGCGCTTGAGGTGACGGCGGTGCGAAACGACCGTGTGGCGCGGCTCAACGCTGCCCGCAGCGACTTCCGGCAGCAGCGGCTGGTAGGTCATGTACGGGCGCGGGTCGATCAGGGTGACCTCCGCCTCCCCACGACGCAGAATGCGCTCAAGCTTGCGCGCTGCATAGAAGCCGGCGTATCCACCACCGACGATGACGATCTTGGTCACTGTGGGACTTCTTCCTTCAGCAATAGGAGAACCAAACTAATCTACCCCCGACGACGTGCGCGCCAGAAATATCGACCTGCCGCGATCAGGAGGAGGATCGCGCAGAGCCCGAAGCCGCCGATCACCCACGCTGGCAGCCAGTCATTGCGAAGCGTGGTCATCGAGGGCAGGAAGCCCCATTCCGCCACGTCCGAGGCTGATTCTACCCGCTCCACGCCCTCCGGTGCAGAACCCGGTTCCGGATTCGTCGGTTCGGGGCCCGATTCTGCCCTGCGATAGAGCCGAATCCACTCCTTCAAATCCCCCATCGGGTTCTCGGACACGGTGGGCACCTTCGCGGATACCGCCTTTGCGGCATCCACCAGGCCACGGCCGTAGATCGGGTCGACCACCTGCGAGGATTGCGGTTTGGCCGTGGCAATGATGCGCTGAATCACATTGTTCGCGTCCAGGTCCGGATGCGCCGAGCGCACCAGGGCGACAATACCGGACACGATCGGCGCGGCACCGCTGGTCCCAGCCCAGGTGACGTAGCCGTTGCCGGGGATGGCGCCAACCAGGTCCTCACTCGGAGCGCTCACGCCAATGGTGATGCCCTGCGTCGAGGCGTCGAAGCTGGCCTTGCCCCGCCGGTCAACGCCCGCGACCGTCAGGACGCCCGGAATGGTGGCTGGAGCACCCACCATGGTCGTGCCGCTGCCTCGGTTGCCCGCTGCTGCAACGACGACCACGTCATGCTCGAAGGCGTAGAGGAAGGCCTTGTCCCAGGACTCCGGCCAGGTCGCGCTGGTGCGGGTCAGGGACAGGTTGATCACGTCAGCGCCGTGGTCGACCGCCCAAATGACTGCGTCCGCGATCTGCTGATCCAGATCACCACCCATGCCGAACCCCAACGAGATGGCGAGCAGGTCCGCCTTGGGCGCCACCCCGATGATGCCGTCACTGCCACGACCACGACCGGCCGCCAGGGAGGCCACCATGGTGCCGTGGTCGGGATCCACGCCGATGCCGGCGGTGCCGTCGCGCACGCCACGACCGGACATGTCGGCACCGTCGACGACCGCCCCGACGAGGTCCTGGTGACTGGCGTCGACACCGGAGTCGATGATGGCGATCCGCACGCCCTCACCCTTGGTGGTCTGCCAGGCCTTGGTAATGCCGTACTCGCTGAGCCACCACTGGTAGTCCCGCACCCAGTCGGCCTGCGCCAGTGGCGCGGGCAGCACGGCCAGCACCAGAGCCAGCAGCACGGCAAGAGCCCCGCTGCGGCGGGCGGTCAGACTCAGGCGATGTTCGGTCACGCCAGCGGCTCCTCCCCCTCGGGCACTGTAATGTCAGCAAAGCCTGGATGACCGATCGCCGCAAGGGCCAGGTCGCCGATCGGGTTGAGTCCCGGCCCCGCCGCCAGCGAGTGGCCCGCCAGGGCGTGCAGACACTTCACCCGAGTCGGCATGCCACCGGCGGAGATGCCGTGGATCTCCTCCGGGTCACCAAAGTGCGCGCGGTCCTCGAGGTACTGCTGGTGGGCGGCGGCGTACTGGGCTGCGATCGCCGCATTGCGCTGCAGCAGGGCGGTGGCGCGCACCATGAAGCCATCCGCCTCGAGGCGGGACATCGCCGCGGTCAGCAACGGATGGGTCATGTAGTACAGGGTCGGGAACGGGGTGCCGTCCGGCAGGCGCGGCTCCGTTGCAACCACGGCGGGGCTCCCGTCGGGCATTCGTGCCGCAATGCCCAGCACCCCGCGGGGCGGTCGACCGAGC
>ENA-UOVV01000959-UOVV01000959.1-compost-metagenome-genome-assembly--contig:-NODE-959-length-26627-cov-8.221286_pt1 | contig 26627 bp, 21 predicted proteins | sample MGYA00238155_ERZ761577 | MGnify/ENA primary metagenome ERZ761577 (study PRJEB28898, sample SAMN06268775) | compost metagenome | isolation source: Emeryville, CA | place: USA:Emeryville, CA | collected...
GTCTCGAGGCCCTGCGCGGCAACGACCGTGCCGCCGAGGGTGAGCACCGCGATCAGCAGGGTGATGATCGGGTGACGCAGCGTCCACTTCAGCACCGGCACATAGCCTCGCTGCAACATGGTTTCCGGCCGCGCATCCACGTCCAGAGATTCACCCTGTTCCGCGTGCTCGATGTCACGCTTCGAGGGGCGCACGAACCAGTAGGCCAGCACCGGCACGATCGTCAGCGACACCACCAACGAGCTGAGCAGCGCCAGGGTGACGGTGAAGGCGAAGGGGCGGAACAGTTCGCCGACCATGCCATCGACCAGCACCAGCGGCAGGAACACGGCCACAGTAGTGATCGTCGAGGCGGTGATCGCGGCGGCGACTTCCTTCACCGCGTCCAGGATCGATTCGGCTCGCTCCTTGCCATAGCCGTAGTGCCGCTTGATGTTCTCGATGACCACGATGGAGTCGTCGACGACACGACCGATGGCGATCGTGAGGGCACCAAGGGTCAGCACGTTCAACGTGTAGCCGGCAGCACCGATACCGATCAGGGTCACCAGCACACTGGCCGGGATCGAGATGGCGGTCACGATCGTAGAGCGGAACGAGAACAGGAACAGCAGGATCACGATCACCGCAAAGAGCAGACCGAGCAGACCCTCCGAGGTCAGCGACTCAATCGAGTGCTCGATGAACGGCGCCTGATTGAACACGATGTCGAAGCGCAGGCCAGGGATGTCGGTGGACAGTTCGGCGAGGCGCTCCTCGACCGCGTGAGCCACGTCCACCGTGTTCGCGCTCGGCAGCTTGTTGATCGACATGGTCAGCGCTTCCACGCCATTCACGCGCGAGACGGAGGTCCGCGGGTTCTCGGTGATCTTCACCGAGGCGACGTCCGAGAGCTTCACCGACTTGACGCTCGGGATGCCGAAGGCGTCCGTGGTGGTGATCGGCATCACCAGGTTCTGCACGTCCTTCAGGGTGGTGAGCTTGCGGCCGGCCTGCACCGGCATGGTGATGTCCTTCGTGGTGATCTCACCGGCAGCGACCAGCACACCGTTGTTGCCGAGCACCTGCATCACGTCCTGGGTGGTGACACCCTTCTTGTCCATGTTCTTGGTATTCGGGGTGATCGTGACGCGCTCACCGGTGGCACCCAGCACGCCGGCTTCGCGAACACCGTCGAGGCGCTCCAGCTCGGGCACGACATCGTCATTGACCAGGTCGGCGAGCTGCGCGACGGTGCGGTCGGCACCACCCGAGACGGCGACCTGCATAATCGGCAGGTCCGAGAGGCTAAAGGAGAACACCTGCGGGTCGTCGACCTCGTCCGGCAGCGAGTTCTTGATGCGGCTGACCGCCTGGGTGATCTTCTGTTCAGCCCGGGCCAGATCGGTGCCGTACTCGAAGGTGGCGGTGATCATGGACAGACCGGTCGAGGAGGTGGCCACCGTCGACTCCAGGTCCGGCACCGACTGGATGGCCGTTTCGATCGGCGTGGACACGTCCTGGCTGACCACCTCGGGTGAAGCACCCGGGTAGCTCGAGACCACGATGAGCTGCGGCAACTGCAGCTCGGGCATCAGTTCCTGCTTCAGACCGCCCAACGAGAGCGCGCCGAAGACGGCGATCGAGATGGTGACCAGCGCCACGAGGGCGCGATTGCGCAGGCTGAACTTGGCCATAGTGTGCACGTCGGCGGGTTCCTCTCGGGGTGCGACGGCCGACGGATCACCGTGGGCCACTCATGGCCCATTCTGCCAGCCAATTCCGACCTCAGTTTGGATGTCCGCACACAGCGAAACGGGCGTCCTGGTCAGCATGCTGTCACTGACCCGACGCCCGCCTCGCGGTGGTGCCTTAGTCGGTCAGGGTCCGCTCCGCGTAGATGCGCATGGCATCCCGGACGAACTCGGGGCCACCCGGGGTCGCGGTGCTGTAGTTGACGCCGAAGCGCTCGTCCGCGACATACATCTCGCCGAGGCCGATGAAGGCCTCCGCGGTCGGCTCGCGACCGCCCCAGGCCACCGTGATCCACTGCCACTGCTGCGCGGCCAGGTCCTGGGCCTCGTCCGAATCCGGCGTCACGCCGCGGTCGAAGGCGGCCTTCCACGCCTCGATCAGACGCTTCGATTCGGCGCCAAACCGTTCCTTGTCCGCCATGGTGAGTCCCTCCAACCAGGCTTCGCTGCGATCGCGGGCTTCGGTGCCCCACCGCTCGGCGACCTCGTCGCGGTACTGGGTGTGGTCGAAGCCATCCAACATCTCGTGTGCGCTCATCGTTGTTCCTTCCTGCAGTGCGGTGATGGTGGCTCGCACCGCAGCGAGCTGGCGGTCAATCCGCCCTCGTTCCTGTTCCAGCCACTCGGCATGCGTGCGCAGTGCTTCGGCATCGTCAGTGTGCCCTTCGAGGACCCGGGCGATCTCGGGCAGGCGCACGCCCAGGTCGCGCAGCAGCAGCACGCGCTGCAGCCGCCGGATGGCGGTCTGGTCGTAGTAGCGGATGCCACCGGCGCCGACTCTGCTCGGCCGCACCAGCCCCAGCTGGCCGTAGTGCCGCAGCGTCCGGCTGGTGATGCCCGAGAGGCGCACCACGTCCTGAATGGGCCAATCCATTGCGTTCCTCTCGGTTGGGCTGCGCCCGATCGGCGCCGCTGCACTCACGCTACAACTTGACGTTGCGTCAACTGCAAGCCGAATGTGCACCGTCACTGTGCGGGAACCAGCCAGGCGGCCCCACCCGCTTCACCGTCCCCGGACCGCCATGGGCATAGGCTGCTGCCATGACCGCCCAGGGCACCGGCACCGCACCCGCTGCGCCGCTCACCGCCACCATCGTTGCGGTCGCCCTCGGTGGGGCGCTCGGTGCACTCTCGCGCTGGGGCATCGACCTGGCCCTGACCTCGAGCGCTGCGCCCGCGGGTGCTGGCACTCTCGTCGTCAACGTGCTCGGCAGCCTCGTGCTCGGCCTCATCACCGGCGCGGCCTGGTTCGCCCTCCCCGCCTGGCTGCGGGTCGGCATCGGCACCGGCTTTCTCGGCGGCTTCACTACCTACTCGGCGCTGGCGTTGCTGGCCGCCGAGCAACTCTTCGTCGCGCCCTGGGCGGCCGCGCTCGGACTGGTGCTGAACGTGGCACTCGGGCTTGCGGCCGCGTGGGTCGGGGTGCGCCTGGGGCAACGATGGACGGCCGGGACGGAGGCTGCGGGATGAGCGCGCTGCTGCTGGCGCTCGGCATCGCTGCGGCGGGCGCGATCGGCGCGCTGCTGCGGTTCTGGGTGCAGCGCATCGTCCGCGATAGCTTCCTGGCCCTGCTGGTGGTGAACCTGGCCGGATCTCTGTGGGCGGGCCTCGTGGCCGGGCTTGGCATTCACTGGTTTCCAGCACAGTCCTGGTCGCTGCCCGCCGAATGGGTCGCCATCCTGATCGTCGGCATCGCCGGCGCGCTCACCACCTTCGGCTCTTGGACGGTCCTGGAAGTGACCACACCACTGGACAAGGGCAGACGAGCAGCCCGTCTCGCTGCTATGGTGCTCGGGACAGTATTCGCAGCACTGCTTGGCCTCGGTCTGGCTGCCGGGATGTACGGCCTGTTCAGATAGGAACACTCGCCGCCTCCCCAGCCAGTGAGAACGTCGCGTGCTACGATGGTCGGTACATTTGATCAACTGCGGTTCGGCACCGTCCCATCGGTTGCTGATCAAGAACGAAGAGGGGGTCATGCATGGGGCGTGGCCGTCAAAAAGCGAAGCAGACCAAGATCGCGCGTCAGCTCAAGTCATTCAGCCCGGACGTCAACTACGACGCACTCGAGCGGGAACTGGCCGCGAAGGACTCTGACTCCGAGGACTACATCGACCGTTGGGCCGAGTACATCGACGATGACTCGGACGACGAGGGCGACTTCGAGGACACCTACGCCGAAGACGAGGCGAGGGGCGCTTAATCGTGTCGATTGTGCGGTTTGTCGCACTGGGGGACAGTTTCACCGAGGGGGTCGGTGATTCGCGTGCGGACGGTTCCGTACGCGGCTGGGCCGACCGGGTTGCCGAAGGGCTCGCCCTGCACCACGGTGAAATCGAGTACGCGAACCTCGCCATCCGCGGCCGGCTGCTCGATGCCATCATCGAGGAGCAGTTGCCCGCTGCTCTCGCGCTACAGCCGACCCTGCTCAGCTTCAACGGCGGCGGGAACGACATGCTGCGTCCCGGCACCAACCTTGCACACCTCAGCAGTCGCCTCGAAGAGGTCGTCCGCCGCGTCACCGAGGCGGGCGTGCGCATGCTGCTCGTCAGCGGCGCCAACCCGACCGCGCACCTGCCCAGCGGCGGCCGCGTGCAGCGCATCGGGGATCAGTTGAACGATGCCGTACGTGCACTCACCAGCACCAACGGCATTACCTACGCCGACAACTGGAGCAACCCGGACCTGACCGGACGCCGGTTCTGGGACGAGGACCGGCTGCACCTGAACCCGTGGGGTCACCGTGCGGTCGCCAGCCACGTGCTGCGCACCCTCGAAGTCCCGGTCCCCGCATACTGGACCGGTGACGCCCCCGAGATCGAGGCCCCCGGATTCACCCAGAATGTGCGCTACACGGTGAAGTACGTACTGCCGTGGATCGGACGGCGACTGACCGGCCGTTCCTCGGGCGATGGCCGCACCGGTAAGTACACCGAGTGGGTTCGCATCAGCGCGGAACAGTTCAGCGCGGACGCAGCCTAGGCTGCCCGCGGTCGCGGCCAGGGCTGGGGCGCGAGGCGCGCCTCGCCGTCGGAGTCGCTAACTCGCGTAGCTGCTGACCAGGCGAACCGCGCCACCCTGCACGCCCTTGGCTTCGGTGACGAAGCCATCCAGGTCGCGGGCCTCGGTGCTGATCTGGCCGGCCACCCACGAGGGCAGGCCGAGGCCGTTGAGCGCCGCAACGACGTCGGCGGCCGCGGACTGCTCGACCACGGCGATCATGCCGATGCCGAGGTTCCAGCTGCCCTCCAGCGAAGTCAACTCGTGACCGGCCCAGCCAGCCAGCACGCGGAAGATCGGGTCCGGCGACCAGGTCGAGCGGTCGAGTTCCGTCCAGGTCCCCGCCGGCAGCACGCGCGCCAGGTTCGCGGCGATACCGCCACCGGTGACGTGGCTGAGCGCGTGGATGGCACTGCCGAGGCGCTCATCGGCGAGCAGCTGCAGCAGGGGTCCGGTGTACAGGCGGGTCGGCTCCAGCAGGGCCTCACCGATCGAGGTGCCGAGTTCAGCAACTTGGTCCGTATAGGCCAGGCCGCGGTCCGAGACGATGCGGCGCACCAGCGAGAAACCGTTCGAGTGCAGACCGCTGGACGCGATCGCAATGACGACATCGCCAGACTGGACCCGCTCCGGGCCGAGCACCTTGTCAGCCTCGACGGCACCGACCGCGGCCGCAGCCACGTCGTAGTCGTCGGCAGCCATCAGGCCCGGGTGCTCTGCGGTCTCGCCGCCGACCAGCGCGGTGCCAGTGGCGGCACAGGCCTCGGCGATTCCGCGAACGATCTCGGCGATGCGCTCGGGCACCACCTTGCCGCAGGCGATGTAGTCGGTCAGCAGCAGCGGGGCAGCGCCCAGCACCACGATGTCGTCCACGACCATGGCGACCAGGTCCTGGCCGATGGTGTCGTGCTTGTCCAGCGCGCGGGCGACAGCGATCTTGGTACCGACACCGTCCGTGGCCGAGGCCAGCAGCGGGCGGCGGTAGTCCTTCAGGAATGAGACGTCGTAGAGCCCAGCGAAGCCACCAACACCACCGAGTACCTCGGGGCCGTGGGTCGCGGCCACTGCCGCCTTCATTAGGGTGACGGCGCGGTCGCCCGCCTCCGTGTCGACACCGGCTGCTGCGTAGGGGTCCGTGCCGCCTGCGGACATGGCGATCGCCTCTCTTACTGGGATTGCTGCTACCGCCTCAACCCTAGCGCGAGCGAGCCTCGCGCTTGGTGCGTGCCCACTGAACAACGAGCACCCCTCGTTCCTGAATGAATTGGCTGACGACGACCACTCGGGTTGTGAGAGACTAGGGCGTACCCATTCCTCAGCATTTGGGAGCCTCCACGGCATGTGCGGCATCGTCGGCATCGTTTCATCCGAGCCGGTCAACCAGTCGGTCTATGACAGCCTCCTCCTGCTGCAGCACCGGGGCCAGGACTCGACCGGTATTGCGACGTCCGAGGGCGGCATCTTCCACATCGCCAAGGCCAAGGGCCAGGTGCGTGAAGCCTTCCGCACCCGCGACATGCGCTCGCTGCTGGGCACCACCGGTCTCGGCCACGTCCGCTACGCGACCCGCGGTGCCGCCTCAAACGAGGAAGAGGCCCAGCCCTTCTACGTGAACGCGCCATACGGCATCGTGCTGATCCACAATGGCAACTTGACCAACACCCGCGAGCTGACCGCCCAGTTGCGGGACGGCGACCGCCGGCACCTGAACACCAGCTCGGACACCGAACTGCTGTTGAACGTGCTGGCCCACGAATTGCAGCAGCAGGTCACCGGCGACGCCTTCGCTCCGGACCAGCTCTTTGCTGCCGTGTCGAATGTGCACCGCCGCGTCGAGGGTTCCTACGCCGCGATCGCCATGATCGGCGGCCACGGCCTGCTTGCCTTCCGCGACCCCTTCGGTATTCGTCCGCTGGTGCTCGGCCGCCGCGACCTGGGCATGCTCGGTGACGAGTGGATCGTCGCCAGTGAGTCGCTGGTCCTTGAGGCCCAGGGCTACGACATCGTCCGCGAGGTGGCGCCCGGCGAGGCGGTGTTCATCACCTCCGACGGGCAACTGCACAGCAGGCAGTGCGCCGAGCAGACTCGCCTCGCCCCCTGCTCCTTCGAATACGTCTACCTGGCCCGTCCCGACTCGATCATGAACGGCATCTCGGTGTACGAGGCTCGCCTGCGCCTCGGCGAGCGCCTGGCCGACACCATCGCCAAGCACATGGACGTCTCGGACGTCGACGTGATCATGCCGATCCCGGACTCGAGCCGCCCGGCCGCGATGCAGGTCGCCCGCAAGCTCGGCATCGAGTACCGCGAAGGGTTCTACAAGAACCGCTACGTCGGCCGCACCTTCATCATGCCCGGTCAGGCCCAGCGCAAAAAGAGCGTGCGCCAGAAGCTCAACGCGATGAGCTCCGAGTTCCGCGGCAAGCACGTGCTGATCGTGGACGACTCGATTGTGCGCGGCACCACCTCGCGCGAGATCGTCGAGATGGCCCGCCAGGCCGGCGCCCGCAAGGTGACCTTCACCTCGGCGGCCCCGCCGGTGCGCTACCCGCACGTGTACGGCATCAACATGCCCAGCCGTGACGAACTCGTCGCCCACGGCCGCACCATCCCCGAGATCGCCCGCGAACTGGGTGCCGACCACCTGATTTACCAGGAGGTCGAGGACCTGCGCGACGCTATCCTCGAGGGCTCGAACATCACCCAACTGGACATGTCCTGCTTCACGGGTGAATACGTCACCGGCACCGTTTCGGAGGAGTACCTGGCCTGGGTCGAGCAGACGCAGAGCAGCTAAGTCCCCCCCCAACGTGTATCGGCCGCAGCGATTGCTGCGGCCGATGGTCGTTCGTGGGGGTGTGCCCCGGGACTTACTCCTGGGTGGTCTCGGCCTCGGCCAGGCGCGCGGTCTGTTCGACGAAGGCGTCCTCCTCGACCGTGCGGGTCGCCTGCAGGGTCGAGGTCGGGCGACGGCGCAGGATCACTTCGGCCAGCCAAGCGACCAGAGCGCCAAGCCCCAGCCCGAAGGCGGCAAAGACGACCGACAGGTAGCCGAGGACCTGGCCCTGGCTGTAGGTCGGGTTCTCGGGCAACAGGAAGGTTGCCAGGCCCGCGGCGACCAGGCCGATGAAACCACCCAAGAGAATGAAGGTGCCGTACTTGGGGGCGCGGCGGATCCGGACGGTCTCGACCGTCTGGTCGGCGGGAGTTGCGTTGCTGGCCATGGGCCTATTCTCGCCTATTCTGGCCTGCAATACCTGGACGGCGAGGCGGTGGTCCCCACCCGCCCTAGCGAAGCGGCAACAGCTCCGACAGATCCGTGCGCTGCCCGCTGGCAATGACGCGATTGCTGGCCACTGCCGCAGCCCAGTGCAGTTCCCCATCCGCGAGCGCGAGCCACGTCGCCGCGTCCGTCTCGATCACGCTCGGCGGAGTGCCGCGAGTGTGGGTGGGCCCGGCGATGCACTGCACCGCGCCGAAGGGCGGGACGCGCAACTCGACGGCTCGGCCCGGGGCCCGCTGCGCGAGCAACTGCAGCGTGTAGCGCACGGCGGTGGCCAGGTCGTTGCGGGATGGGGAATCGGCCGCTCGGACCGCGGCACGTGCGGCCTGGCCATCCGCGTCAGAGATCCGGGGAGCAGGCATGGCGACATTCTGCCAGCCCAGCCTGGGTGCGCCTCGTCCCCGATGTTCGCTGAGACGGCAACGGTGACGGTTCCACACTTCGATAGGCTGAATGGCGTGGATATTCTCATTCTCGGTTCCGGTGCCCGCGAACACGCCCTGGCCCTCTCGCTGGCCAGTGAGCGCACCGATGATGGCGCTCCCGCCAACCAGATCTTCGTCGCCCCGGGCAACGCCGGCATCGGCGCTGTCGCCGAGCTCGTCACCGACCTCGACGTGCTTGACGGTGACGCGGTCAGCCAGTTCGCGGTGGACAACGGTATCGACCTGATCGTGGTCGGCCCCGAGGCCCCGCTGATCGCTGGCGTGGTGGACGAGCCCCGCGAACGCGGCATCGCCGTGTTTGGCCCCGGCAAGGCCGCGGCCCAGCTCGAGGGCTCCAAGGCGTTCGCGAAGCGGATCATGGATGACGCGGGCGTGCCCACCGGACGCGCCGTGCAGGCTGGCACCATCGCCGAGGTGGAAGAAACGCTGGATGCCTTCGGTGCGCCATATGTGGTGAAGGCTGACGGCCTCGCCGCTGGGAAGGGCGTGCTGGTGACCGAGGACCGTGCTGCCGCCGTTGCGCACGCGAAGTACTGGCTTGAGCAGCACGGCACGATCCTGATTGAGGAGTTCCTCTCGGGCGAGGAGGTGTCGCTGTTCTTCCTCAGCGACGGCCACACCGTGCGCGCCCTCAGCCCCGCCCAGGACTACAAGCGTGCCTTCGACGGTGACGCTGGCCCCAACACTGGCGGCATGGGCTCGTACTCGCCGCTGCCGTGGCTGGCTGAGCGCCCGGGTGGCGAAGCGGGCTTCGTGCGCGAGGTCGCCGAGACCATCGCACTGCCGGTCGTGCGTCGCCTCGCCGAGGAGCAGACGCCGTTCATCGGTCTGCTCTACTGCGGTCTGATCCTCACCGCTGACGGCATCCGCGTGATCGAGTTCAACGCGCGCTTCGGTGACCCCGAAACCCAGGTCGTCCTGCCGCGCCTGGTCACCCCGCTCAGCACTCTGCTGATGGCGGCTGCCACGGGCACCCTCGCCACCGCGCCGGAGCCGGTGTTCTCGGGCCAGTCGGCGATCGCGGTCGTGCTCGCCAGCGAGGGCTACCCCGAGGACGTCAAGACTGGCCGTCCGATCACCGGCCTGGATGCGGCCGAAGCGATCGAGGGCGTGCATGTCGCTCACGCCGCCACCAAGGTGGAAGGCGAGGACCTGGTCGCGACCGGCGGCCGCGTGCTCAGTGTCGTCGCCCTCGGCGATAGCTTCACCGAGGCGCGGGAGCGCGCCTACGAGGCGATCGACAAGATCGACCTGCCCGGTTCCCACTTCCGCAGCGACATCGGCCTGAAGGCCGTCCGATGAGCGACGTCGCTGGCGTCCCGACCCCCGGCTCGGCCCGCGATCTGTCTGGCTGGCAGCACGTCTACTCCGGCAAGGTCCGCGACCTCTACGTGCCGGATGCGACGAGCGCCTGCGAGGCGGGCACGATGCTCGTCGTCGCCAGCGACCGCGTCTCCGCCTTCGATGTGGTGCTCGACCCGGCGATCCCGGGCAAGGGTGCGCTGCTGACCAAGCTCAGCCTCTGGTGGTTCGAACAGCTCGACTTCATGCCGAACCACCTGCAGGGCTCCCCCTCGACCTGGGGCTCGGTCGTTCCGGCCGAAGTACTGGACCGCGCCATGCTCGTCCGCTCGCTGGACATGCTGCCGGTCGAATGCGTCGTCCGCGGCTACCTCACCGGCAGCGGCTGGGTTGAGTATCAGCAGCACGGCACGGTCTGTGGCATTCCGCTGCCCGCCGGACTCAATGACGGCGACCGCCTGCCGGAGCCGCTGTACACCCCCGCCTGGAAGGCGCCACAGGGTGAGCACGACGAGAACATCTCCTTCGAGCGCACCATCGAATTGGTCGGCGAGGCGCGGGCGACCGAGCTGCGCGACCGCTCACTGCAGGTCTACCAGGCCGCTGCCGACCTCGCCCTCGAGCGTGGCCTGATCTTGGCCGACACCAAGTTCGAATTCGGCGTCGACGCGGTCACCGATGAACTCACGCTCGCCGACGAGGTGCTCACCAGCGACTCCAGCCGGTACTGGGACGCTGAGGTGTACGCCACTGCCGCGACCGCCGCCGAGCGGATGGCATCGTTTGACAAGCAGGTGGTGCGCAATTGGCTCGCCGCGAACTGGGATAAGCAGGGCGAGGCCCCGCGCCTGCCCGACGAGATCGTGGCCAAGACCACCGCGCGCTACCAGGAACTCATCGACCGCCTCGTTGGGTAGCCTGCTGGCGGCCGCGCTGCCCGCCGCTCGGTGCTCCCACAGATCCGCGGCGCAGGCTGAACAGGGAATATCCACGCATAGTTGTGGTTACAACTACTGCGCGGATCAGTCGCGCGGAAGAGGATGAGATCATGACCGCCGCAGGAACGCTGAGCGCCGCAACCGATGTCAGCGCCGTCACGCTGAATGTCGCCAACCTGGATCGAGTGCTGGCCTTCTACCACCTCGGGGTGGGCCTGGATGTGCTCGAGCAGGACGGCGGTACCGTCAGCCTCGGCCGCAAGGGCGGCGGTGCCAACGGCAGCGACGAGGTCGTGCTCATCCTGCAGCACGCTCCGGACCTCGCCAGCCCCGCGCTCGGGTCCGCCGGCCTGTACCACACGGCCATCCTGTTCAAGGATCAGCCCACCCTCGCCTCGGCAATCTATTCGGTCGCCCGCAAGTACCCGACGTCCTTCACCGGGTCCAGCGATCACCTGGTCAGCCTCGCCTTCTACTTCGACGACCCGGAAGGCAATGGCGTCGAACTCTACTGGGACCGTCCGCGTGAGCAGTGGCCGCGCCTCGACGGCGCCGTGCAGATGGACACGCTGCCATTGAACCCGAACGCCTTCCTGCAGCAGCACCTCACCGACGCCGGCGCCATCGAGGTGGACCGCGGCGATGCCACCGTCGGTCACGTACACCTGCAGGTCGGTGACATTCCGACCGCCGAGGCCTTCTACGTCGACCTGCTCGGCTTCGAACTGCAGATCCGCTACGGCCCGCAGGCGCTCTTCGTCTCGGCCGGCGGCTACCACCACCACCTCGGCATGAACACCTGGCAGAGCCGCGGTGCGGGCCTGCGCTCGCCGGCACTCGGCCTGGGCTCGGTATCGATCGTGGTGCCCACCACCGAGGAGGTGCTCGAGGTGCAGCGTCGTCTCGAGGCTGGCGGCGTGACCACCGCGCACGACGGTGCGAGCCTGCGCTTCGACGACCCCTGGGCAAACCAGATCCGCGTCACCGCCTCCGAGCTGCCGCGCTAGCACTCGCTGCGCGCCGGTCCGTCGCGTACGCTTGCGCCCATGCGCCGATTTAACCGTGCCCTCGCGGCAGCCCAGCTCCCTGTGCTGCTGCCGCAGATCGTCGCGGTGCGCAAGGAGATTCCGCGGCTGCCCGAGGCGCTCGGCCTGCGGGAGGGACTGGTCCCTGCACCCGGGACCCCGGCCTCAGCGATCTACTCGGCCAGCGCACCGGAGCCGCTGCGACTACTGATCATGGGTGACTCGACCGCGCTTGGGGTGGGAGCTCCGTCGCTGGATCAGGCGCTGCCCGGACGGATCGCTGACGGCCTCGCCGAAGGCATCGGGCGCAGCGTGGCCTGGCGCGCGATCGGGCGCAGCGGGGCGGACACCCCCGCGGTGATCGCCCGGTACCTGCCACTGGCGATCGATCGGGAGTGGGACCTGATCGTGCTGCCGCTTGGCACCAATGACACTATGCACCTGGTCTCGCCGTGGCGGCATCGCAAGAACCTGCGCACCATCATCAAGCAGCTGCGCAAGCGCTCGCCCGAGGCCCCGATCCTGCTGAGCGCCCAGCCCGCGTTCCGACAGTTCCCGAGCCTGCCGGAGCCGCTGCGATCGCGGCTGGCGGGCCTCGCCGACGAACTGGAAGCGGATGCCGGCGTGATCATCGGCGAGTTCGAGCACGTTCTGATGACGCCGCGCCCGGACAGCTACCCCGGCGACTTCTTCGCCAGCGATGGCTTCCACCCCTCGGCGGCCGGGTATGCCGCCTGGGCGGGTCGAATCGTCGCACAGGCCACACCGCTGCTGGCCGAGCGATAGACTGGGGCGGTCGCATCTGCGACCAATGCTCACACCCACACCCCTCCGGAGATCCGCCGTGGCCGTTATCGTCGTTGACGTCATGCCGAAAGCTGAACTGCTCGACCCCCAGGGCAAGGCGGTCGCCGGCGCCCTGCGCCGTCAGGGCCACACCACCTTCACCGCGGTCCGCGTGGGCAAGCGCTTCGAACTGACCGTGGAAGGCCCGGCCGACGCCGCCGCACTGGACGCGGCTCGCGCCATTGCCGAAGACTTCCTGGCCAATACCGTGATCGAGGACGTGGTCTCGGTCCGCGCCGCTGAGGACGCCGAGTAATGCGCATCGGCGTCGTCACCTTCCCGGGCTCGCTGGACGACCGCGACGCCATTCGTGCGGTGCGCCTCGCTGGCGCTGAGCCGGTCTCGCTCTGGCACGCGGACACCGACCTGCAGGGTGTGGATGCGGTCGTGCTGCCGGGCGGCTTCAGCTACGGCGACTATCTGCGCTGCGGTGCTATCGCGGCGCAGAGCCGCATCGTCAAGGAAATCGTCGCCGAGGCCGAACAGGGTCTGCCGGTGCTCGGTATCTGCAACGGCTTCCAGGTCCTCGTCGAGGCGCATCTGCTGCCCGGCGGCCTGATCCGTAACGACCACGGCCGCTTCGTCTGCCGTGACCAGGCGCTGCGCGTCGAGCGCACCGACACGGTCTGGACCAACGAGTTCACCAAGAACCAGGAAATCACCATCCCGCTGAAGAACGGTGAGGGTGGCTTCATCGCCGATGACGAGACGCTCAAGCGCATTGAGGGCGAAGGTCTGGTGACGTTCCGCTACCTGGGTGTGAACCCGAACGGCTCCTCGAACGACATCGCGGGCCTGAGCAACGAGCGTGGTAACGTCGTCGGCCTGATGCCGCACCCCGAGCACGCCGTTGAACCGGGCTTCGGTCCGGACCAACCGGAGGCAATGCGTTCCGGTATTGACGGTCTTTCGTTCTTTACTTCAGCGGTTTCCGCACTCATCGCGCGCTAGTTTGGTAGGTTTCCGACACAACGGTCGGACTTCCAGGGAGAGCGCCGTAGTATGGCGCTATCCGAGGGTAGTTACCCTGTTTTGCGCGGCTGGGAAGTCGTTTGGTTGAAAGTTTGCGATGACCCTAGCCACTCCCGAGGCCAGCCTCGGACCTGTACGTATTACTCGCCCCGCCCGCGCTGACCGCGCGAACCCGACCAGTCTCTACTCTGAGCTGCTCAAGACTGTCCGCGATCTCGGCCTGCTCCGTCGCCGCCGCGGTTTCTACATCACGACCTTCTCGGTGATCACGCTGGCCCTCGCTGGCGCCCTCACCGGCTTCTTCCTCCTTGGTCAGAGTTGGTTCCAGCTCCTCATCGCCGCGGCGCTGGGCATCATCGCGACCCAGTTCGCCTTCATCGCCCACGAGGCGGCCCACCGGCAGATCTTCGAGTCTGGCAAGAGCAACGACTGGGCTGGCATCCTGATCGGCAACGGTCTGGTCGGCATGAGCTTCCACTACTGGAACCACAAGCACAGCCGCCACCACACCAAGCCGAACACCATCAATGCTGACCCCGACATCACCAGCTACTGGGTAGCCTTCGACCCGGACGAGCGTGAGCGTCGCCTCGGCTGGCGCGACAAGCTTGCCCGTATTCAGGGATGGCTGTTGTTCCCCTTCCTGCTGTTCCTGGGCCTCGCCCTCTACGTGGACTCGGTCAAGGCGCTGGTTCGCGACAGCCGCGTCCACCACCGCTGGGCTGAGTTGGGCCTGCTGGCTGCCCGCCACATCGGTTGGTCGACCGTGGTCATCCTGTTCCTCGGCTGGGGTATGGGCGCGGCGTTCCTCGGCGTGCAGGTGGCCGTCTTCGGCTTCTACATGGGCGCCTCCTTCGCACCGAACCACAAGGGCATGGCGATCCTGGGCGAGCGCGACGAGACGGACTTCTTCCGCCGTCAGGTGCTCACCTCGCGCAATATCTCGGGCGCAGGTACCACCACGCTCATGGGTGGCTTGAACTACCAGGTCGAGCACCACCTGTTCCCCAACATGGCCCGGCCGCACCTGAAGAAGGCGGCGGCGGTCGTGCGTGAGTACTGCGAGAAGCACAATGTGCCCTACACCCAGACCACGCTGTTCGAGAGCTACCGCCAGGTTGTGGGCTACCTCAACCGTGTTGGCTTGCGGGACGCAGACCCGTTCCACTGCCCGGTCGTGGCCAGCACGCGCCTGCACTAGGCAACACAGCACACGCGGACCGTCCCTTCGGGGGCGGTCTTCGTGGTTTCTGGGGGATTGGATCGACCGCGCCTTCGAGGCTGCCCTCGGCCGGCTGCGCGGACGGCGAGGCGGCTATCGGATCAGGTGCGCGCTGTTAATGATCGCTGTGCTGCTGATCTCTTTCCCTGCCAGCAACTGCTTGATGGTCACCAGACGAAACCCCTGCGCCTGATACACGTCAAGCATCTCGGGCAGCGCGACCACGGTCGGAGCATGGATGTCGTGCAGCAACACAATGTCGCCGGCACGCACGTTCTTCGTCGCCGCGCGCACCAGCGTCGCCTTCGGCGGCTCGCGCCAGTCCTCCGGGTCCACGCTCCAGAGCACGGCCGGCATACCGGCAACGCGCATCACGGTCGCGTTCACGGCGCCGTAGGGCGGACGGAAGTAGCCCGGGCGAGCGCCCGTGGCCGCCTCGATGGCGTCGGCGGTGCGACCCAGCTGGCGCTCGAGTTGCTCGCGGGTTTGCCCGGTGAGGTTCGGGTGATCCCAGGTGTGGCTGGCGACCAGGTGTCCAGACTCATGCATCCGCCGGACCGTCTCGGCCCGGAACGGCACCTGCCGACCCACCACAAAGAACGTAGCGGCCTGGTCGCGCTCGTTCAGGGCTGCAACGACAGCGTCCGTCCCCGGAGCAGGACCGTCGTCGAAGGTCAGCGCCAGGCAAGGCAGCAGCGCACAATCTACCCGCGCGCTGCCGGCGGTGACGCTCGGGGCGCTCGGGGCGAGGTCCGCGATTACTGCGTCGCGCACGGCCGAGCCTGCCGCGCTCAGCAGCGGCGCGGTCGCGGCCGGGGCGATACGGATCGTAAGCTGGCCAGCGACGAGGAGCTGCTCGGGGCCGGGATCCGGGATCTCGGTGCCCGGCGGCAGGTACCAAACCGGCACGTCGTCTCGCCAGTTGCCAACGCCCTCGGTGTCCTCGGCGCTGCGAACCAGTTCGTTCGGCGGCGTGACGCGCAGGCTCAGCGCGCCATCATCGAGCAGCACCAGGTCCGCGGCGAGGGTCGCCAAATCGGCGGCTCGAAGCTCGGGCACCCAGCGCGCCAACACGACCGGGTCAATCCGCGCATCGTCCGCCAATGCTGCGGCAACGTGGTCGATGAGCGCGTCCTTGCTCTCGGGCAGCAGCAGGGTGTCGGCGGTGCGGGAATCGGCATCAATGCCGGCCACGATCACGGCGGTATAGTCGGCGACCACCGCCTCGCCATCGGTGCGTAGCACGCGGACGCGTTCGGCGGTGTATGGGCCGGCTGCCATGACCAGGTCGCAGGTCACCACGAGGCGAGGTTGGTGCGGCACCGCATCCGTCGCGAGCCGGTGGTCATCAAGAACGTCCGTGGCCTCACGCAGCGTCGAGCCGGCGACGCATCCGCGCTGTCGCCCTCCGTCCGTCAGCGCTGACGGGGCCGGGGCATACTTCGTGCCGAGCACGGTCGCATGCTCGTTCACCGCTGCCCGCACCACCCGCCGCAGCGCGGCATCGGCCTTCGCGTCGTCCGTGAGCGTGCCCCAGCGCAGCGCCAGACCGGCCACGGCGCCGCTGGGACGGCGCACCTGCTCGCCACGAACATTCACCGCCAGGCTCGAGTCCAGGGGCGCAGCGGGGGTGCTGAGGGCCGCGGCAGGGTGAAATCGTTCCGCCAGTTGGGCAGGGCTCTCGGGCAGCAATGCGCAGCCGGACACGGTCAGCGCAACGGCAAGGGTCAGTGTGAGGGGCGCGAGGCGGCGGGGGGACACCGAGATATCTTCGCGCTGTTTTCGGCGCGGTCGGACAGCCAGTCCGAATCGACGCGAGATTCTCAGCGAATCCAAACCGGCGGAAACCACGGCGGGACGGCCTCGTCGCATTCGGCGCCCGGCAACGACAACGGGGCGGAACCCGAAGGTCCCGCCCCGCAGTGTCGAGTGGACTAGCCAGCCAGGCTGGAGATCCAGGCCTCGATCGGGCCGTGTGCGAAGTAGATCACGAAGCCAGCGGCGCAGATCCACAGCAGCGGGCTGATCTCGCGGCCCTTGCCGGACAGCGAGCGAACCACGACGTAGCTGATGAAACCAGCACCGATACCGGCGGCGATCGAGTAGGTGAACGGCATGGCCGCAACCGTGAGGAACACCGGCAGCGCGATCGAGTAGTCACTCCAGTCGATGTCCTTGATCTGCATCATCATCAGCACACCCACGGCGACCAGGGCGGCCGAAGCGACATGGCTCGGGATGAAGCTGTAGATCGGGGTCAGGAACATGGCCAGCAGGAACAGCACACCGGTCACGATGTTGGCCAGACCCGTACGGGCACCCTCACCGATACCGGCGCTCGACTCGACGAACACGGTGTTCGACGAGGCCGATGCGGCACCACCGGCAACGGCACCGAAGCCTTCGACCACGAGGGCCGAGCGCAGGCGCGGGAAGTTGCCGTTCTCGTCAGCAACGCCGGCCTGGCGGGCGAGGCCCGTGAAGGTACCGACAGCGTCGAAGAAGTTGGTGAAGATGAGGGTGAACAGCAGCATCACGACGGCGATGACCGAGACACGACCGAAGTCGATCGGGGCGATCGCGCCGACCAGGCTCAGGTCAGGCAGGGCGACCAGGGCCGACTCCGAGTCGAAGGTGGCACCGCCGGGCACCGAACCCGGAGCAACCAGGTTGCTGATGACCGCGACGATGGTGCCGAAGATGATACCGATCAGGATGGCGCCCTTGACCTTGCGGGCGTAGAGGATGCCGATGGTCAGCAGGGTGATGATGAACACCACGGTGGCCCACGAGGCGATGGAACCGCCAGTGCCCAGGCCGATCGGCGGCGAGGCGTTGCCGGTAGCGGTGACGAAGCCACCGTTGACGAAACCGATCAGCGCGATGAACAGACCGATACCGACCGTGATGGCGATCTTCAGCTGCATCGGCACCGCGTTGAAGATCAGGGTGCGCAGACCGGTGGCACCGAGGATCACGATGATGACACCGTTGATGACCACCAGGAAGAAGGCCTCGGCGTAGGTCAGGTAGCCCGACAGGGTGAAGGCCACGAAGGCGTTCAGACCCAGACCGGCCGCGAAGGCGAACGGCAGACGGGCGATGAAGCCGAAGAGGATGGTGATGACACCGGCGACCAGAGCGGTCGACGCCGAGACGGCGTTGAAGCTCAGCTGGGTGCCAGCGACGTCCGGAACGGCGGACAGAATGACCGGGTTCAGGACGACGATGTAGGCCATCGTGATGAAGGTGACGAGACCGCCGCGAACTTCGGTGCCGATGGTCGACCCGCGCTGCGAAATCTCAAAGTACTTGTCAATCCAGGCGCTCAGCCCGGACTTCTCAGCCTTTGCAGTAGCCATGAAGGTTCCTTACTCGAGTGAAAAGGACCGTCACTAGCGCGTGACGACCAGCACTAGCCTAAAGTTTCCTGTGCATTCTCGCGACATATGCGTGCCTCAGGTATTGCGTGTCTCCGTACAGGGCGGCGGACTAGGATAGACGAGTCCGCCCGCCCCACTGTTTGGAGCCGTTGCAGCGTGTCTGAAACCCCGAAGCGTCCCGAAGCCGACACGGTCGAGCATGCCATCGCGACCCCGGATCGGGAGCAGCCCTACGCGGCCCTCGGCTTGAAGCCGGACGAATACGCCACGATCCGCGAGATCCTCGGCCGCCGGCCCACTTCGGGCGAGCTGGCGATGTACTCGGTGATGTGGTCCGAGCACTGCTCCTACAAGTCGAGTAAGAAGTACCTGCGCCAGTTCGGCGCCAAGGTCACCGACGAGATGCGCGAGCACCTCATGGTCGGTATGGGCCAGAACGCCGGCGTGGTGGACATTGGTGAAGGCTACGCAGTGACCTTCAAGGTCGAGAGCCACAATCACCCCAGCTACATTGAGCCCTTCCAGGGCGCTGCCACCGGCGTCGGCGGCATCGTCCGCGACATCATCTCGATGGGCGCTCGCCCGGTCGCGGTGATGGACCAGTTGCGCTTCGGCAAGATCGACGAGGCGGACACCGCCCGCGTCGTGCACGGCGTCGTCAGCGGCATCAGCTTCTACGCCAACTGCCTGGGCCTGCCGAACCTGGGTGGCGAGACCATCTTCGACCCGGTGTACCAGGCCAACCCGCTGGTGAACGCCCTGGCCGTGGGCGTGCTCAAGCATGAGGACCTGCGCCTGGCCAACGCCACCGGTGCTGGCAACAAGGTCGTCCTCTTCGGTGCCCGCACCGGTGGTGACGGCATCGGCGGCGCCTCGATCCTGGCATCCGACACCTTCAGCGAGGGTGGCCCGACCAAGCGCCCCGCCGTGCAGGTCGGCGACCCGTTCGCCGAGAAGGTGCTCATCGAGTGCTGCCTCGAGCTCTACCGCGCCAACCTGGTCGAGGCGATCCAGGACCTCGGTGCCGCAGGTATTAGCTGCGCCACCAGTGAACTCGCGGCCAACGGCGACGGCGGCATGTACATCGAACTCGACCGCGTGCTGCTTCGGGACGAGACCCTCACGCCGGGAGAGATCCTGATGAGTGAGAGTCAGGAGCGCATGATGGCCATCGTCGCTCCGGAGAAGCTCGACGAGTTCCTCGCGGTCACCGCCAAGTGGGAAGTCGAAACCAGCGTGCTCGGCGAAGTCACCGATGGTGACCGCTTGATCATCAACTGGCACGGCGAGGAGATCGTGAACGTCGACCCGACCACGGTCGCCGTCGACGGCCCGGTCTACGACCGCCCGGTGGCCTACCCCGAGTGGCAGGACGCCCTCAACGCCGACACCGCGGCCACCCTGGCTCGAGCGACCGATGGCGCGACCCTGCGCGAGCAGGCACTGGCCCTGGTTTCCAGCCCGAACCTGGCCTCGAAGCGCTGGGTCACCGACCAGTACGACCGCTACGTGCTCGGCAACACGGCCCTCAGCTACCCGGACGACGCCGGCATGCTGCGCATCTCGGAAGAATCGGGCTTGGGTGTTGCCTTGGCCACCGACGCGAACGGCCGCTACTGCTACCTGGACCCGTACGCAGGTGCTCAACTGGCCCTCGCCGAGGCGTACCGCAACGTCGCCGTCAGCGGCGCCACCCCGATGGCCGTCACCGACTGCCTGAACTTCGGTAGCCCCGAGAACCCCGCCGTGATGTGGCAGTTCTCGCAGGCCGTCGAGGGCCTGTCGGACGCCTGCCGCGAACTCGGCGTGCCGGTCACCGGCGGCAACGTGAGCTTCTACAACCAGACCGGCGACGTGCCGATCCACCCGACCCCGGTCGTGGGCGTGCTCGGTGTGATCGATGACGTCGCCCGCCGCATCCCGTCGGGATGGCAGGACGGTGGCGAGAACCTCTACCTGCTCGGTGTGACCCGCGACGAACTCGACGGCTCCGCCTGGGCTGGCGTTATCCACGACCACCTCGGTGGCCGCCCGCCGCAGGTCGACCTGGCCGCTGAGAAGCGCCTCGCGGGCCTGCTGGCCGCCGCTGCCGAGGGCGGCATCGTCAGCGCCGCGCACGACTTGAGCGACGGTGGCCTGTTCCAGGCCGTCGCCGAGGGCGTGCTGCGCTTCGGTGTGGGTGCCCGCATCTGGCTGGGCGAGATTGCCGAGCGTGACGGCGTTGACGCCACCGCGGCCCTGTTCTCGGAGTCGACCGCTCGCGTCATCGTCAGCGTGCCGCGCGAGGAGGACGTGAAGTTCCTCGGCCTCGCTGCCGGCCGCGACGTGCCGGTGCTGCGCATCGGCGTCACCGACACCACCGGCGAGCTCGAGGTCCAGGACCTGTTCACCGTCTCGGTGGATGAACTGCGTGCCGCCCACCAGGGCACGCTGTCCGAGCACTTCGGCGCACTCGTCGGCGAATAGCCGCAACGACTACAAAGCCCCCGCCTCGTCATTGAGGTGGGGGCTTCGTCGTTGGCGGGCGCCGCGACGGTGAGGACCGGAGCAGCGATCCCGGCCAGTGCGACCCGCTAGTTGCTGGCTTCGTCCGCGGCGATCTGCACGTGGTGGTGGATGACTTCGGCGATCACGAAGTTGAGGAACTTCTCGGCGAAGGTCGGGTCCAGTTCCGCTTCCTCGGCCAGGCGACGCAAGCGCGCGATCTGTACCTTCTCGCGGTCTGGGTCCGAGGGCGGTAGGCCGTGCTCGGCCTTCAGCTTGCCGACCTTCTGGGTGTAGCGGAAGCGCTCAGCGAGCATGTGAATCACGGCAGCGTCGATGTTGTCGATGCCGCGGCGAATGTCTGCCAGCTGCGCAAGCGCCTCGTCGAGCTGTTCGGAGCGTTCCTGCTCTGCCATGCGTTCGATCCTAGTGCCGGGACGCGCCGGCGGGTGCCGCATCTTCCCCAGCGGCGTCACCGAACAGTTCGCGAATGCGACCGGCCACCCAGGCGGGGTGGGTCAGTGGCAGGGTGTGTTTCGCCTCGGCGAGGCTGTGCTGCACGGTCGCTGGCCGGGCCGCGACCAGGGCGGCCGCCGAGCGTCGAACGAGCCCCGCCTCGCGGCCACCGGTCAGCACCAGCGCTGGCCGGTCGTAGCTGGGCCAGGCGGCCGGTACGCGGAACGCCAGATTCGTCGCCACCGTGGCGATCAGGCCGTCAGCATCGACCGCGAGCGATTCCTCCAGGTAGTCCGGCATCAGCGCTTCGGGGATGCCCAGTTCCTTGGCCTGTGCGCGGGCGAACCACTCCCGACGAGCCAGCGGGGCCGCCCAGCGCAGCATGGCCAGTGTCAACCTCGGCCACGGTGCCGCCAGCGTCTGCGCGCTGATAGCAACGACACCATCGGTGCGATGGGGGAAGTCCACAGCGAACTGCAGGGCGAGTTGCGCGCCCAGCGAGAACCCGACCGGGACGACCGGCCCGGCCGCGTCGTCCAGTGTGGCCGCGAGGTCGGCTGCCACGACGCCATGGTCGAGGTAGCGCTCGCTCCGGCGCGCACCGTGCCCCGGCAGGTCCGGGGCGATGACGCGAAACTCGTCACCCAGTTCGTGAATCAGTGGCTGCCACATCCAGGCGGCGACGCCACCGCCGTGCAGCAGGAGCAGGGTCCGGCTCACGACGACACCGCCTTGCGGATGCGCTGCACCGAGATCGGGCCCTGGGCGCCGAGGTGCTGGGCGAAGAGCGAGACGCGCAGTTCCTCGAGCATCCAGCGCACACTGGCCAGCGCCGGGCTGGTGTTCCGAGTCAGCGGCAGGGTGCCGCCCGCGGCTGCATAGAGTTCGAGCGCCTGGTCGGACTCGTTCTGCCAGGTGCGGTCCCGGCCCGGCGCCTCGGCCATCTTCTCGATCCGGTGCAGCAGCGCCTGCAGGTACACCGGGTAGCGGCGCAACTGGGTCAGGCCGCTGACGCGCACGAAGCCTGGGTGGATCAGCGCGGCGAGCTGGGCCCGCGCGTCCGCGAGCGGCGCCATCAGCGCGATGCTCGCGGCCGATCCGATCGCGCGGTCGACCTCGCGATACAGTCCCAATACCTTGGCGGTGAGGGCCACTGCGGCGAACAGCTCATCGAGCAGACGCGCGTTCACCTGGTTGCGCAGGTCAGTGAAGGCAGCCTCGTCCCGCGGCGCCGCCTCGCCGGCGAGCGCATCGATCACAGCCAACTGCACATCCTCCAGCAGCGCATTCACGTTCTGATACGGGCTGACCGCGAGCTGCAGTTTCTCGGTCTGGGTGAGCCGCTCCTGCACGTAGGACAGCGGGCTCGGCAGCCCCATCGCGAGCAGGCGCCGAACGCCGCGAGCGTGCTCGCGGTCGGCCTCGTCCGAGGTGGCGAGGATCGCGAGCGCAACCGTGACCTGACTGCCGCGACCGCGTTCGACCAGCGCGGGGAAGCCTCGCACCATCGACTTGCCGTGCTTGCGGTCCACATGCGTGGGCAGGGCGCCAAAGTCCCAACTGGTGACTGCCTCGCGTTCGCCCGCCCACACCGTCTCGACCGCCCCAGCGGAAGCGTCGGCGGAGGCCGCCGACGCGCGCTGCCCCGGAAGTGGCTTCGTAGCGCTCGCCTGCGCCGCGACGTGCTTGGCGACGGCGACGCGCGCCTGCTCGCTGAAGCGCTGCTGCAACTCGGCCAGGTCCTTGCTGGTGCCCAGGCGGCGACCGCGCGCATCGACCGCAGCGAACGTCATCCGAAGGTGGGCCGGTACCCGTTCCCAGTCGAAGTCGCTGGGGTCGGCGACCACGCCGGCGGCCGTGCGGATGGCACGGGCCAGCTCGGCGGTGATGGCGCTGTCGGCGCGGACCGGCAGCACGTCGATCAGTTTTCGGGCCCAATCCCCCGCAGGCACGACCGAGCGGCGAATCGCCTTCGGCAGCGCCTTCAGCAGCGCGGTCACCAGATCCTCGCGCAGACCCGGCACCAGCCAGTCGAAGCCACGGTCCTCGATGCGCGGCAGCAGCGGCAGCGGGATCTCGACCGTGACCCCGTCGTCGAGGCTGCCGGGCTCGAAGCGATAGGCCAGGCGCAGGCGCTGCTCGCCCTGCCAGATCCAGGCCGGGTAGTCGTCCTGATCGGGCCGCTCCTCGGACGCGAGCAGGTCCTCGCGACGCATGGTGAGTACGTCGGGCTGCGCCTTGCGCGCCTCGCGCCACCACACCTCGAAGGCGCGCACGTCGGTGACTTCCGCCGGAATGCGACCCTCGTAGAAGGCGACCACGGCCTCGTCGTCGACCAGGATGTCGCGACGTCGGGTACGCTCCTCGACGGCCTCCAGCTCACGGCGGACCTGCTGGTTCTGCCGCAGGAAGTCGTAGAGCTTGTCCTTGCTGACATCGCGCGGCCACTCGCCGCCGACGAGGGCGTGCCGGATCAAGAGCGTGCGCGCCAGTTCCGGGTTGATCCGGGCCAGTTGGATGCGGCGCTTGGGCACGATGAGCAGGCCAAACAGCAGCACCTTCTCGTCCGCGACGGCCGATCCCATGCGTTCGCTCCAACGCGGCTCCGAGTATTGCCGCACCACGAGGTCACCGGCCAGCGCCTCGGCCCAGGCGGGGTCGATCGCGGCGACGGTGCGAGCGTAGACGCGGCTGGTTTCGACGACCTCGGCGGCCATCACCGCCTCGGGGGCCCGCTTGCCGAGGCCGGAGCCCGGGAAGATGGTGAACTTCTGCCCGCGCGGCGCACGATACGTTGCCACCTCGCGCTTGGGGGCTGCGGGCCCGCGCTTCCCGCCCTGCTTCGCCGCCTTGGGCGCATCGCGGTCGTCGCGGATCCCGATGCGGCTGAGCAGTCCGGACAGCAGCGCCTTGTGGATGCCGTCCGGATCCACGCGCGGGTCCTTCGCCACCAGCCCGACCGGCTTGGCTTGGCGGAGGATCTGGCGCACCAGGTCCTGCCACTCGCGGATGCGCAGGTAGTTCAGGAACTCGCTCTTCAGCAGTTTCCGGAAGGCATTCCCGGACAGTGCCTGCTGCTGTTCCTCGAGGTAGTTCCAGAGGTTCAGCAGGCTGAGGAAGTCGGACTTCGGATCCGTGAAGCGGGCGTGCAGTTGGTTCGCCTGCTCGCGCTTGTCGAGCGGCCGCTCGCGCGGGTCCTGGATGGTGAGGCCGGCTACGATCACGGCGACTTCGCGGACGACGTCGTTGCGGCCCGCCTCGACGAGCATGCGGCCGAAGCGCACGTCCACCGGCAGTTGCGCGATCGTGCGGCCCACCTTGGTGAGCCGCTGCGCGCCCGAGACCGGATCGACCGCGACCGCGCCCAGTTCGATCAGCAGGTCCATGCCGTCCTTGATGCCGCGACTCGAGGGCGGCTGAATGAACGGGAACGCCGCGATATCGCCGAGGCGCAGCACCAACATCTGCAGGATCACCTGCGCCAGGTTGGTGCGCAGAATCTCGGGGTCGGTGAACTCGGGACGCTTCTCGAAGTCGGCCTCGGAGTACAGCCGGATCGCGATGCCCGGGCTGGTGCGGCCGGCGCGACCCGAACGCTGGTTGGCGCTCGCCTGACTGATCGGCTCAATCGGCAGCCGCTGCACCTTCGCCCGCGGCGAGTAGCGGCTGATGCGGGCAAGGCCGGTATCGATCACGTACCGGATGCCCGGCACAGTGAGGCTGGTCTCGGCCACGTTCGTGGCCAACACGATGCGGCGGCGCACCCCCTGCGGCTTCGCCCCGAACACGCGGTGCTGGTCGGCCGCGGACAAGCGGCCGTAGAGCGGCAGCACCTCGGTGCTCGCGTCGTAGCGGCCGCGGATCACGTCGGCGGCGTCACGGATCTCGTTCTCCCCCGAGAGGAACACCAGCACATCGCCGGGCTCTTCGCGGGCCAGTTCCGCGAGCGCATCGAGGATGCCTTCGATCGGCTCCTTCGGCGGGCGGGCATCCTCATCGTCGTCATCACCGACCGCGGCCTGCGCCTCAAGCGGCCGGTAGCGAATCTCGACCGGGAAGGTGCGACCGGACACCTCGATGATCGGGGCGGGGGTGCCATCGGCGGCGGCGAAGTGCTTCGCGAAGCGTTCCGGGTCGATGGTGGCCGAGGTGATGATCAGTTTCAGGTCCGGCCGCTGCGGCAGCAACCGGGCCAGATAGCCGAGCAGGAAGTCGATGGTCAGCGAGCGCTCGTGTGCCTCGTCAATGATGATCGTGTCATAGCGCTGCAGCATGCGGTCGCGGCTCAACTCCGCCAGCAGCACACCGTCGGTCATGACCTTGACCGCGGTCTCCTGACTGGAGCGATCGTCGAATCGGACCTGATAGCCGACCAGGCTGCCCAGCGGCACGGCCAGTTCCTCGGCGATGCGCTCGGCGACGCTGCGCGCAGCGATTCGGCGAGGCTGGGTGTGGCCGATTCGCTCGCGGCCGAGCTCCAGCAGAATCTTCGGCAACTGCGTGGTCTTGCCTGACCCGGTCGCGCCAGCGATGACCACGACCTGATGCTCGGCGACAGCGCGCGCGATCTCCTCCCGAGCGGCACTGACCGGCAGGTCGTCAGGGAAGGTGATGGCGGGCAGGGCGAGAGACATCGCCCTCCAGGGTATCGCGGGGTCGCTGCGTGGGCGCGAGTGCGGGCCGATCGGGCTGGGGCAGCGACCGGTCAGTGCGACGCGGCCACCACCTCGCCGACCTTAGTCGACCAGGTCGTGCAGCGAAATGATCGCGTCGCGGGCAGGGCCCACGCCAATCGCCGAGATGCGGGCGCCACTCATCGACTCGATCGCGCGGACATAGGCCTGCGCGTTCTTCGGCAGTTCCTCGAAGGTGCGCACGCCGGTGATGTCCTCGGTCCAGCCGTCGAACTCTTCGTAGATCGGGGTGGCGTGGTGGAAGTCGCTCTGCGAGACCGGCACCTCATCGAACCGCTGGTCACCCACTTGGTAGCCGACGCACACCGGGATCTTTTCGATGCCGGTGAGCACGTCCAGCTTGGTGAGCACGAAGTCGGTGACGCCGTTGATGCGCGCCGTGTAGCGGGCGATCGGCGCGTCGTACCAACCGGTGCGGCGCGGACGGCCCGTCGTGGTGCCGTACTCGTGGCCGACCTTCCGCAGGAATTCGCCCCACTCATCCTCGAGCTCGGTCGGGAAGGGACCGGCACCGACGCGGGTGGTGTAAGCCTTGACGACCGCGATCACGCGCTCGATACGGCCCGGACCAATACCGGAACCGGTCGCGGCGCCACCGGCGGTCGCGTTCGAGGACGTCACGAAGGGGTAGGTGCCATGGTCGATGTCAAGCATGGTGGCCTGGCCACCCTCAAAGATCACGTTCTTGCCAGCATCGAGGGCCTGGTGCAGCAGCAGTGCCGTGTCGTCCACCATCGGGCGCAGGCGCTCGGTGTAGCTGAGCAGATCCTCGACGATTTCATCGACACCGATCGCGCGGCGGTTGTACACCTTGACCAGCAGGTGGTTCTTCTGGTCGAGCGC
>ENA-UOVV01000960-UOVV01000960.1-compost-metagenome-genome-assembly--contig:-NODE-960-length-26620-cov-6.323546_pt1 | contig 26620 bp, 28 predicted proteins | sample MGYA00238155_ERZ761577 | MGnify/ENA primary metagenome ERZ761577 (study PRJEB28898, sample SAMN06268775) | compost metagenome | isolation source: Emeryville, CA | place: USA:Emeryville, CA | collected...
GCCTCGTCGTCTTCCACGGCCGCTTCTTCAGCGGGCTCCTCGCCCTCCGCCTCCGTCTCGCCCTCAGGCTGATCGTCAGCGGCCGGTTCGGCCTCGGCCTCGTCGTCTTCCACGGCCGCTTCTTCAGCGGGCTCCTCGCCCTCCGCCTCCGCGGTGTCCGCGGCAGGTTCTCCTGCAGGCTCCTCGTCGTCTTCCACGGCCGTTTCTTCGGCGGGCTCCTCGTCGTCTTCCACGGCCGCTTCTTCAGCGGGCTCCTCGCCCTCCGCCTCCGCGGTGTCCGCGGCGAGTTCTTCCGCAGGCCCTTCGGGCTCGGACTGATCCTCAGCGGCAGCCTCGGCCTTTGCTTCGGCTTCCTCCGAAGACTCCTCGGCGTCGCCTTCGGAGACCTCGTCTTCCGCTGCGACTTTGGCCGCGGCCACCACCCCGCTGGTGGCACCGACCGCACTGAGTTCCTTGACGAACTCCTCAACGACGCTGTCTTCCTCCTCCTCGGACAGCGCCTTGCCCTGCAACGTCTCCGGAGCCTCACGCCCCTTGGGCGCGACCATGATGTACACCACCGCCCCGATGAACACGATCGTCGACGTGAACGAGTTCACCCGGATATCGGCGATCATCGACGCCGGATCGCTGCGCAGCAGCTCAATCCAGAACCGGCCCAGACAGTATCCGGCCACATACACCGCGAACAACCGTCCGTGGCCTAACCGGAATTTCCGGTCGACCCAGATCAGCACCGCGAAAACTGCGACATTCCAAAGTAATTCGTACAAGAACGTCGGGTGCACGATGGAATGCAACTGCCCGGTGGACACCCCGCTGGCGAGGTCCGGGCTCACCACCCCACTGCTGCTCCGGCGTTCGTAGATCTCCAGCCCCCACGGCAGCGTCGTCGGGCGACCGTAGAGTTCCTGGTTGAAATAGTTGCCGATTCGCCCGATCGCCTGCGCCAGCACGATCCCGGGCGCGATCGCATCACCGAACGCCGGCAACGGAATCCCCCGCAACCGGCACCCGATCCACGCGCCGACGCCGCCCAGCGCCACCGCACCCCAGATGCCCAGGCCGCCATCCCAGATCCGCAGCGCGCCGATGATGCCCGCCCCGTCGGCGCCGAAATACTTCGGCCAGTCCGTGATGACGTGATACAGCCGTCCGCCGATCAGACCGAACGGGACCGCCCACAGCGCGATGTCGAAGATGACTCCGCGTTCGCCGCCGCGGGCCGCCCACCGCCGATCGCCGATCAGCAGCGCCGCCACGATCCCGACGATGATGAACAACGCGTACGCCCGGATCGGGAACGGTCCGAGATACCAAACCCCGCGCGCGGGGCTGGGAAACGAGGCCAACAGCGTCGTCGTCACGCCGAGACCTTCTGTCTCACCCCGTCGGCCAGCTCCTCGGTCAGCGTCCGCAGCGCCGGAATGCCCTCCTGCAGCGCCGACACCATCGCCGACCCGACGATCACACCGTCGGCGTACGCCGCAATCTGCGCCGCCTGCTCACGCGAGCGCACCCCGAGGCCCACACCGACCGGAATGTCGGACACCTCCCTGACCCTGCGGACCAACTCGGGCGCGGCCACCGACACCGCGTCACGGGCGCCCGTCACCCCCATCGTCGATGCGGCATACACAAATCCGCGCGACGCCTCGACGGTCTTGGCCAGCCGCTCCGGTGTGGACGACGGTGCGACCAGGAAGATCCGATCCAGGTGGTGCGCATCCGATGCGGCCATCCACTCCTCGGCCTCGTCGGGAATCAGGTCGGGTGTGATCATGCCCAATCCCCCGGCGGACGCCAGGTCGCGTGCGAACGCGTCGACACCGCGGCGCAGCACCGGATTCCAGTACGTCATCACCACCGCGCGACCGCCGACGTTGCTGATCGCCTCGACAGCGGTCAACGCGTCGCGCACCCGCACCCCGCCGTGCAGCGCCGCCTCGGTCGCTGCCGCGATCGTCGGGCCGTCCATCCCCGGATCCGAGTACGCGATGCCGACCTCGATCACATCGCAGCCCGCCTCCACCAACGCCGTCATCGCCGAAATCGATGTCGGCACATCGGGAAACCCGGTCGGCAGATAGCCGATCAATGCCGAGCGACCCTCCGCCCGGCACGCCTCGAACAGCGGTCCCAACCGGCTCACTGCTCACCGTCCAGCAGCCCGAACCACTTCGCCGCGGTCTCGACGTCCTTGTCGCCCCGCCCCGACAGGTTCACCAGGATGATCGAACCCGGCCCGAGTTCCCTGCCCAGCTTCAGCGCGCCCGCCACCGCGTGTGCCGACTCGATAGCCGGGATGATGCCCTCGGTCCGGCACAGCAGCGAGAACGCGTCCATCGCCTCGGTGTCGGTGATCGGCTCGTACTGCGCGCGACCGAGATCCTTCAGGAACGCATGCTCGGGCCCGACGCCTGGGTAGTCCAAACCGGCTGAGATGGAATGCGATTCGATGGTCTGCCCGTCCTCGTCCTGCAGTAGGTACGAGTACGAGCCCTGGAACGCGCCCGGCGATCCACCGGTGAACGTCGCTGCGTGACGGCCGGTTTCGACGCCGTCGCCGGCCGCCTCGAACCCGACCAGCCGCACGCCGGGGTCGTCGATGAACGCATGGAAGATCCCGATCGCGTTCGAGCCGCCGCCCACACACGCCGTCACCGCATCGGGCAACCTGCCTGCCTGCGCCTGGATCTGCGCGCGCGCTTCCAGCCCGATCACCCGCTGGAAGTCGCGCACCATGGTCGGGAACGGGTGTGGACCGGCCGCGGTGCCGAAGCAGTAATACGTGTTGTCCGCGTTGGTGACCCAGTCGCGGAACGCCTCGTTGATGGCGTCCTTGAGCGTCTTCGAACCGGCCTCCACCGCCACCACCGTCGCGCCCAGTAACCGCATCCGTGCCACGTTCAGCGCCTGCCGCGCGGTGTCCACCGCGCCCATGTAGATCACGCACTCGAGACCCAGCAGCGCGCATGCCGTCGCGGTGGCCACGCCGTGCTGGCCCGCGCCGGTCTCGGCGATCACCCGGGTCTTGCCCATCTGCCGGGCCAACAGGGCCTGGCCCAGCACGTTGTTGATCTTGTGGGATCCGGTGTGGTTGAGGTCTTCTCGCTTCAGGAAGATCCTGGCGCCGCCGGCGTGCTGCGACAGCCGCTCGGCCTCATACAGCGGCGACGGACGGCCGCTGTAGTGTCGCTGTAACCGGTCCAGCTCGTCGAGGAATTCCTGATCGCCGCGGGCCTTCTCGTAAGCGGCGGTGACCTCCTCGATCACCGCCATCAGCGCCTCGGGAACGAACCGGCCGCCGTACTTACCGAAATGACCACGCGCATCGGGATCGTGGGCGGTGGGTTCGGCCACCGCGGCGCTCGAACGCGGCAGCTCGGGCCCGGCGAGATCGGCCACTTCTACCGTGCGGGTTTGGGGCACGACGGGTGCGTGCCCGCGGTGACCAAATCGGCAACGGCGCTGCGCGGATCACCGCTGGTGACCAAGCCCTCGCCGACGAGCACCGCATCGGCGCCCGCGCCGGCATAGGCCAACAGATCCGCGGTCCCGCGCACACCCGATTCCGCGACCCGGATGACATCGGTGGGCAACCCAGGTGCGATGCGGGCGAAGCAGTCGCGATCGACCTCGAGAGTCTTGAGGTCCCGCGCGTTCACCCCGATCACCGACGCGCCCGCCTTCAGCGCACGGTCAGCCTCCTCCTCGGTGTGCACCTCGACGAGCGCCGTCATCCCCAACGACTCAGTGCGGTCCAGCATCGACTCCAGCGCCGATTGATCCAGCGCGGCGACGATCAGCAGCAGCATGTCCGCGCCGTGCGCGCGGGCCTCGTGAATCTGGTACGGCCGGATGATGAAATCCTTGCGCAGCACCGGGATTGACACCGCAGCCCGCACCGCATCGAGGTCCTCCAGCGAGCCGTTGAACCGGCGCTCCTCGGTGAGCACGCTGATGATGCGCGCACCGCCGTCCTGGTACGCGCGGGCGAGCTCGGCGGGATCGTCAATCGATGCCAACTCGCCCCGCGACGGGCTCGCGCGCTTGACTTCGGCGATCACGCCGATGCCGGGTTCGCGCAATGCGGCCATCACGTCCAGGGGTGGCGGCGCGTCCTTGGCCATCTGCTTGATGTCGGCCAGCGGGATTTGAGCCTCCCGAGCGGCGACGTCCGCGCGGACCCCTTCGATGATGGAGTCGAGCACGGTCACCGAACCCATGGATGTCGACTCCTTCCCCACCGTCACTCGGCCACCCACGACTTTGTCACCGAATCTCCAACGAAGGGTAGCCGCCACGCCCACACCGCCGATCACCGGCCCTTGTAGTCCGGATCGGTCGGGTCGCGGCCCTCATCGAGGGCGTCCCACAGGGCGCGCTCGGAGGGCTCGGCGTCGACTTCGTCGGCCGCAACGGCCGCACGGCGCGCGTACCGGGCCGCACCCGAGGCCGCCCGCGTGGCCGCCCGCATGAGCAGCACCGCGGCGGCCAGCGTCGCCACCGCCGTCACCAGCGTGACCACCGGGCCCGCGTAGTGCCGCTGCGCGCCGACCAGGTCGGCGACCGGCAGCTCGGCCAGGCGCGAGGCGCGCACGGACACGTCGCGCAGCACCCACATCGTGATCGCCAGGTAGCCCAGCCCCGCGCTGACACCGGCGACCAGCACCGCCAGCGCCCGTAACGGCCAGCCCCGCACGGCCAGCGCCGCGACCGCCGCGGCGGCCAGCAGCACCGCCTGCGGCACCAGCGCCGTCGACCACGACCCGCCGGCCAGCGCCGTCGTCCTGGGCTCGCCGAGGCCGTCGAAGGACGTCACCTCGACCCACGTCATCCGCGAAGCCACCCACAGCGCCCCGGCGCCGAGCACCAGCAATAGCTGAGCCGCCCGGATCACGGTTCGCGCAGCGTTTCGGCGGCCGCGACGGCGTTGAGCACCGCGCGCGCCTTGTTCGACGCCTCGTTGTACTCGTAGGGGCCGTTGGAGTCGGCCACCACGCCGCCGCCGGCCTGAACGTACGCGGTGCCGTTGCGCATCAGCGCGGTGCGGATCGCGATCGCGAAGTCGGCGTTGCCCGCGAAGTCGAGGTACCCGACAACGCCGCCGTACAGCCCGCGGCGGGTCAGCTCGACCTCCTCGATCAGCTCCATGGCCCGCACCTTCGGCGCCCCCGACAGGGTGCCCGCCGGGAAGCACGCCGTCACCGCGTCCAGCGCCGTCTTGTCCTCGGCGAGCAGGCCGGTCACCGTCGACACCAGGTGCATGACGTGGCTGTAGCGCTCGATGTGGCTGTAGTCCTCGACGCGCACCGTGCCGGGCCGGCACACCCGGCCCAGATCGTTGCGGCCCAGGTCGACGAGCATCAGGTGCTCGGCGCGCTCCTTCTCGTCCTCCTGCAGCTCCTTCTCCAGCAGCAGGTCTTCCTCCTCGGTCGCGCCCCGCCACCGGGTGCCGGCGATCGGATGCGTGGTCGCGCGACCGTCCTTGACGGTTACCAACGCCTCCGGACTGGAGCCGACGATGGAGAAGTCAAGTCCGCCTTCGGCATCGGGAACGTTGACCAGATACATGTACGGACTCGGGTTGCTCACCCGCAGCATCCGGTACACGTCGAGCGGGTTGGCGTCGGTGTCCATCTCGAACCGCTGCGACGGGACCACCTGGAACGCCTCGCCGGCCTCGATGTCGCCGACGAGCTTCTCGACGATCGCGCCGTACTCCTCGACCGTGCGCTGTGCGCGGTACACCGGTTCGGGCCGACAGAAGGTCGCCACCGTCGACGGCAGATGCTCGCCGAGCGCCGCGGTCATCACGTCCAGTCGGGCGACGGCGTCGTCGTAGGCCCAGTCGACCCGCTCGTCGGTGCCGTTCCAGTTCACCGCGTTGGCGATCAGCGTGATGGTGCCCTCGTGGTGGTCGACGGCGGCGATGTCGGTGGCCAACAGCAGCAGCATGTCGGGCAGGCCGAGGTCGTCGACGGCCAGCGACGGCAGCCTCTCCAGCCTGCGCACCATGTCGTAGGCGAAGAAGCCGACCAGCCCGCTCGACAACGGCGGCAGGCCCGGCACCGGTTCGGTCGCCAGCAGTTCCAGCGTGGCCCGCAGCGCCGCCAGCGGATCGCCGCCCTGCGGGGCGTCCTGCGGCGTCGTGCCCAGCCACACCGCCTCGCCGTCGCGGACCGTCAGCGCCGCCGGGGCGCCCGCCCCGATGAACGACCACCGCGACCACGACCGGCCGTTCTCCGCGGACTCCAGCAGGAACGTCCCGGGCCGGTTGGCGGCGAGCTTGCGGTACGCCGACAGCGGGGTCTCGCTGTCGGCGAGCACCTTGCGGGTCACCGGCACCACGCGATGCCCCGCGGCAAGCGCCCGGAAGTCCTCGCGCGAAGTGGTCAGCGCGAGGGGGTTGGCGGTGGTCTGCACGGATCAAGTCTCCCAGACGCGGTCAGCAGCACCGGCGACTGCGCCATGAACCGCGGTGTGCGGCCGCGGTGCTCGTCGGCGGCATGCACGGTGAACGGGTGCAGCAGGTACATGTCGCCGGGTCGGCCGGTGGCGTACGTCACCGGCCGCGACGCGCTCACCTCGGCGACGAGGCGGCCCATCTCCGCGAGTTCCAGCGGATCGGGGCCCAGCACGGCGGCGACGTCGCGGTGCGAGCCGACCCGGATGCGGGTGGGCGCGTCGTCGGGCCCCACCTCCGACAGCAGCGTCAGCAACAGCAGCGTGTGCGGACGTCCGGTCACCGCCCAGGACCCGTCGGGCAGCGGGGTGTTGGCGTCGATGTGCCAGCCGCGATCGTCGGCGGGCGGGCACACCGGAAAACGCACCGGGACGTTGCCCAATACCAGCCGCGGCTGCCAGCCGCCGACCCCGCAGATGTCGTCCAGGGCGGCAGCCAGTTTCGGGCTGCGGCACAGTTCGCCGAACGGTCCCGCGCCGGTCATGTCGGCCGCCCAGCGGACCGGCTCGGTCCACGATTCGGGTTCGTCGGGCGACAGTCCCAGCTGCTGCCACAGCAGCTCCCGCGCGGCGTCGGCGACCTCGCGCGGTGCGGCCTGCTCGATCTTCGTGAACCCGTCGCGGTAGAACATCGCCTGCGAGGCTGCCACGGCGTCGACGGCGGACGCCAACGAATTTCGCGGTCGGCGGCGTAGCGTGATCACCCATGAAACAGGGTGACAAGGTCCCGGACTTCGAGCTGCCCGACCAGACCGGCACCGTGCGACGCCTCAGCGAGCTGCTCGCCGGCGGGCCGATCGCGTTGTTCTTCTACCCGGCGGCGATGACGTACGGGTGCACCAAGGAGGCCTGCCACTTCCGGGACCTGGGCCGCGAATTCGCCGCGGTGGGCGCGACGCGGGTCGGCATCAGCACCGATCCGGTCGACAAGCAGGCCCGGTTCGCCGACAAGGAGGGCTTCGACTACCCGCTGCTGAGCGACACCGACGGCACCGTCGCCACGCAGTTCGGGGTCAAGCGCGGGCTGTTGGGCAGGTTCGTGCCGGTGAAGCGGACGACGTTCGTCATCGACACCGACCGCACCGTGCTCGCGGTGATCGCATCCGAAGTGAACATGGACACCCACGCCGATAAGGCGCTGGAGGTGCTGCGGCACCGCCAGTCCGCGTGATCACCCGACCAGGTGCCGGCGCAGGAAATCGGTAAGGCTGCGCTGGAACCGCTCGACCATCGGGGCCTTCGGCGCGAATCCGTCTGCGGCGTGGTACATCCCGGGCACCGTCACCAGTTCGCATTCCACGCCGGCGGTGCGCAGCCGCTCGGCGTACTCGACGTCCTCGTCGTAGAACAGGTCCAGCTCGCCGACCCCGACCCACGCGGGCGGCAGACCCGACAGATCCGGTCGGCGGGCGGGCACCGCGTACGGCGGCGGCTCCGCTGTGCCGGGTGCGTGGCCGAGGTAGGAAGTCCACGCGAAGCGGTTGGAACCGGGGGTCCAGACGAACCGGCCGCGGCCGTCGAAGTCGTCACGCAGCACGGTGCGGTCGTCGAGCATCGGGTACACCAGCCCCTGGGCGCGCAGCGCGATGCCCTCGTCGAGGCTGCGCTGCGCGACGGCCGCGGCCAGCCCACCGCCGGCACTGGCCCCGGTGACGGCGATGCGGTCGGGGTCGATGCCCAGCTCGTCGGCGTTGGCCCGCATCCAGTACAGCGCGGTCATGCAGTCGTCGAGACTGGCGGGGAACGGGTGCTCCGGCGACATCCGGTAGTCGGGCGACACCACGACGGCCCGCAGGTCGCGCGCGAGCCTGCCGTGCGTGGTCGACTCCAGTTGCGGCGAGCCGACGATCGTGCCGCCGGCGTGCAGCGACAGGATGCCGGGCCCGGGCCGCAGGAACACGTCGGGCGTGGTCACCAGGGTGCGCACGGTGCTGATGTGCTTCGTGGTCACCCGCACACCGCGCCCGACCGGGGTCTTGATCCGGTACAGCGGGCGGATGAACGGCAGCGTCCTGGGCGTGTAGTCCACCGAGACGTAGGGCAGCACCGGGCTGCGCAGTTCGGGGGCGACGGCGGCGAGGTCCTCGCGCATCGCCCAGTAGCGCCGGGTCGCGCCCGCGGCCAGCGCCAGCCCGGCGGTGCCCAGCAGCTTGTTCACACCGGCGAGCTTAGGCCTCCGGGCCCAGCAGCAGGTCGGCATCGAAACAACTGTGGTCGCCGGTGTGGCAGGCGCCCCCGACCTGGTCGACCTCCAGCAGCACGGTGTCGCCGTCGCAGTCCAGCCGCACCGAGTGCACGTGCTGGGTGTGTCCGGACGTGGCGCCCTTGATCCACTGCTCGCCGCGCGAGCGCGAGAAGTACGTCGCCTCACGGGTTTTCAGCGTGCGCGCGAGCGCGTCGTCGTCCATCCACGCCACCATGAGCACCTGCCCGGTGCCGCGCTCCTGGACAACGGCGGTGAACAGGCCGTTGGCGTCGCGCTTCAGCCGCGCCGCGATCGCGGGGTCGAGTGTCATCGGACGGTGATCCCCGCTGCCCTCATCGCCGCCTTCACCTCGCCGATGGTCAACTCGCGGAAGTGGAACACGCTGGCGGCCAGCACGGCGTCGGCGCCCGCGGCCACGGCGGGTGCGAAGTGCTCCCCCGCCCCCGCGCCGCCACTGGCGATCACCGGCACGTTGACCGCACCACGCACCGCGGCGATCATCGGCAGGTCGAAGCCGGCCTTGGTGCCGTCGCAGTCCATCGAGTTCAGCAGGATCTCCCCGACGCCCAGTTCGGCACCGCGCCTGGCCCACTCGACGGCGTCGATGCCGGTGCCGCGACGGCCGCCGTGGGTGGTGACCTCCCAGCCCGACGGCGTCGGCTGCTGACCCACCGGCACGGTCCTGGCGTCCACCGACAGCACGATGCACTGCGATCCGAACTGGCGCGACAGTTCGGCGAGCAGTTCCGGGCGTGCGATCGCGGCGGTGTTGATCGACACCTTGTCCGCGCCGGCCCGCAGCAGCGCGTCGACGTCGGCCACCGAACGCACCCCGCCGCCGACGGTCAGCGGGATGAACACCTGCTCGGCGGTCCGCTTGACCACCTCGATCATGGTGGCCCGCCCCGAGGACGACGCGGTCACGTCCAGAAAGGTCAGTTCGTCGGCGCCCTCGCGGTCATAGACCGCGGCGAGTTCGACGGGATCGCCTGCATCCCTGAGATTTTCGAAATTGACGCCTTTGACCACCCGGCCGTCGTCCACGTCGAGGCACGGGATGATGCGGACCGCCAGTTCGCTGCGTTCCATCAATAGTCCTCCGGGTCGCCGACGGCACGCAGCAGCTCGAGCAGTTCGGCGTGCGTGCCCGGATCACCAACGAGCGCCGACGGCGAATCCAGCGTCCAGTCCCTGCCGGCGAGATCGGTGACGACGCCGCCCGCCGCGCGCACCAGCGCCACCCCGGCGGCGTGGTCCCACACGTGGCCGGAGAAGCTGATCGCCCCGCCGAGGATCCCGGCCGCGGTGTAGGCCAGGTCGACGCCGGTCGCGCCGTGCATGCGCATCCGGGAGCATTTGCGGCTCAGGTTCTCCACCACCGCCAGCCGGTACCGGCCGGGGACGCGGCCGCGGGAGTCGACGTTAAACGTGCTGACCCCGACCACCGAGTCCGCCAGCTTCGCCGGCTGCAGAGCGGGTTGCTCGACCCCGTTGCGGAACAACGGTTTTCCCACGACGGCGGTGAACTTCTCACCGGTGAACGGAATCCAGGTCAGCCCGGCGACCGGTACACCGTCACGCACCAACCCGAGCAGGATCGCGCAGATCGGCAGGCCCGCCGCGTAGTTGAAGGTGCCGTCGATCGGGTCCAGCACCCATACCAGCGGGGAGTCGAGGTCGGCGCCGCCGAACTCCTCGCCGTGCACCCCGATTCCGGTGCGCTCGGTCAGCGCCTTGACGACTCGGCGTTCGATCTCGAGGTCCACCTCGGTGGCGAAATCGTTGCCCTTCTTCTGCACCGCGGAGTCGGCGCGGTGACCGTCGAGGAACTGTTCGCAGACGTCGTCGAGGATCACGGTCGCCTCGGCCACCAGCGCGTCCAGGTCGACGGTGTCGAGCGCCACTACTGCCCCACCGCGGCCAGCGCCTCGGGCAGGGTGAACCGCCCGGCGTAGAGCGCCTTTCCGACGATCGCCCCCTCGACACCGCGGTCGGTCAGCGTCGCGATCGCGCGCAGATCGTCGAGGCTGGACACCCCGCCCGACGCGATCACCGGGGCGTCGGTGCGGTCGGTCACCCGGGTCAGCAGGTCGAGGTTGGGGCCGTTGAGCGTGCCGTCCTTGGTGACGTCGGTGACGACGTAGCGCGAACAGCCTTCGCGATCAAGGCGGTCCAGCACCTCCCACAGGTCGCCGCCGTCGGTCTCCCAGCCGCGGCCGCGCAGCCGGTACTGGTCGTCGAGAATCTTCACGTCCAGGCCGACCGCGACCTTGTCCCCGTGCTCGGCGACCACCCTGGCGCACCACCGCGGGTTCTCCAGCGCGGCGGTGCCGATGTTGACCCGCGCGCAACCGGTGGCCAGCGCGGCGGTCAGCGATTCGTCGTCGCGGATGCCGCCGGACAGCTCCACCGCCACGTCCAGTCTGCCCACCACCTCGGCGAGCAGTTCGCGGTTGCTCCCGCGGCCGAACGCCGCGTCGAGGTCGACCAGGTGGATCCACTCCGCGCCGTCGCGCTGCCAGTTCAGCGCCGCGTCCAGGGCGGAACCGTACTCGGTCTCACTGCCCGCCTTGCCCTGCATCAGCCGCACGGCACGGCCCTCGACCACGTCGACGGCCGGAAGAAGGATCAGTCGTTTCGACACGCCGCTCAACCTAGAGCGCCCCCACCCAATTGCCCAAAAGCACCGCACCCGCGTCGCCGCTCTTCTCCGGGTGGAACTGGGTGGCCGACAGCGCACCGTCCTCGACGGCGGCCAGGAACGGGACGTAGTGGGTGGCCCAGGTCAGCAGCGCGTCGGGGCTGCCCTCCCACTGCTGCGCGGCGTACGAGTGCACGAAGTAGAACCGGGTGTCGGCGTCGAGGCCCTTGAACAGCGTGCTGCCCGCGGGCGCGTCGACCACATTCCATCCCATGTGCGGGATCACCGGCGCGTCGAGTCGCACCACGGCGCCCGGCCACTGTCCACAACCGGTGGTCTCGGTGCCGAACTCGACCCCGCGGGTGAACAGGATCTGCATGCCGACGCAGACCCCGAGCACCGGCCGGCCGGCCGCCACCCGCTCGGCGATGATCTTGTCGCCGTCGATCTTCCGCAGCCCGGTCATGCACGCCTCGAACGCACCGACGCCGGGCACCACCAGCCCGTCGCAGTTACGCGCCGCGTCGCCGTCGGCGGTGACCTCCACCTGCGCGCCGGTGCGTTCCAGCGCCCGCTGCGCCGAGCGCAGGTTGCCCGAGCCGTAGTCCAATACGACGACTCGCTTTGTCACAACGCGCCTTTGGTGGACGGCACCCCGGTCACCCGCGCGTCGTACTCGACCGCCGCGCGCAGCGCGCGGGCGACGGCCTTGTACTCGGCCTCGGTGATGTGGTGCGGATCGCGGCCGTAGAGCACGCGCACGTGCAGCGCGATGCGCGCGTTCATCGCGATGGTCTCGAACACGTGGCGGTTAACCACGGTGTGGTACGGCGCGGCGGATCCGGCGATGGTGAAGTGCAGCATGTGATCCGGCTCGCCGGTGTGCACGCAGTACGGCCGGCCGGAGACGTCGACGGCGGCGTGCGCCAGCGTCTCGTCCATCGGGATCCAGGCGTCGCCGAACCGGCGGATGCCCTTCTTGTCGCCGAGCGCCTTGCCCAGCGCCTGGCCCAGCACGATCGCGGTGTCCTCGATGGTGTGGTGGCCCTCGATCTCGATGTCGCCGGTGGCCTTGACGTTGAGGTCGAAGCTGGCGTGGCTGCCCAGCGCGGTGAGCATGTGATCGAAGAACGGCACCCCGGTCTGCACGTCGACGATGCCGGTGCCGTCGAGGTTGAGGTCGACGACGATATCGGATTCCTTGGTCTTGCGTTCGATCCTGGCGCGGCGCGGGCCGGCGGTGGGCTCGGTCATGATGCTCCTATTCGGGCGCTGGCGGCCAGCAGCGCGTCGTTCTCTTCCGCGAGCCCGGTCGTGGCGCGCAGGTAACCGGGGATGCCGACGTCGCGGATCAGGATGCCCTCGTCGAGGTACCGCTGCCACGTGGCGGGTGCGTCGGCGAACTCGCCGAACAGCACGAAGTTGGCGTCGCTGGGGATCACCTTGAAACCCATGTCCGACAAGGCCTTTGTCACCCGCTCGCGCTCGGCGATCAGGGTGGCGACGCTGCCCAGCGTGTCGTCGGCGTGGCGCAGTGCCGCGCGGGCGGCGGCCTGGGTGATCGACGACAGGTGGTACGGCAGGCGCACCAGCAGCATCGCGTCGATGACCGCGGGCGCGGCGATGAGATACCCGAGGCGTCCGCCGGCGAACGCGAACGCCTTGCTCATGGTGCGCGTGACCACCAGTTTGGTCGGGAAGTCGGCGAGCAGGTGCACGGCGCTGGGCTGCGACGAGAACTCGCCGTAGGCCTCGTCGATGATCAGCAGCCCGTTCGGGTGCGCCGCCAGCGCCTCGAGCAGCCGCCGCAGATCCTCGAGCGGAATGCTTTGACCCGACGGGTTGTTCGGGCTGGCGACGAACACGATGTCCGGGCTGTGTTCCTTGATTGCCTGCACCGCGACCTCGGTGTCGAGGCTGAAGTCCTCGGCGCGGTTGGCCACCAGCCAGCGGGTCTGGGTGCCGTCGGCGATGATCGGGTGCATCGAGTACGACGGCACGAAGCCGATCGCACTGCGACCCGGCCCGCCGAACGCCTGCAGCAGCTGCTGCAGGATCTCGTTGGAACCGTTTGCCGCCCAGACGTTCTCCACCCCTATCTGCACACCGGTCTGCGCGGACATGTACGCGGCCAGGTCGGTGCGCAGCGCCACGGCGTCGCGGTCCGGGTACCGGTGCAGCTCGCCGGCGACCGCACGCACCGACGCGGTCACGTCGTCGATCAGCGCCTGCGTCGGCGGATGCGGGTTCTCGTTGGTGTTGAGCCGCACCGGAACGTCGAGTTGCGGTGCGCCGTAGGGCGACTTGCCCCGCAGGTCGTCACGCAGCGGCAGGTCGTCGAGGATGATGTCGTCGCCGGGGGTCACGACTCGAACCTCCGGCGCACGGCCTCCCCGTGCGCGGGCAGGTTCTCGGCCTGCGCGAGGGTGATCACGTATCCCGAGACGTCCTTGAGCGCGGCCTCGTCGTAGTCGACAACGTGGATGCCGCGCAGGAACGTCTGCACCGACAGTCCGCTGGAGTGCCGCGCACACCCGGCGGTGGGCAGCACGTGGTTGGAGCCCGCGCAGTAGTCGCCGAGGCTCACTGGCGCGTAGGGGCCGACGAAAATCGCTCCGGCAGAACGGATCCGGCGGGCCACGTCGCGGGCGTCGACGGTCTGGATCTCCAGATGCTCGGCGGCGTACGCGTTGACGGTACGGATGCCGGCCTCGAGGTCGTCGACCAGCACGATCGCGGATTGCCGACCGGAGAGCGCGGTGGCCACCCGCTCGCGGTGCACCGTCGTCGAGACCTGCTTGGCCAGTTCGCGATCGGTGGCGTCGGCCACGTCGACGCTCGGGGTGACCAGCACGCTGGCGGCCATCTCGTCGTGCTCGGCCTGGCTGATCAGATCGGCGGCCACGTGCGCCGGGTCGGCGGTGTGGTCGGCCAGGATCGCGATCTCGGTCGGACCGGCTTCGGCGTCGATGCCGACCTGCGACCGGCAGATGCGCTTGGCCGCGGTCACGTAGATGTTGCCGGGCCCGGTGATCATGTCGACGGGCGCGAGTTCGGCACCGTCGGTGTCGGTGCCGCCGTAGGCCAGCAGCGCGATCGACTGGGCGCCGCCGACGGCCCAGACCTCGTCGACGCCGAGCAGCGCCGCGGCGGCCAGGATGGTCGGGTGCGGCAGCCCGGCGAACGGCTCGGGGTTGGTCTTCTGCGGCGGGCTGGCGATGACCAGCGAGTCGACCCCCGCGGTCTGCGCCGGCACCACGTTCATCACCACGCTCGACGGGTAGACCGCGTTGCCGCCGGGCACGTACAGCCCGACCCGCTCGACGGGCACCCAGCGCTCGGTGACGGTCGCGCCCGGTCCCAGCGTCGTGGTGGTGTCGGTGCGCCGCTGGTCGGCGTGCACGGTGCGGGCGCGGGCGATCGCCACCTCGAGCGCGTCGCGCACATCGGAGTCGAGCGCATCCAGCGCCGCGGCCAACCGGTCTGCCGGGACCCGGACGGCGGCCGGGCGCACCCCGTCGAAGGATTCGCCGTAGTCCAGCGCGGCCTGCGTGCCGTGGCGCGCGACGGCCTCGACGATCGGGCGGACATCGGGAACGACCGCGTCGACATCGACGCCGCCGCGCGGCAGCGCGGCCCGCAGCTGAGCCGCCGACAGTTCGGCGCCGCGCAGGTCGATGCGGGCCATCGGCCCAAAGGAGTCGGTCCCGGGATTCACCACGTGCTCCATTGTCCCAGAGCAGGCCAAATCGAATTCCCACGCACGCCGCGCGCGGGCGGTAGGTTTCCGGCATGCGTGCCAAGGATCATCCCAACAACGCACCTGGCGTCCCCATGGTGTTTCCACCCTGGTTCGAGAACCTGCAGGTCAAGTACCTCAACCGCATGGTGCGACCGTTCGCGAAGGTGATGCCCGGACTGGCCCGCATCACCCACCGCGGCCGCAAGTCCGGCAAGCTGTATGAGACGCTCGTCACCGCCTACCGCAAGGGCGACACCGTGGCCATCGTGCTGGGCCACGGCAAGACCGACTGGGTCAAGAACGTGCTCGCCGCCGGCGAAGCCGACCTGCTGTTCCCCCGGCGCAGCGTGCATCTGGCCAACCCCCGCATCGTGCCCGCCGGATCCGACGGTGCGGATCTGCCCGCGATGGCGCGGCTGCAGGTCAAACGCGCCGGGGTGTTCGTCGCCGACGTCGCGCCGCCGAGCAAGGGCTGATCGGCCCGGCGGTTGTCACGATTGCGTTTCGGCCTGTTTCGAGACGCGCCAGCAAACGGGTTGCGCCCGACGCCGATTGGCTGTCGGTGGTATCGTGCCGCATCGAGAGAAGAGGATGTAATGCAGCGGACGATTCAGATCGAACTGAACGAGCTCAGCCCCACCCTCATCGACGAGTTCATCGACGCCGGTGAGTTGCCGAACTTCCGGCGACTGCGGGACACGTCGGAGGTGTTCGTCACCGACGCGTCCACCGAGCTCAGCCTCGAACCGTGGGTGCAGTGGCCCACCCTGCACACCGGCATCGACGACAGCGACCACGGCATCCGCCATCTCGGCGAGGCGGACCGGGTCAAGGGCCGCGGGGTGGCCCGCGAACTGGCCGACGCCGGTTTCAAGGTCGGCGTGTTCATGACGATGAACCTCGACTACGGCCCACTGGACGGCTTCGTGGTGCCCGACCCGTGGAATCCGGACTCGAGGCCCTATCCCGACGAGCTGCGGGCGTTCTCCGACTTCGTGTTCTCCGCGGTGCAGGAGAACTCCGCGGCGCGCCTGGACAAGAAGGCCGCCATCCCGTTCATCACCTACCTGCTGCGCCGCGGGCTGACCCCGAAGACGGTGATCGCGACGGCCCGGCAGCTGCTCGACGAGCGCAAGGACTCCGGCGTGCAGTGGCGGCGCACCCTGGTGCTGGATCTGATGGCCTACGACCTGTTCCGCACCCTGGTGCGCAAGCACAACGTGGCGTACGCGACGTTCTTCTCCAACTCCACCGCGCACTTCCAGCACTACTTCTGGCGCAACTTCCGCCCGGAGGGCTTCAGCGCCCCGGTGCCGCCCGAGGACCATCCCTCGCTGAAGGACGCGGTGATCACCGGCTACCGCAGCTACGACCGCCTGATCGGCAAGTTCATGGCCGACTTCCCCGACGACCGGCTGGTGTTCGTCACCGCCCTGAGCCAGGAACCGTGGGACACCACGTGGTGCACCTACCGGCCCTACGACTTCGACCGGCTGATCGAGCTGCTGGGCTTCGAGAAGGGCCGCGTCGAGGTGGAGCCGGTGATGGCCGAGGAGTTCTTTCTCGAGTTCCCCGACGAACAGGCCGAGAAAGAGGGCTTCGAGCGACTCGCCAAGGCCCGCATCAACGGTCAACCCCTGTTCCGCACGCAGCAGAATGAGCCACTGCGGCACAAGCTTTCGTGCAACGTCAACGAGTGGTACTTCCCCGGTGAGACGCCGGTTGAGCTGCCCACCGGCAAGACCGAGCGCTTCGACAAGCTCTTCTACCGGATCCACAGCCTGCGCAGCGGCAGACACCATCCCGACGGGTGCTTCTGGGTGCAGACCAGTTCGCCGCGCCGGGTCGAGGAGAAGGTGCCGCTGACCGCGGTGGCGCCCACCCTGCTGCGGTTGTACGGGGTCGAGCAGCCGGGCTACATGAAGCAGCCTGCGGTCCCCCTGGCCGGCGACTAGCGCACGAACACCGTCTTCCCGGTCATCGTCGGCCACACCGACGGCGCGTCGTCCCACGCCACCACCCGTACGACTGCGGGTGAAAGGTCTTGTCCGGCAAGCAGTTCGACGACCTCGGGCAATACCGCGCGGGCGTTGACCCGACCGGTGACGAACCGCACCCCGCGGGTGTACATGGCCAGCAGGCCCAGTTCGACCGGCTGCGGGTAGATGCCGGTGTCGGTGCACACCCCGTCCGGCCAGGTGGCCCGGAGCGCGGCGGCGAGCAGATCGGGTTCGGCGGTGGTGTGCACGGTGACCGGATACGGTTCGGTGGCCTTGTCGGGCTTGTCGCGGTCGTGCACGACGGCACCCAGCTTCTCGGCGATCGCGAGCCGGTCGGGGTCGGTGTCGACGTAGTCGACGTGCACCCCCAGCGCGGCGGCCGACGCGACGGCGTAGAGCCCGATCGACAACCGGCCGGACACCAGCACGCGCCGGTCGGCGGGGTCGAGCGCGGCCAGTTCGGCTCGATACGGCCCGACGCCGCGCCAGCCGTCGGGGATGTTGTCCGACATCGACGCGATCGCCACCGGGTCGGCGTCGGCGGGCACCGGCACCAGCATCGCGTCGGCGAACGGCACCAGCACCAGATCGGCCATGAAGCCGCCGCCGTCGAGCCCAGCCAGCGGCGCCATCCCGTACATCGCCATCAGCGGCACCGCCTCGCACGACGCGGACACCCCGCGCCGGCAGGCGCGACACTGCCCGCAGTTGATCTGGAACGGCACGATGACCCGGTCACCGACGCCGACGCCACGCACGGCGTCGCCGACGGCGACCACCTCGGCCACCCCCTCGTGCCCGACGGCATGGCCGGGCGGCATCGGCAGCCTGCCCTGCGCCACCGCGACGTCAAGGTCGCAGCAGGCCACCGCGATGGGTCGGACCAGCGCCTGCTCGGGCGCGGTGAGCTCGGGTTCGGGCGCCTCACCCCATGCGTAGCGGCCGACCTCGGCGTACATCAGCTGCTGCATGGGCGGCCCTTTCTTTAGTGGTTGCTCAAGTATTCTTGAGCGACCTTTCTAGTAAAGTCAAGGGCATGCCGCGACCCGACCGCAGCCGAACCGCCCTCGTCGCGACCGCCGCCCGGCTGTTCCGCAGGCAGGGCTACGCCGCCACCGGGGTGAACCAGATCCTGGAGCAGGCCGACGTCAAGGCCGGGTCGCTGTACCACCACTTCCCCGCCGGGAAGGCGCAGCTGGCCGCCGCGGTGGTGGAGACCGTCGGCACCGACATCGAGCGACGGCTGCGGGAGTTCCTGGACAGCCCGCTGCCGGTCGCCGACATCGTCGACGGCTGGATCGAGGTGATGGCCGAGGGGCTGGCCACCGATCCGCGCGATGGCTGCCCGATCGAGCCGATCGCGACCGAGTCGGTGCACGCCAGCCCCGACGTGCGGGCCGCGGCCATTCGCACCTTCGGCGGCTGGTGCCGGGCCGTCACCGACCGATTGCGCGCCGACGGTTGGGCGGCCGACGACGCCGACCGGGTCGGCCTCGCGCTGATCGCCCTCGTCGAGGGCGCGCTGCTGCTGGCCCGCATCACGGGTGAGCGCGCCGCGCTGGACGCCGCCAAGGTCGCGGCGCGCCGCCTGCTGGGCGGCTGAACGCTACTTGCAGAGCTCGGTGATGGCGGTGTTGTCCGCGTCGGCGTCCTTGAGCCGGGCGGCCTGATCGGGATCGTCGTTGGTGATGCCGGCGGTCGCGTGTGCGCCGATGTCCATCAGGTTGTCGGCGAAGTCGCGCACCTTGTCGGCCAGCTCGGGGGGCGTCGCCGGGTCCAGCCGGGCCAGCAGATACTGCCCGCCGTCGTACAGCGACACCCGCGCGTTGGCCGCGACCGCCTGCGAACCCGTCACGTCGTCGGGACCGCCGGCCGGCTGCAGGTTGGTGTTCAGCGACACGCCCTTGCGCACGACATCCATCGCCGTGCAGATCTTGACCTTGGCCTCGGCCCGCTGGATGGCGTCGTAGCCGTCGTCCTCCTTGGCGAAGTCGACGCGATACAGCGTCCAACCGGCCAGCGCGATGGCCGCGATGGACAGGATCAGTGTGACGATGCCCAGCGGGTGGAAGCGGCGCGGTTCGTCGTCGTCGTCACGCGCCACGGTGCCCCCCGGAAAGTGTGCACAGCGAATTTTCTGGCATGGCGTCGATAGTAGCCCTACAGGTCGAGGCCGAGGTCCAACACGCGCACGGAGTGGGTCAGCGCGCCGACGGCCAGGTAGTCGACACCGGTCGCGGCGTAGTCCCTGGCGGACTTCAGGGACAGCCCGCCCGAAGACTCCAATTTGGTTGCGGGCGAACGTGAATCGCGTCGCTGCACCGCAATCTGGGTCTGCCACACCGCGAAGTTGTCCAGCAGCACCAGCGCGTCCTCACCGAGGTTCTCGGCGAACACCTCGTCGAGTTGTTCCAGCGAGTCGACCTCGACTTCACAGGGCAGGTCGGGGGCGGCGGCCCGCACCGCCCGCAACGCCGCAACCACCGATCCGGCGGCCGCGACGTGGTTGTCCTTGATCAGGGCGGCGTCCCCCAGACCCAAGCGGTGGTTGACGCCGCCGCCCGCCCGCACCGCGTACTTCTGCAGCAGCCGCAGGCCCGGCAGCGTCTTGCGGGTGTCGCGAATCTGGGCGCGGGTGCCCTCGACCGCGTCCACCCACGCCGCCGTCGCCGTGGCCACCCCCGACAGGTGGCAGATGAGGTTCAGCATGGTGCGCTCGGCGGTCAGCAGGCCCCGCGTGGGCGCCTGCACGGTCAGCACCGCATCGCCGGGCGCCAGCCGGGCGCCGTCCTGCACGCGGTGTTTGACCAGGTAGCCGTCGGCGCCGAGCACCTCATCGAGTACCAGCAGCGCGACCTCGACGCCGGCGATCACCCCGGATTCGCGGGCCACCACCGACGCCGTGGTGGTGGCGTCGGCGGGCACCGTCGCCAGCGTGGTGACGTCGGGCCCGTAGCGCAGGTCCTCGTCCAGGGCGACGGCGATGACCCGGCGCGCCTCGGCCAGTTCGTCGGCGTTCAGCTCCATCAGCACGCCACCGCCGCGAACTCGTCGTGCGCCAGGGCCGGGTCGGTGTCCGGGTAGTCGGATCGCTGGTGGCAGCCGCGGGACTCGGTGCGCGCCAGGGCCGCGGTGGCGACCGCCTCGGCGGTCGCGGTCAGCGCGGCATCCTCGAAGTCGGTGCGGCAGCGCAGCGCCCGCGGCGCCGCGGTGTCGAGTTCCTTGAGCAGCCGCTCCAGTCCGTCGCCGTCGCGCACCACCGACGCGTAGCGGGTCATCGCGCGCTGCAGGTCGGCGCGCGGCAGCGCCCGCCGCGCCGCGCGGTCGGTCGGCACGGCGCGGGTCGGGCCGGCATCGGCCGCATGGGCGGCGGCCACCCGGCCGGCCCGGTCGCCGACCACCATGCCCTCCAGCAGGCTGTTGGACGCCAGCCGGTTCGCGCCATGCAGGCCGGTGCGGCCCACCTCGCCGGCCGCGAACAGACCGGCCAGCTCGGTGCGGCCGTAGGTGTCGGTGACGACGCCGCCGCAGCTGTAGTGCGCGCCGGGGACGACCGGGATCGGGGTGCGGGTCGGGTCGATTCCGGCGGCCCGGCAGGCCGCGGTGACCGTCGGGAAGCGCCGTTCGAAGTCGTCGATGCCGCGCGCGTCGAGGTAGACGCAGGGGTCGCCGGTGCGAGTCATCCGCGCGTGGATGGCGCGCGCCACCACGTCGCGGGGCGCCAGATCGCCCATCGGGTGCACCCCGCCGGTCACCGAATCACCTTGGCGATCAACGAGAACCGCACCCTCGCCGCGGACCGCCTCGGTGATCAACGGCCGCCTGCCGCCAGCGTCGCCGACGTACAGCATGGTCGGGTGGAACTGGATGAACTCCAGGTCGGCGACCGGCACACCAGCCCACATCGCCAGCGCGACGCCGTCACCCGTGGAGCCCGCGGGGTTGGTGGTCGCGGTGTACAGGTGGCCGAGGCCGCCGGTGGCCAGGATCACCGATGGGGCGTGCACGATGCCGAGCCCGTCGTCGTTGCGCACCAGCACGCCGGTGACCGCCCCGCCGGCATGCAGCACCTCCAGCACGACGTGGTGGTGCCGGATGTCCAGGTGGGCCGCGGCGTTGTCGAGCGCGCGCTGTACCTCCGCACCGGTGGCGTCGCCGCCGGCGTGAATGATGCGCCGCCGCGAGTGCCCGCCCTCGCGGGTCAGCGCCCAGCGGCCCGGCGCGGCCTCGTCGAAGCGGGCGCCGTGGCCGACCAGCGCGGCCACGGCCCGGTAGCCGTCGGTGACGATCGAGCGCACCGCATCCGGATCGCACAACCCGGCGCCGGCGGCCAGGGTGTCGGCGACGTGTCGCTCGATGGAGTCCCCGTCGTCGGGATCGGGCAGCACGACGGCGATCCCACCCTGCGCATAGCGTGTGGCGGTCTCATCGGACTTGCTGAGCACCAACACTTTTCGTCCGCTCCGGTGCGCGGCCAGCGCAGCCACCAGACCCGCGACGCCGGTACCGATCACCACGACGTCGGCGCGCACCTGCCAGTAGCCCGACAGCCGGGAGCCGCCGCAGGCCACGCTCACTCGCCGCCGCCCGGGGTGCCGATCTCGATCATCCGCGCCACGCTGGCGCGTGCCCGCCGCGCGATCTCGGGGTCGACGTCCACCTCGTCCTTGCCCTCGACGAGGCACCGCAGCAGCGCCGCGGGGGTGATCATCTTCATGTACTTGCAGGACGCCCGGTCGTTGACCGCGCGGAAGTCGACTTCCGGTGCCGCGCGGCGCAACTGGTGCAGCATGCCGACCTCGGTGGCGACCAGCACCTGGCGGGCGCGGGTGTCGCGGGCGGCGTCCAGCATGCCGCCGGTCGACAGGATCTTGACCCGCTCCTCGGGGAACGCGCCCTCACCGGCCAGGTACAGCGCCGAAGTGGCACAACCACATTCGGGGTGCACGTACAGCTCGGCGTCGGGGTGGCTGCGCGCCTGCTCGGCCAGCTCGTCACCGTTGATGCCGGCGTGCACGTGGCACTCGCCGGCCCAGACGTGCAGGTTCTCCCGGCCGGTGACGCGGCGCACGTGCGCACCGAGGAACTGGTCCGGGCAGAACAGCACCTCGCGGTCCTCGGGAATGGACGCGACCACCTCCACGGCGTTCGACGAAGTGCAGCAGATGTCGGTCTCGGCCTTCACCGCGGCCGTGGTGTTGACGTAGGACACCACCACCGCGCCGGGATGCTCGGCCTTCCAGGCGCGCAACTCCTCAGCGGTGATCGAGTCGGCCAGCGAACAGCCCGCACGCTGGTCGGGAATGAGCACGGTCTTGTCCGGCGACAGGATCTTGGCCGTCTCGGCCATGAAGTGCACACCGCAGAACACGATGGTGTCCTCGGGCACCTCGGCGGCGACGCGGGACAGCGCCAGCGAGTCGCCGACGTGATCGGCGACGTCCTGGATGGCGGGCAACTGGTAGTTGTGCGCCAGCAGCGTCGCACCGCGCAGGTCGGCCAGGCGGCGCACCTCGGCCGCCCACGCCTCGTCGCCGTCGACGCCCGAGTATCCGGTCGGTCCCGCCACGATGCGGTCGGCGAGGTTGGTCGGCATGCGGTCCAGCACCGTCATCGCCGTCTCCTTCGGGTCGCGAGGTTTTCGACTTATAATCGAAAACATGGCCCATATTAGCACCGCCCACGAGGTGCTCGCCGCGGTGTTCCAGGTTCGACCGCCCGCCGGTGCCGCCGAGTTCCAGAAACCCGCGCTTCACGTGCTGTTATGGCAGCGGGCGATGGAACCCGAGGCCGGCAAGTGGTCGCTGCCCGGCGGCAGGCTCGGCGACGACGAGGACATGGACAGCTCGGTGCATCGCCAGCTCGCCGAGAAGGTCGACCTGCGTGAGCTTGCTCACCTCGAACAGCTGGCGGTGTTTTCCGATCCGCACCGGGTGCCGGGCGCGCGCACCATCGCGTCGACGTTTTTGGGGCTGGTGCCCTCCCCCGCCACGCCCGAGCTGCCACCCGACACCCGCTGGCATCCGGTGAGCGACCTGCCACCGATGGCGTTCGACCACCGCCCGATGGTCGAGCACGCGTGTACCCGGCTGGTCGCCAAGCTGTCCTACACCAACATCGGATTCGCATTGGCGCCAACCGAATTCGCGCTGTCGACGCTGCGCGACATCTACAGCGCCGCGCTCGGCCACCCGGTCGACGCGACCAATCTGCAGCGCGTGCTCGAGCGGCGCAACGTGATCAAGCGCACCGGGACGACCGCCCGGTCGGGGCGCAGCGGGGGACGCCCGGCGGCGCTGTACCGGTTCACCGAGTCGCACTACCGGGTCACCGACGAGTTCGCCGCGCTGCGCCCGCCCGGGTGAGGCGACTGGATTCTTAACGTCTTCTTAAGTAAGAATGGCCGGATGGATTTGGGCAACGCGGCCACGTCGGCGACCGGTGCCGAATGGATCGGCATCGCACCGCATGAAAAGCTGGCGCGCGGCGTCAAGCCGAAACTGCCGTCCGACGACCCGTTCTATGACCCCCCGGAGGGCTTCCAGCACGCCACCGCAGGCACGGTGCTGCGCAGCCGGGACGTCGAGCTGGCGTTTCTCGGGCTGATCCCGCAGAAGTTCACCGCCACCCAGCTGCTGTACCGCACCACCGACATGAGCGGCGCGCCGGAGGCCACGGTCACCACCGTGATCGTCCCCGCCGAGCGCGACCGCCGCGCCCCGATCCCGGTGCTGTCGTACCAGTGCGCGATCGACGCGGTGACCTCGCGGTGCTTCCCGTCCTATGCGCTGCGCCGCCGCGCGGTGGCCCCCGGCGCGCTGGCGCAGTTCGAGTTCCTGCTCATCGCCGCCGCGCTCGCGGAGGGCTGGGCGGTGTCGGTGCCCGACCACGAGGGCCCGCACGGCGCCTGGGGCACCCCGTACGAGCCCGGCTACCGCATCCTCGACGGGCTGCGGGCGGCCACCCGCAGCGAGCGGCTGGGCCTGGCACCCGAGGCGCCGATCGGGCTGTGGGGCTACTCCGGCGGCGGGCTGGCCACCGCGTGGGCCGCCGAGGTGTGCTCCAGCTACGCCCCCGAACTCAACATCGTCGGCGCCGTGCTGGGTTCGCCGGTCGCCGACCTGGGCCACGCGTTCCGCCGGCTCAACGGCAGCCTCTACGCCGGGCTGCCGGGCATGGTGGTGGCCGCGCTGTCACACGCCTACCCCGGCCTGGACCGGGTGATCCAGGAGCACGCCACCGACAAGGGCAAGGCGATGCTGCTGCGCATCGAGAAGATGACGACGGCGCACGCGGTGCTGCGCTTCATGCGCATGGACATGGGCAAGCTGGTGGACCGGCCGCTGGAACAGATCCTGCAGACCCCCGAGGTGCAGGAGGTGTTCGACAACATCAAGCTCGGCACCGCGGTGCCGACGCCGCCGGTGCTGATCGTGCAGGCGGTGCACGACCGGATCGTCTCGGTCGACGACATCGACGAGTTGAGCCACACCTACGAGACCGGTGGCGCCTCGGTGACCTACCACCGCGACCTGTTCAGCGAGCACATGCTGCTGCACCCGATGTCGGCGCCGATGACGCTGCGCTGGCTGATCGACCGCTTCGACGGCAAGCCGGTGACCGAACACCTGGTGCGCACCACCTGGCCGACGCTGCTGAACCCGATGACCTACGTCGGGATGGCGCGGCTGGTCAAGATCGCCGCCAAGGTGGTCACTGGGCGGAGGGTAGAGCGCTCTCCCCTGTGACGGGCCGGTCCTGCGGCGGCCAGGCGCCCAGGTCGTCGCGGGCGGTCGCCGTCGCGATCAGCGCGTAGACCAGCGCGGCCACGCCGGCCGGGACCACGATCGTGACGGCGATCAGCAGCGGCGAGTGCGCGAAGAACACCGGCGGCGCCTCGATGACGTAGTGCACGCGGTGCTCGGGTGAGACCGGCGCGGCGGCGATGTCGACGGTCCCGTAGCGCCACCGCACCAGCACCGCACCCACACCCGCCGCCGCACCCGCGGCGGCCGCCAGCCCGGCCGACAGCGCGCACAGCATCACCGGGCCGCGGTGCGCACGCCACTGCCAGACCAGCACCGCCGCGACGACGGCCACCACGCAGACCATGCCCAGCTGCAGGAACGCCGCCAGGAAGAAGTTGTCGGCGTCGTTGCCGAGGTAGGCCCGGACCCGCTCGCCCTCCTTGGTCAGCGCCACCACGCCGTGAATGCCCGGCGCCAGCCAGGCCCACAGCGCCCCGACGACCGCACCGGTGACGGCCAGCGCAGCCACCACGATCGCCGCGGCGCGTGTGCGCGAAACCCGCGGCGGGGCAACATCGTTCATCGCTTCTCCAGATCCTTGGAGTCGATGCGGCCGTGGCGAGAGCAGTCGGCTGACCACCCGTCTGGACGCACCTGCACCACCATTCTGCGGCCGCACTCCGCGCAGAACCGCGGCGGCTCCAACCCGAGTCGCGCGGCGGGCGGCACCTCGGTGCCGTCGGGCTCCCCGGTGTAGACGTTGTACGCCATCGGTGGTCGGTCTACAGGGTGGCGTTGAGCGCCTTGATCGGCATCTGCAGGTCCTCCAGCAACTCCAGGTCGGCCTCGGCGGGCCGGCCCAGCGTGGTGAGGTAATTGCCGACGATCACGGCGTTGATGCCGCCCAGCATGCCCTTCTTGGCGCCCAGGTCACCGAGGGTGATCTCCCGACCGCCGGCGAACCGCAGCATGGTGCGCGGCAGCGCCAGCCGGAAGGCGGCGACGGCCTTGAGCGCCTCGCCGGCGGGCAGCACGTCCAGGTCGCCGAACGGCGTGCCCGGGCGCGGGTTGAGGAAGTTCAGCGGCACCTCGTGCGGATCCAATTCGGCCAGCTGCGAGGCAAATTCGGCGCGCTGCTCCAGGGTTTCGCCCATGCCGAGGATCCCGCCGCAGCACACCTCCATGCCGGCCTCGCGGACCATCTGCAGGGTGTCCCAACGCTCTTCCCAGGTGTGGGTGGTGACGACGTTGGCGAAGAACGACTTGGCGGTCTCGAGGTTGTGGTTGTAGCGGTGCACGCCCATCTCTTTGAGGCGGTCCACCTGCTCTTGGGTCAGCATGCCCAGCGAGCAGGCGATGTGGATGTCGACCTCGTTGCGGATGGCCTCGATCCCGGCGGCCACCTGGGCCATCAGCCGCTCGTCGGGGCCGCGCACGGCGGCGACGATGCAGAACTCGGTCGCGCCGGTCTTGGCGGTCTGCTTGGCGGCCTCCACCAGGCTCGGGATGTCCAGCCACGCGCTGCGCACCGGGGACGCGAACAGCCCGGACTGCGAGCAGAAGTGGCAGTCCTCGGGGCAGCCGCCGGTCTTGAGGCTGATGATGCCCTCGACCTCGACGTCGGGCCCGCACCAGCGCATCCGGACCTCATGGGCCAGGGCGAGCAGGTCGTCGAGCTGATCGTCGGGCAAAGCCAGCACCTGCAGCGTCTGGTCGGCGTCCAGTCCCTCGCCGCGCTCGAGCACCTGCTCGCGGGCCACTGCCAGGATGTCGGTCACGGTCACCTCTCGTCCCGGGTTGAACACGTCGGCGGGG
>ENA-UOVV01000963-UOVV01000963.1-compost-metagenome-genome-assembly--contig:-NODE-963-length-26574-cov-10.317546_pt1 | contig 26574 bp, 28 predicted proteins | sample MGYA00238155_ERZ761577 | MGnify/ENA primary metagenome ERZ761577 (study PRJEB28898, sample SAMN06268775) | compost metagenome | isolation source: Emeryville, CA | place: USA:Emeryville, CA | collected...
TCAAAATCCGCCGCCCTCAAAAGCGTGTGGGTTCGAGTCCCACCTTCGGCACCAAGGACTTACAGCGATTTCATGCGCGTAGCGTAAAAAGAATGTGCAGTTTTTGTGCAGTGAATGCCGCGGTCACGTAGGAATCGGCGTCTCGACCACCACGACGGTCCCGCTCTTGTAGACGTTTCGCGCGGCGTTGTTCATCGCGGCCAGCGTGGTCGCGCGGCCTATCATCGCGTTTGCGTGCAGAATGTCCGCGCTGAAGTTCTTGTCGATGTCGCGGTAGTCCAGCACGTAGGCGCAGGTCTGCCCCCGATCCATCTTCGCAAGCAGCGGCGCATACTCGGTGCGCCAAGTCGGTTCATGCGCGGTTTGCAGCGCGAATTGAAGCCTGCGGCGTGGCGTCCCGATGGAGACATACGGCTGTGACCAAGGATCGATGTTCGCGCTTGTCGGGTCTTCGGTCACGACGGCGACGCCTAGCGAGGGGCACACTTCGGACGCGGCGCCAATCACTACTTCGCCAATCGTGAAGATTTCGCCGTCCGTGATCGGTGACGATCCGTTCACGTCGTTGTGTATCTCGATTTGCACGCCGACGATCGGACTTGCGCCTGGCTCGATCACGATCCACGCGGTGCGCTCGCCGCGTGTGCCACGCACTACGCGCTGCCCGCTCGGCTGGTAGCTCGAAGGTTGGTATGGATACGTCCCAGGCGTGTCGCTGGAACGGCGGAACGAAACGGTAATCAACGTCCCGACAGGCAGGCTGATATTCATGATCCCGACGATACCGGGCGTGATGGCGCCTTGAAGAGACTCGACGCGGAGATAGAACGCATCGGACGTGCTGACCGTTCCCGTCATCCATTGGAGCCGCGTTGCCGTGTCCGGACGCGAATCGATGAGCGTTCGAGACGGGGAAAGGATATCAGGCGTTCCGCTGCCGTCCGTGGCAACGGTTACACTTGCGCTGCGGATTATGCTGTGTCCGATGATCATCTATAGTTACCTGTGATATTGACTTTCCCGGCAAACGGGAAGAACTCCCACGCGACGACGGTCATCATTTTCGCCCTCATCGTTCGCGTCGTGCCGACCGGCAATTCCACTTCGATTGGATCACCGTAGCCAATGTCGGCAGGGTCGATCACGTAGTCCGTACCGACCTCGTTACCCTCGTAGAACATGGTGAACGTCGCCTGCTTGCGCTTTCCGCTGCGCATTGTCTGCGGCATCGTTGCGTTCAGGCCGGCAAGGGACCGACTTGGCGCGTAGAACCCGACGATTTCCTCTGCTATCGCGCGTGCCGGTGCCTCTTCGTCGCAAAGCATGTGAAACCACGGAGCACCGATTGCGAACGAATATTCGCTGCTCGGGCGCGTGGATGTCGTCCAATGGACCTGGCTCTGCGTGGACCATGTTTCGCGCTGCGTAGGCGAGACGGTCGCGGTATCGGTCACGAAGTCGCCGGGTGTGAACGGCTCCCAGTTTCGGCGTGTTGCGAACGATGTCGTGAGATACGGCGCATCGTCCGGTTCGACGCGAACCGTACCGGTCTTGAACGTGGCGACAGGCGTTCTGTTCTCGGAATCACGAAACCTGCGAACGCGGATCACGTTGTTTTTGTCCGTGTAAAGCGCGGCTCCGAACGTGTCGGCAATCTGTTGCAGCGCGTCCGTGATCGTCGGTGCCTCGGTCCATCGCGCGCCGATCTTGATGCCGGTCTCGTCGTCGATTGCCTGCGTGTCGGCGGCGCTGAAGATTCCTTCCGGTTCGCCAGCACGCTTCACGAGGATTTCGCGGAATGCCTCGGTAAGTGTCATGCCATCCAGCGGCAACGCGACGTATTGCCCGAGCAACTGCACGCGCAGGTCGTCGATTACCGCAGTGCATCCGGTCGCCGTTGGCGGAGTGCCCTGCACGTTTTTTCCTGACGCGCAAAGAAGGAACAAGCCCAAGTTCCCCGACTCGGTAGGCGGGACTGTATACGTGAACGTGAACTTCTGCTCGCCGTACTCCGGGTTTCGGATCGGCTCAAGGTAGGGCGTGATCCAATACCGCTTGTCCCGAACGTACTTCGACAACAGGCAAATCCCGTATCCTTCTATGCCATACTTATCCGGCGTCCCGAGCGTATGCCACATCCGAAACGTGATGCGGTAAGTTCTGCCGGGTTCCAGCGGCGTGGAGTCCAGTAGAAGCGGGAACCCCATGTATGCGGAGCTGAGACTTGTCTGCAACGGGATATAAGACGTGATCCGCAGCGCGGATGTCGTATAGGTCGTGTCCTGCGCCACCGATCCGCCCGCGACGATGATCGCGTTGAACGGCGGATTGGTAGGCAGGCTCCATCCGTCCGGAACGCCGTCTGTCCAGTTCTCGAACTCGCCGTCCCCGTTCAGCACATCCCCTGCACCGGGGATCGTGTACTGGTCACCAACCGTCGAGCAATCGGCGGACAGGCGGAACACAGGCGACGTGTCGAGCTGGATGCCCGCCCCATTCATCGCGGCGTACCACTGCGGCGGATTCCCGAGCGGGTCGAGCGTTGCGCCGCCATCCGCAACGAGCGTGACATTGCTCATCGGCGCGTCGCCGAGCGCATAGATCGGCTGCCCCGTGTCGGGCGGCACGTCGATCAGCAGCGGCTTCACGTTGCGCTGCGCGCCGAGTCCTACCGGGTAGATGCGACCGCGGCTGGACTCGTCTGCGAATGGCGGGATCACGCGACACGGCAGCGGCTTGTTGAGCCGCGCGAGCGTATCGCGTAGGCGCATCTCGACGATGCCAACCTGCGGCGACGACACGCTATCAATGCACGCTGTCATGATCGTGCGCGCGCTTGACAACGTGCCGGCTCCGAATGCGGGCGCGTCTATGTCTTGCAGGACCAGCGTCGCATCGCGCACGTCCATGTCGAGCAATGCGTCCAGCTCGCCATCGCTGTTGTCGAGTCGCAGCACGCCATACGCCGAGGATTCCGGCGAACTGCCGCCACCGGACTGCACCCACCATTTTGGGCTTCGGCGGATGCTGAACGACTCGGGGTTGAGAATGCGCGGCGAGAACGGTTGATTGGCCGGATCGTCGGTATCGCTGGACAGGAACCCCTCGCGCGCCAGAGACAGGTACATGGACAAAATGCCCTGCGTCTCGACGAACCATCCCGGCGTGTTCGCGGAGAATCCATCGAAGCGGCTTTGCCCGGTGTTGATGACGATGCTGACATCACCGGCTTCAGGGCAGCCGATCGACAGCGCGGGAACCCATGTTTTCCCCGATGCGACGGACACCGGGGAAAAGTCCATCTCCGATCCGTTGAGGAAGAAGTGGAGCTCGTCTGCGTCAAGGTCCAGTTGCACGCCGATGCACGCCCGCTCGGGGAATGCGTCGAACGTCTCGATGTACGCTCCGTTGTTCCAGAGTTCGCCGTCTGCGGGCCGCAGTCCGTAGCCCTTTGCATCACCGCCCACCGAAACGTCTAGCGCATGGTCGATTTCCGCGATGCCTACCGACACCATGCCCGCAAGGTCATCGCGCGACTTACTCCAGACGTATACTTCGAACGAATGCACGCCTGACGACGACACGCCTAGATTACCGAGCGCAGCGCGATCAAGGTCCAGCGCGTTTTCGTTCGTGGTGAGCGTTGTTCCGCCTTCGTCCACGTACAAGCCAGCGCCAGCCGCGCTTTGGTTCAGTACGCAATAGGTACGTGTTGTCATGTTGCCTCTTTAGGTGCCCGGCGTCGCGGCTTACAGGCTTCCCCGCCAAGGGAACGGGGCGCGGTTGCGCAGGACGCCGGGCGAGTGAGAGTGTGGAACGGATGCAATGCGCACGGTATCGGACGATTCCGCGACGGCGTGTAGGAAAACGGCTATCCGACCTCCACCACGCCAACCGTCCTCGCGGATTCCGCGGCCGCTTCATATCCATTATCAGCAATCATCTGTTTTGGCGGAGCACTTGTTCTCGCTAGAGCATCCATATCAGAGGCCACCACGCCCTGCCCCATGCCGTTGTACATAGCCATCATCTACTCCCAGAGCATGCAAAGAGCGGTATTTGGAGACGTGTTGTTCTTGGATGCGGCTGTAATCCCGTAGGGCGCAGACTCATTGCCCAAGCACACGTATGTATGTTCCGTCGCACCATTCAGCGCGCAGTCTGCCGTAGAGCCAAGCCCGAGTTCAGCCGTAAGTACGGAGCAGAGGCCGTTCATACTGTAGATGCGCGGGTATGCCGTGTAATGCTTGAACGCAGCGAAGTCTGTTCCCACGGCAGAGGATGTGATTCCGTTGGGGACGAAGCAGAAGGATTTGCCCGAGCCGTCTGTGTAACTATTTCCTGTAGCAAAATGTAGTGTACGCTCTTCGAGCGCCTGCGCCGGGCCGAAAGTGCTGTTGGTTATGGCAAGCACAATCGCATCGGAACGGATCGTACCGTCGTTGTCGCAAGGGCGAACGAGCGAAAAGAAAAAAGATACACCTCTGCCTGGGGTGCTTGTGCCGTATCCGACCTTTGAACACATACCAACAAAGCCATCCGTCATGCAGGTGTAGGATTCGCGGTTTGTTGTTGTAGATGACGGATCAAGGTCCCCACAAATGGTATAAGGGCCGAGCAAAGGTCCGACGATAGACCCCGCGCCATCTGTTGCCGTTCCCACTTCGATTCTGACTCTCGGGCGAGTAGAAGAGGAGTATGTCCCGTAGTAGAGTTTGAAGAACACCGGAGCCGTTGCGTGCAGACTGTCGTTCATCGCCCACACCTCATAACCGGCGTCGTTATTGGTGCTAGCTCTTGTTACAGTTGTCCAGTCGATCTGCCCAGTGTCCGCAGTCTTGGCGCACCCAACTGCTGTGAGTGCATCGCTTACTTCCTTGCCCCACAACCTGAATCCTGCATCGCTTGTGTGGTCGATAGGCGTGTTTGTGTAATGTGTTGTCATACCAATTCCAATGTAATAGTCAAGTCGTGCACATCCGTTGCGGATACCACGTAGAACTCAAGCCTGTTTCCGTCCGATATTGTTGAACTGCTCCACCCTGTCGTGCCCCCTGCGCCGTAGTCGGCACCGCTAATCTCGATGTAATCCCCGCCCGTCATGGAATCCATGGCTCCTGGCCTGCCAGGCCATGCGGCTTGACGAACGTCTATTTCCGCAGAGCCTACGCTTTTGGATGCAATCCTCCAGCCAGCTATCGTTGCTCCGGGTGCATCCGGTAGTGTTGCGTAATCTCCAGCCTGAATCATTCCGAGCGGTCGAGCGAACGTGCATGTGATGACAGACGCTCCGCCTCCTCCACTTACCGCTAGCTCATCAATCGCCGCCTGCACGTCTGTAGCCGAGAGTCCGGATGTCGCATTGTTGTACGTGATGTCATTGGCAGCATGAGCCGCCGTGTCCGCCTCGTGCGCGGCGACGGCCAAAGCTGCGGCGCCTGCCGCGTCGAAGTCTGCCGCATCCGATGCGGCAGCAGTGCCAAGGCCAAGCGCGATCGTGCCGGAACTGGTCACTGGCGATCCGCTCACAGACACGCCGGATGATCCGGTCGATATGCCAACGCTGGTGACGGTTCCTGCCGCCGATGATTCCGGAACCCACGCCCCGTCCTTTCGGACGTACTTGGTCCCGTTCTTCGGCGCCTCCTTCACGCGATTTACGACGACGATCGTTAGATCGTACTCGATCGTCTCTTGACCGATTGAATCGATGGCAACGTAGGTAATGTCATACGAATTACCCGACTCGCCAATAGGGGGCGATGCCGTAATAACGTCCGTAGCAGAATCGTATGAAACCCATCCGGAAATCGAATCGGGGATTGTCGCCAGAGCTCTTATCGGCGGCTCACCGCCCGAGAACAGATTTCGATATCCGTGAAACGAGAACGTCGTTCCCTCGGCAATCTCGACCTCCCATTCCAAGACAGGACCGACTATCTCCCCGGCGACTTTCATTCGGAAGGATATGAATGCGCCTCTTCCATCCGCGTCAATGCACTCGATCTCGAACAGGTGAACGCCGGTATCTGTCGTGTTTGTCCAAGACAGAATCCCCGTAGTCGAGTTGAACGACGCACCTGAAGGAAGCGATCCGGTAAGCGAGTAGGAAACCGGATCTGTCGGGCTTGGCAGAAGCGCGTGAACATCATACGTTCCGCTGGAGTTGTACCCTACGGTGAAGATGATCAGGCGCGAGAACGCATCTCCGCTCCCATCCCCAGTGTTCGGAGGCTGGATGGAGCCGCCCGTTTCGATATGGAACGTCCGCGTAAGCGAGTTGAATGCGGAGTCCGTTACCGTCACCGTTATGTCGCCGTCCCCGCTGAACGGAACCGTCCCGGTGCATTCCAAAATCTGCCCGACCTGCGTTGCCGTGATCCACGACGGTTTTGAATCGACCGTGTAGCTGTACGATCCAACGCCGCCACTCGCCACGACGCGCCCCGTGTAGGCATCGTCCTGCACGCCGAATGGCAAATCTGCGGACAGCGCGAGCGCGGGCGCGGTCGCCGCATTCGTGATGATTCGTGCCAGTGCGTTTTTCCTGACCGCCATCGATCTATCTCCCTCAAGCGTAAGAAACAGGACGCCCGCGACCGACGATCGGCTCAAGGCGACGCCCGACCGACTCGCCAATCGCTTCGGCATCCTCATCGGTCAACGTGCGCCCGCCATTCGGGGACACCGTGCGCTCGCCCGGGCCGGTCGGTGGGCGAATCACAACATCGCCCGCAACATCGCCCGCGCCACCCTCGCGGCGCGCCTCGTCGCGCAAGAGCGCCTGCAGGATTTCGTCCAGCTTGTCCACGATGAGCGCCGTGTTCTCGCCATCCGAATCCCGCTGCGCCTCGATCCCCTCGATGTACGCATCCAGCGCTTCCGCGTTCTCAAGGCCAAGACCCTGCGCAAGCGCCTCAAGGTCGATTCCCATCGACTCGGCCACTTCGCGCCAGTCAATCTCGCGCGCCATCGCAATCTCGGCAATCTGCTGCGCAAGCGTCTGGTACTGCTGCAATTGCATGGTGGCCTGCATTTGCGCCTGCAATTCCAGTAGTTCCTCAAGCCGCTTGCGCTCCTCCTCGGTGAGCCCGACGCTGCCAGACGATCCACCGCCGCCACTGCTTCCGCCAACGGACGCGCCAGCGCCCGGATACTGCTGCGCGAACGCGAACTCGCGCTCGTACTGCCGGGACGATCCGAACAGGCGGCGCGCAATTTCGAGGAAGTCCTCCTGCGATACCGTCCCTTGCATAAGCCCGCTGCGCGCCACTTCCAGCTTTTCAAGATCGTTGAGCGGGGACAGGTCGCCAATAAGCAGGTTGATCGCATCCGACGCTCGCTGCGCCGCTTCTGCGATAGCGGACCCGAAGTCGCGCACCGGATGCGATGCACTGTCCGCGATTGCCTGCAACCGCTGAATTTCGGCGGTAACGGCGTCGTAGCTTCCGATGTTGGTCAGCCCGAGGTTGAATGCAAGGTCTTGCGCGGTCGCCTCCAGCTGCGCAAGCGCCTCGGCAAACTGCCGCGCCGCATACTCGTGGATGCGGATCAAATCTTCGGTGGCCGCACCCTCGGCTCCCGCCGCTCGTGCCAGCGCGTTCGCTTGGTCGATGTTCGCGACAAGCTGCTTGTGGATGTTCGACAGCGATTGCTCGAAGTCGTCCACGTACACGGTCGGCGTTGCGAACTGCGCGACGAACTCATCGTAGGACGCCTGCGCCTGCAACAACCGCTGCACCGTCTGGTCGATCGTCTCTCCGTATGCCTGCTGCGCGCGCGCAAGGTCGAGGATCACGGCGACGTTTTCCTCGCCCGCAATCGCGAGCATGTCCATGCCCGACTCAATGGCTGCCTGCACCGTCGATACCGCCGATGCGTACTGCTGCGCGTATGCCTCCAAGGCGTCGATGTCGCCACGCACGGAAGCGGCAAGTTCCGCAATCTTCTCGTCGAACTGCGCGAGAACGTCGATCATGTTTTCAGCAACGAGGATGCGACCGAAATCCTCTTGCGAGGCGCCCTCATACGTAACGCCCATGACCTCCGCAGACGATGACGTAAGGTTGCCCTTCTTGTCGTACTCGGCTTGCCACGTACCGCCGATCAGCGTGCCAACCTCGGCATTGAACGCAGTGGCAAACGCCGTGCGCTCGTCGAGTAGCGCCTGATAGAACGCCTTCGCGGCAGCTACCGCCTCGTCGGACGGATCGACGTCCTTTGTTGTCCAGCGCGTGCCGCCGAAGAACGCCTTCTGACCCTTGAGCGTGTAGCTTTGCGCAAGGTCGATGCCTTCTGCGCCCACGTCGAGCGAAAGGTTGGAGTGATGCAGCTTGCCCTTCGTGCCGAACAGCTTGCCTCCTGAAATCATGTCCACCGCCATGGCGGCGAGTGCGATCCAGCCGACAACGGGGATGGCCGCGAGACCAGCCGCAGCGCCACCCGCGAACGCGGCACTAGCACCTACGGCAAGCCCGTAGGTGCCGACGCCATACGCGATCCCGCCAAGTGCGCCGCCTACGTCCTTGTTCGAGTTCTGCCAGCGGTTATACCCGGAATAGACGCCAGCCGCGCCCGCCGCGACATATCCAGCGGTAGACGGCGCCCATGTGCCTGTTCCGTAATCCGGCGTGTACGTGCCCATCCACGTGGTGCGCGCGGACGCGGACGCGCTGAACCCGTCCCACAAGCTCTTGCCAGCCGTAACCCACGACGCGGGGTTCATGATCGACATGCCCCCGCCCGCGCTCGTGGTAGCGAAATTGATCGCGGCATTGGTCGCCATGTCGGCAGCCGATGCGTTGCTGCTGCCGCCGATCCCGAAAGCCGCAGCGGTCCCGGCAGCTATTGCGCCCCATCCGCCGCCTGTGCCGGTGCCGGTAAGCCATCCAATGATTTTGGTCTTGGCCCATTCGGCCAGCATTTGCGCGACGGCTCTCTTCAGCATATCGACCATCGAGTTCCAGAACTCCTTCGCGTTCTTGAACCCGTTGACCGCCCATTCGGCAATCGCATCGACCATAGAATCGAACGCATTGCGAACGATGCTGGCGAACTTCTCCGCTTGCGCGGTTTGCTCTTCCCAGAAGCGGTTCAGGTCATGCTTGTTAGCCGCAAGCTCGGCTGCCTTGCGCTGGACATCTTCAAGCGTTTGCGCGTTGGCGATATTCGCTTCCGTGTTCCTTGTCCATGCTTCGGTAGCCTCATTCACCGCTTCCGCGATCGCCCGCTGCCGATCGCTCATGCCTAGATAGGCGGTATCGGCAGCGAAGTCGGCGTTCAACTGCGCAACGATGTCGCCCTGCTTGGCAAGGCCGGCCGTTGTCTTTTCCAGCTCGGCCTGCATCAGCTTTTGATAGCGAATGAAGTCCTCGTATGAAGCCTCGCCCTTCAAGTGCGCTTGCCACGCCTTCGTGACTTCCGCCGCATACTTGCGCTGCGCAACGGCAAGCTGGCCGGACATGGCCGCTTCCATGTCGAGCAAGTTATCCGCGAACTCTTCCTGCGCGCGTGCAAGCTCTTCCTGTTGACGCTTAAGCTCGCGCTGTTCCTTCGCGTACTCGCGCGATGCACTGGATGCCCCCTTATGCGCGGAACTAGCCGCTTCCGCTGCGGAAACGGCATTCGCGGCCGCATCCGCCGCAAGGATGATCGCCTCCGCTTCTTCCCTTGAGCCGGCCGCCGCCGCGCGCACGCTCGCCTCGTAGCGGATCATCGCCTCGGAGCCAAGGCCGGCTGTCTCGGCACGCTTGTTCATGTCCGCAATGAACTTCTTCGTTTCTTCGCTGAACTCGGCCGCCGACTCCGCGACAGCCGCAACCGCTTGACCCGATCCGCCCATGATGCCGAACATTCGCAGCATGGAATCCGCCGCCTCTTCGGCAGACGTGATGACGTTCTGCAACGCAGGCGGGAGATTATCGAAGTCACTGGCAAACCGGGTTATTTCCTTCTGCGATTCGGCAAGCTGACGATTCAGATTTTCGATACGCGAGGAAAGCGCAAGGATCGCCCCGTCGGCACCCTCGCGTGTCGAGCGGGAAAGCTCCTGAATCCGCTGGTCGGCCGCGTCTATTTCCTGCCTCAAGCGCGCGGCATCTTGCGATGCGCGCTCGAACATGGAGATGCCTTCTGCCGCGCGGCTATCCACTCCATAGGACGACTTGATCCCCTCTAAGTGGCGGGCTTGCTCCATTTGCTCGTTGTACTGGCGCAAGCTTTCGATGGATTCCTGCATGCGCTCGTCGCCAGCATGCATCGCATCCCACAACTTATACAGTGCATACCCCGCCGCCAGAATCACAGTCGGCCAGCCGCCGATCATCGCGAACAGGGACGATCCGATGCGCTGCAAACCACCCATCGCGGTCGATAGCGCAGTGACGCGCGCAGGAACCTCGGCCACCGCTGCGCTGTATCGCTGCGTCGCCTGGTAAAGCTGCACATTCGCTTTCACCGCTGCCGCTTGTGCGGCACCAACGGCGGAAAGCGCCTTCACGCGGGCTGACTCTGCGGCCGCGAGCGCTTCGACCGACGCCGTGGCCGTACCGTTCGCCTTAGCCAGATCGAGCGCAGCCTTTGCCTCTGCCTCCGTGGCAATCGCTACCTGCGCGGCTTGCTTGGCACGCTCCAAATCCTGCGCGGCAAGACGTGCGTTGAGTTCGGCAACGGCGGCCTGCCGCTTCTGCGTATCGGCCCACGCAAGCGCCTTGGCACGCTCCGCATTCGCGGCCTCTACCGACGCAGAGGCGGCGGCAATCTGCGCCTTCGCGTAGTCGCCAATGCTGCCGATCAGGCGACCGCTGAACGCAAGCGCGCCGGCCTGTGCAATCGTGCCGAGCGAAGAAACGAGCGTGTCTACCGCTCCACTCTGCACGAGTCCGGTAAGCGCGCGGGTAACGGATGTCGCGCCAGCGGCAAGCGTGTCCATGAACCCGGCATTGCCGATCGCGACGTTGAGCTCGAAGATGGAATTGCGAAGGCGCTCGAATTGCGCGGCGGGAGAATTAGCAGCACTTGTCGATGCCGCTCCATATATCTCGTGGATTCGGGCCGACAGTTTCGGCAGAAGATCCTCAGCCGTGACTTGTCCCGCCTTCAACATCTTGTCGAGTTCGGCGGTCGTTACACCCAAAGCTTCGGCGGCAATTCGGAACGCGCCGGGGAGCCTTTCGCCAAGCTGACCGCGAAGTTCTTCCGCTTGCACATTGCCCTTCGACACCATTTGTTCGAGTGCCCGAAATGCTCCCTCGACCTGCTCGGTTGTTAGATTCAGGACACGCGCCGCTTCTGAAATAGACGTGAATATTTTCCGCGTCTCTTCTCCGGCAAGGGATGTTCCGCGCGTCGCCGCCGTCAGCTTTGCAAACTGAGTCGCGCTGGCCTCGAATGATGTTCCAAGCCGCGCAGTCTCCGCACGAATGAACGCAAGCTCCCGCGAGGCGTTAGCCGCGCTCCCCGTCGTGGCTGCAAGCGACTGCCGAAACCCAATCATCTTGTTGCTGGCATCCACGATGGAAGATGCCATGCGCGAGATGCCGGCCACGCCAACGAAGCCTGCCGCAAGGCCCGCAAAAGCGCGCTGCGCGGACTGGATTTGCGCGGTCATCGCCGTAGTGGCGCGCTGGATTTGCGCCGCCTGCGCAGTGTACTGCGCGCTCATCCGCGTTACGGATGACGTCGCCTGCTCGGACGCCGTGCGGAAATCCGAGCGCAGCTTGCGCGCTGCCTCGTCAATCTTTCGCGTAAACGTCGCCGTCTGCGCGTCGATCAAGACGCTCATTTGAGCTAGTGCAGCCATGTGCGATCCTATTTATTGCGCAGCTTCGTGATTTGCTTCTCGATGGAAGCGGCAAGTTCATCGCGGACGATGTTCGGGAGAGACGAAGCGTTCGCGTCGAAGGCGGGACGAAGGAATGGATAGGCCGGCATCTTCGACGTGCCGAACTCGAGGAACCGCGCATAAAACAACGGGCCAAGGTCTTGGTACTCCTGCCATGCGCGTCCCGTCCTTCGGTTGTAGGCGCGGTTGCTGTACTTCTTCGCCTTGTAGCGAATGGTGACTTCAACCGCCTCGGTCGCGCCGCCCTTCCTTGCGCCCTTCACGCGCGACACGATGATGTTGTCGCGCAAGGTTCCCGTATCCTTTCGGACGCGCGCCTTCGCGTCCTTTTGCACTACCTGCCCAGCCTTACGGAGCGCAGGAAGAAGCGGCGACGCGCGAGACTTCGGGTCCATCATCGCCGCAAGCTCGCGCATCTTCTCCACTACCGCATCCATTCCTTCGATCTTCACGCTCACAACACACCGTCACCTGGTGGCCGCGCCACCTTCACATTTCCGATGAACTGGAACGGCTCGCTTTCTTCCTGCTTCGCCTTCTTGCGATACGGAAGGAAGTCAAGTGCGGAACTAGGCTTTGTGTTCTTCGCCCGCATTGCGTTTGCTACAAGCGAGCATAGGATTGCAATCGGGACGTGGTGCATGCTTTCGAGCGTCAACGGATGCGTTGCCGCATATCGACGCCAGAAGGCGAACTCACGCGCGGAAGTTTCGCGGCGCACCAGCGCAATGGGCTTTCCCCAATGCAGGCTGAGCGCCGCGAGCACTTCTTCCTCGTCCGTCAGTCGTTTTTTTCTGCCGCATCCTCGGCTTGCGGATTCAGTTCGCCGGCCGATTCATAGTCGCCGCCGTGCAAGAACGCCATGACCTTGAGGCCAAGCTTGTTGACCAGCGCGGCCCGCATCTTCCGTGCCTCTTGCAGCGTGACCTTCGTCCCATCCTCGCGGGACACAACAGCGGCAACCGCCGCAGTGACAAGGTCGCGATTGGCAATCAGCGCCTTGTCCTTGTTCTCGCCGGCACGAAGGATCGGTTCGAAGAGCTTGTCGGACTCTTCCTTGGAAATGTCATTCAAAAAGTACGCGCGCGACTGCCCGCGAATCTCGACCGTGACCTTGACGGGATCGCCACCAAACTCGAAAACATCGCTCATTTGTTTCTCCTACCGTTAAACAGAGGATGCGGCCGACGCAATGCACGCGCCACGGCAGGACAGCGCGCTTTCCGCACTGCGCCGGCCGCATTTTCTTCAAACGCCGTTGTTCAATGCTTACTGCTTGTAGAACAGAAGCTGGTCGCCGCTCGGCTGGATCGAAACCGCAGACTTCACGACGCTGTTCAGCTCGAACGACATCGGGAAATCGCTCACCGTGCCCTCGAACGTCAGGAATGTGCGGTCGGTCGGGAAATCCAGACCGCACGCCGAATCGGCGGTCGGGTCCGACGTACCATCGGAGAACCCGATCGCGAACCATACTTTCGCATCCGAAAGATAGACTTCGCGCAACTTCTGGTGCGAAAGCTTCGTCGGATCGAAGTCGATGTTTGCGGTATATGCAGCATAGTTCGCGAATCCGTTGATGTACTCGCGGGCTTCGGAATTGAGACAGGTGATCTCGATCTGATCCTTCGAGCCGCCGCCGCCCGTGATGCCAGTCGGACATTCCAGCTCGACAACCTGACAGCCGGAAGAATCCTCGTACACAAAATAGAGCTGAGTGCCCTTGGTAGGTGTAGCCATTTTCTCTCTCCATCTCGATGGGATGCGCCGCTTCACAGCGGTGCGTTCGGCTGTCTCACGACAGTCGTTCTCCGGCCCGTACGTGCCGGATTCGTCGAGGCAAAAAAAAGGCCGCACAACGGCGGCCCTTCATTGCCTGATTCGGGTCATCGTTTCAGATGCCAGATGAAGTCCATCGTCCAGCGGTAGAGTCGGACGGACGGCTTCGCTTCGCTTCCTGTTTCGTATCCGTTCGCTGCGAACTGCATGCTGGCGACCGGCTCCACGGCATCGCGGACCGCAGCAGCGAGCTGCCGAGCGACAGGCTCGTTACCCTCTCCCGTGTAGGCGTCGATCTGCACGCGGATGCTGTCTACATCCGGCGTACAGGTAAGCGAGTTCTCGGGGACGATGGAAATGGCCTGCCAGACGATATAAGGCGTCGCGGCATCCTGCGTCGCCATGCCGTGCCCGTAGATGCGATTGCCAACGATTGCGGTTACCGCAGGGCTTGCCGAAAGAGTCTGGAATACGGGCGGAAGCATCACATGAACCCCTTCACTGGCGCCTGCGCGGGCTTCGGCAAACCGTGGTAGCACACGATCCGCGAATTGCGCGGCATGTAGCCGTCCTTTCCGTGGAGCTTGTAAGACACCACACGACCGGGCCAAAGGGCTTGGAACGTGTCAGTGTGCAAGCGCATCGACTGGATGAATCCCTGATCGCCCCATTTCTCCGACGTCGTGCACTCGGCCATATGGCGTTCCGGGCAGGCCATGAACTCGCGATAGATGACCGAGTAGTCGCCGCGCCACGCCATGACGCCGGAGCCGATGCGCTCATCTTCCCGGCTCGACAGGTTTTTCAGCACCGTGAACCTGTGCTTGTGCTTCACCATCCGTGTGATGTCGCCAACGATGGCCGTATCAAGGTCGAGATAGAACGCATCGTCGAACTCGCGGAACAGTTCGATTTTCGACCACCATCCCGGCAGATTGTCTTGCAGCTGGATCGTATCCACGCCAGCAACAGGTACGTCGGACAGGCATACGAATCGATACGCGGTGCCGAGATGCGGCACCACCTGATCGCGCAACCACCGCACGTTGTCCGGCCCGTACTCGACGCGGATGTGCCGATTGCGCCAGCCTCCCGTTTTCAGCACACAGGCGACTGTTTTCATCGCCAGTGCTCCGCAATCCATGGATACGGATTCAAAGACGGATCACGCTTCCCGGAGAACAGGACAAGGCGCGCGTCCTCCGGTAGAACGTGGCGAACCTGGCGCGCTTCGTAGACCCCATCCGCATTCGTCCAGCGCGACTCTCCCTTGCCGAGTCGGTAGCGAATCCATGCCTGGTCCGATCCGATCGTCCGGCGATCCGCCTGCACGATGGCCGGCGTGCTGTTCGGGTCGAACTGATCCCACAGGCAGCGACGCGCTCCGGCATCGAGCATGAAAAGGCCGCCGTTGTAGTGCTGGTCGTTCTCGCCAGCCCGCAACGGGTTGTAGGCATTGATGATGAAATCGTCGTCGCGGTCGAACAGCGGCGTGCAGTCGCGCACCAGCGTCACATCAAGGTCGATGCAGCAGAATCGGTCGCCGAACAGCTCTCGAGCTTCGGCGCTGAATACATACAGCCGGTTGTAGCAGCCGCCAAGGTGACGACACTTGTCCCATAACGGGATCGTCTCGACGCGCGAGTCGATTCCGCCCGGCATGTCGGTGACGCACACGAGCCGGTGCGGGATGTGTACGTGCCGCTCCAGCATGTTGCGCAGGACGTTGACGTGTCTCGACGTGTACCTGCACACTCTCGGAAGCTGGAATCCGGTCGATACCGGGCGCCACAGGAAACAGACGAACGTCAGCACGACACCACCACGCGCCGGAACTTCCTGCTCTCGTGGACGATGATCGTTTCCCCGAACTCGGCAAGCTCATCCTCGCCGCCCGTACCCTTGCGCACATCCACGATCATGACGCCACGACATCGCGGCGCGTAGGTATGGATCGGGTAGTGAAATCCCCAGGAAAGTAGGCTTATCACAACGTCATACAGAAGATCGGGGAACCGTCCCTTGCCGATGTCATGACAGACGATCGGATTCTCGACGCCGTTTGCCGTGAGCAATTCCAGCGCGCCGTCAAAATCGTTGTAATGCGCGAACTGATCCGCCGATGCGTTGAAGCCGGCATTGATTTTCGGTGACTTGCCCTGCTTGTCCAGAAGATGAAGGATCGCGCCCGGATAGTGCTTGCCAAGGAACACGTCGATTCCGGCCATGCCGGAACCAATGTCGAGAATGTTCTCCGCAGTGTTTGGAAGGTACTCCAGGAACGTGTCGAAGGTGTTTTGAAGCTCCGCTCCGTATTCGCTCTTTATGTCCTTGTAGTGTGTCCGCTGCTCTTCAAGAAGCGGCAGGCATCGAGCCGGTATATGCACGAATGTCTCCGAGTTCAAAAACGTCCAGCTTTGATCCGGTCGTGCAGTTCACGACGCGGATGGAAGGGTTGCACTTCGCCCAATGCTTGAACTGGCGCCTGTGATTCACCCATGTGGCGTTGTTGCTTGACGGGCGCTTGTACTGCCCGAAGTAATGGCCGCCTGAAAAATCCATCCCCAGCAGGATAATTTCGGTAGCACCGAGTATCTTCGCAGCCTCAAGCGCGACAACCCCGGAGCATGTGCCCTGCTGCATCCCCTCGATGCGCTGGACGCCGCGAACAAGCGCTGTCGTGAACTTTCGCCCCGCAAACTGGTGCGCTTCCGGGTAGTCATGCCAGAACCGCATATCGGATGCCGCCAATGCCTGCGCGTCCGGTGCCAGCTGGTACGAGAGATTCACCGCAACGCGAGGCAAATGGCGAACGCTATCCGCAACGGACTGAGACATGCTCGGGCCGGTGGATAGCACGCACCAGGTATCAGCCGTCATTCGTGCCGAGAGAGCAAAGCAATGTCTGGTAGTCGATGCCGGAATCCTTGTCCGTCATGACCGCCTGTATGTTGTACGGCTGCCCGCGATACACGACGCGCATCGCCGCCGTAACGCCTGGTGTGTGACGGATCACGATGCGGACGGATACTTCCGATTGCGCCTGCTGCGCGGCGATAAGCTCGCGGCCCGATAGCGGCTCGATTGCCGCCCACCGCTCCGCATACGTTGCCCAATAGCGAACGCGGTCGCCCGCCGAATCGACAGCCTCTATGAATTGCTCAATCTGCACCCAATGGCGCAGGCGACCGGCTGCGATACCGCTCATGGCGCAAGCGTCGGCTTTCGCAGCGCGGACAGGATCGCCGTGCTTGCCTTGTTGAGCGCATAGCCGTAGCCCTCATGCGCCTGCACCACGTTGTCCACGCCTTCGCCGTCTCGGTAGCGGTACAGGCTCGCAAGCTCAAGCAGGACCGCCGCACGAACCTGCGGGAGCAAGATCGGCATTCCTGAACTATCCAGTGCAGGAATTGGATTGCCTGCGGAGTCCAGCACGATATCGCCCGCGCTATCGACCTCCGGCACGTACATCCGCCATTCTTCCTTCATCCATTGAGCGACGGCTCCAGAGACGGCCGGGATGAATAGGGCGAGCCACGCATCATCCGGCCCGCCTGCGCTATCGGCGTCCAGACGCAAATGCGCCCGCGCCTCGTCGAGCGTGACAAGTTCCATAGTCCCCCCGTTGTTACTCAGCGTCCGGCGCTTTCTTGATCCGAGCCGGAGGCGCTTTCTTCCCTTCGGGCAGCGCGGCGGAAGGGCGCGCATCCTTGCCCTTGCGCGCATAGACGGACCAGTATTCCCGGTTCTCGAAACACGGCACCGCGTCGGTGTCCTTCCGCGCAATCCACGACGACCCGTCGCGGTAAACAATGTCGCCCTTGACGTACTTGCGCCCGCTTTCGTAGCGGTCCCGGTAAATCGGCACGGGGAACGTGAAGTTCGCCTCGTTCAGCACCGCGCCATCCAGTACGGACCTGATCGCAATCGTCCGGTCGTCGATTTGCTCGAACGTCGGGATGACGTTGCATATGCCGTCCTTGCCATCCTTCGGCTGCACGATCTTGTCCAGCGCGCGGGCAACGGTGTCGAATGCGCGGCGCTCAAGTTCCAATACATGCTTGGCAATGGCGGCTTCAAGCAGCGGGGAAACATCGTCCATCGTGACCGACTTGCCTGCCTCGCCCTGCGGGCCGCGCTCTCCGTCCTTGCCGTCTCGCCCATCGCGCACCGGATGCTCGTCCATGTACTTGGCAACCTCGGCGGCAACGTGCATATCGATGATCGGCGCAATTTCGTCACAGGCGACCAATGCGCGCACGACTTCATGCACGTCAACCACCGCATCCGCACCGGACGGACCCTGCGGGCCGGGTTCGCCCTTCTCTCCGCGCGGCGGCGGATTCTCCGCAAGATGTTTCGCGACCGCTTCCGCTATCTGCGCATCGGAAGGACCGGGACCAGGTTCACCGATCGGGCCGGGTTCGCCCTTCTCTCCGCGCGGCGGCGGATTCTCCGCAAGATGTTTCGCGACCGCTTCCGCTATCTGCGCATCGGAAGGACCGGGACCAGGTTCACCGATCGGGCCGGGTTCGCCCTTCTCTCCGGCAGGGCCGGCGATGGGCTGGCGCGCCTCAAGTTCCTTGATGCGCGCGTCCTGATCCTCGATGCGCTTTAGCAACGGCGCTGTCGCATCCTTGACGATGGCGGCCATCGCCTTTCCAAATTCGACTGGATCAATCATCGCAACGCCTCGCGCGTGGTGTTGAGCGCCTTCGCCTGCCACAGTTCGGCGCGCAGCTTCTTGACTTCTTCCGACTCATCCGAGACGGACTCCGATTGCCCGCTTGCATCATTCAGGTCATTCCGCGCAGCCAACACGCCGAGCGGGTAGTCCTGATGCTGGCCCCATATCGTGTTGCCGCCAGCGGTTGGTCCGTAGCCAAGGCGGAACCGGCCCTCATCCGGCGTGATCGTCTTTCCGCCAATCAACTTGGTCACGACTTCGGCTTGCTTGGATACGTCCATGCGCAGCAGGGGTTCGGTGTCCATCCAGATCCCAAGGTCGGACGGCAAAGAAAGCGCCTCGTCCAGCAGGTTTTCCATCGCTTCGATGTGTGCCTGCAAGGCGTCCTCGAAGTACAGGAGATTGACGGCATCGACGCCAAGCCCTGCGGGGATCGAGCCAATGCCGACTTTGAACGGCGGGATACCGAACGGCTGGCAAATCTGTTCGTCGCTGTAGCGAAGCTGCTCGACAAGCTGCGAGTCGGCGGAACTCACGGCAAACGCGGTGAATTTCAGGTCTGCGCCGATAACCGCGATCCGACCCGCATTCTTGCCGGTGTAGCCTTCGTTGAATTGCTCGGACAGCTTCTTGGCCGTCTCTTCCTTGATCGACGCAGGGCCGGTCAGGATGCCTCCAGGCATTGCGCGATTGCCGAAGAACTCGGACGATGACCGCAGGATGCGAAGGTTCTTCACAGCCGGCCAGTTCGCCGCGCACAGCGGCGGAACCCCGACCAGCGGATGATGTACCGGCATGCATCGGTCGTGGATAACCTCCGACGCGGGGACCGTGATCGTCCCCTTCAACTCCGGCACTTCGTTCAGGTTGTCGCAAAACAACTGGTAGAACACCGCTCCGTCGTCGGCCACAAGCGGCAGGACGCGGCACGGGTCCAGTACATACAGCGCGGTAACGACGTTTCGATTGTCGCGCTGCTTGAGGATGTAGGCGTTCCCGTTTGTCAGTTTGGACAGAATCCACGACTCACGGAACTGTTGCGCAGTCTGGTAATGATTGGGCTTGCGCAGGACGGGCGAGTAAGCCGGATTCTGCACTTCGGACCATACCCGATCGCTGTCGACCGCCTTGAGAACGAACGGCAGCTTTCCAATGTCCTGCGAGATGCGGCTCAAGCACGCATACAGCGTCGGATAACTCGTGATGTCACCGATGCGTTCCTCGCGATTCCGCTGCCATGCGCCCGTGAACGGCTCATGGATGACGTGCCAGCCGCCTCGCGATTGCGGGACCGCATTGAGCGCCTTTCTGGCGCGCGAAAACTCGATCCCGAAAATACGCATGCTCTTAATCCTCCGCCGTCATGTCGCGGCGCTTGTACTTGCGCTTTTTCCGCTCCGGCGCCGCTTGACAACTCGCGGCCTCCGTCTCAACGACGGTCGAATCTTCTGCTTCCAGCGAGCGAGTCTCGATGACGCCCTTGCCGAGCTTTTCCAGCACGCGAGCGCACCGCGCATCCATTTCCCTGCGACGGCCGCCCTTGTAGATGAATGTCGTAGACATGGATTCCTCGGAAGAAAAAAGGGGCCGCCCGCGAAGGCGGCCCCTGCCAGGGTTAAGCGCCCCAATTGACGCCAGTCAGGTACGCAACGGCAGACGGACGTCTACGTGCCCAATTGATCGTCCGCTCGGCGCGGAAACCAACCAGGTTGCGCTGCCACAAGCTGACGAGCACCGTGCTGGCCGTGGTCGGGTTGTCCGGCGCATCGTCCATTTGCAGCGAGGCTTCGGTGGACATCGAAATGTCGATGCCGCCCTCGTCACCAAGGTAGATATCGCCAGCATTGACCAATGCGACCACCGCGCCCGTCGAATCGTGCGGCACATACTCCGACACGATCACCGGCAGGCCGAACAGCGTGCCGCCCGTCATCGAAATGCCTGGGAACTCGGCCTGACCAAGCGGGTTCTGCAACAGGCTGAGCGCCAGTGCGGTCGTGGCCGGCATGATCCACACGCCCGAAGTCGGCGCATTGTTCGCGGCGATAAACAGGTTGAACAACGTGCGAATATCGGCGCGCACGTCGTCCGCCGTGCCCGTTCCGGTTGCCGCGGTCGATGGCGCGCCATTCAGGACAGACGCCGGAGAAACGCCGGAAACCGCCGCCTTGGCCGGGTCCACGAAGTCAAGATCAAGGCGTTCGCGAAGGGCCGCAGCAATCTGGTCACGGATGATGACATCCGCGCTCGGGCTGGAATCGCGAATGACCTCCATCGTCGCAACCGCAATATTCGCAACCTTGAGCGGCTCCAACGTGGTGCGGCTAAAGTCGAACTTGGTCAGCGGCTTGGCGTTACCCTCGCCCACCCAGTAGCCGTCGCCACCAGAAGTCTGGCCGATCAGCGGCGTGCGGAACGGAACACGACGCAGGCCCGGAACGCCGCCCTGCCCGAAGCGACCGAGGATGGTCTGCGGACGAAGGAACTCAACGAAGTCTGCATATACGCTGGTCGAGTCACCAACCAGGTCGCCCGCCCACGTCGGGTCGGTCGTCGTGGCCGGCGCAACCGCCGCTTTGGTGACCAGCGATGCGGTTGCCGCGACGATATCATCGCGATCCGAGTAAACCGACTTCGCAATGCTGATTGCATCGCGGTGTTCGAGATGACCGAGCGCAAGGCACTTGGCAGCGCGCGCAAACGCAATGCCGGGCTCAAGCTTTTCGGTATTCTTCACCGCCACCGGGGCGCGAACCTGTACGTCCTTGCGCTCCGCCTTCTCTTTCGCAACGGAGTCAACCGGCTTGGCACCCTTCGCAAGCGCCTCGATGCGCTTCTGGCGCTCGATGTCCGCGTCGAGCGTCTTGATCTGCGATTCGAGCTCGTCGAACTCGGAGATTTCTTCCTCGCTCATGTGGCGGTTTTCTTCCGCCGCCTTCTGCGCGATTGCCTCCATCTGCTTTGCAAGATCGGAGCGCGTAAATTCCATGTCGCGGATGTGATCCGCAATCGACTTGGTAGCCATGTGATTATTTCCTGTTGTCTTTGCATCGCCTCACGGCGATGCGTTACGGCTGCCATCGCGGCAGTCGTTTCGCACGCACATGTAACGCGCGCGCTTGCGCCGAGCTTTTAGCCGCCGGCCAGCTATAAGCGCCGTGGATTACGCGCCACGGCTCGCGATCGCCCTCGAAGGGCCGCGTCGTCTCTCGACGATGCAATGCATGCTCCGCTTATCGCGGAGCTTGCAAAATGTTGACGCGCTGAATGCGCGACGGATCGATGCGAATCTGCACGCCACCCTTGATGCTGCGAATGACTTCCGCACTGAGCGGATTCATGGATTTGATCGACGTGATTACGGCCTCCGGCAGCGCCGGAACCGAAACCGTGCTCAATTCGAATATTTCGATTTCCTGAAAATCAATACCGCCGTCGTCCTTGTGTGCGAACTTGATCGGATAAAAGCCGATTGATACCGCACGAACGACGCCATACTTGATTTCCTGCCACGCGGTATCCACGCGGCTCTTGAACTCCCCTTCCTCGGATACGGACGGAATTTCCGCGTCGAACTCGATACCCTTCTCGGTCGGCTTGCGGAACGTGACCGTCCCGATAGGACGCGAGTGCGAGTGCTGGTGCAAAAGAACGAGCGGATTCTTGAACTTCGCTCCGAGCGGGTTGATCGTGTCCCCGACGCGATCCGTTGCTGGCGTGGTGGCAATGCCGGAAAACCGACGTGCGCCGTTATCGACCGCCTTGACTACGAAGGCGGAATATGCGCGGAATGCGTTGCTCATGATTATTTCTTCCCATTGCCTGATCTTGACGAATCGTCATCGGTTCGCTTTTCGTCGGCGCCTAACGCCTTCGCGGCGACGTCAATGGCCGATACCGCAGATTCAATTACGGCCGCAGACACCTTCCGCCCACGCGCGCGCGCGCGCTCCGCCATCGCGAGCATCCGCTCGCGTCGTTCTTTGCACTTGCATGCCATGATTCAGATCCAGAAGAGTTCTGGCTCTTGCTCGCTCGGCATGCTCGCCGCAGCCGCGCCAATAGCCATTGCCAGCGCGACCATGCCGTCAATGCGGCCAGTCGCCTTGCTCTTGTCCAGCTTGCGATTGCCAGCCGGGTCGGAAACCGCCACCGCGTTCATCGCGCACATGTTCAACACCGGGTGATTCCCGTGCCGGATGTTCCCGCTGACCAGTTCGGCTTCCAGCGTGTCAAGCGCAGGCGTCATGCTCTTGTAGCCCTGCCCAAACTCCACAAGCGGAAGTTCGGCCCCGATGCGCGAAAGCTCGGACTTGAACACGTCCATGCGCCAGCGGTCGAAGTGGACCTCACGAACGCCGTGATCCTCGCAAAACTCCGCAAGCCACCGCGCCACGTACTCGTAATCGACGGTGTGGCCCGGGGTCAGTATCAGCTTCCCTTCTCGCGCCCATACGTCATAGGGCACTCGGTCACGGCGCGATCGCTCGGCAACCCCCTCCTCCGGCGCAAAGAACGTCGGCCAGACATGCCACACGCCATCCCGTCGAACTGTCGCAACGGCAGCCGTCAAGTCGTGGCGAGCCGAAAGATCAAGCCCGACGAAAACATCCGAGGAAAACTCGGCATAATCCGGCGTCCCGCTGTTCTTCTCCCATACCGCGCGCGTCACGAACGGATTGCTCGCGTTGACTCGCTGATTGAGCACAAGGTTCCTGTAGGACGCCTCCGCAGACGGCATGCGCTTCGCCGTCTCCGCAAGCCGGCGAACCTCGGCAGGGTTCTGGAACTCGCCAAGGGCAGGATTCGCATGGCGGATCGCCTCGTCCGAAAACGGATCAAGGTCTTCCGGGGCCGTATACAGGAAAAGCTTCGTCTCCGGGTCCGACTTCGTTTGCGCATCGTCGATCAGCACGGACAACAAATCTGCATCGGTAGGTGCTTGCGTGCTGATGATGATCGACAGCGGCGATTCCTGCGCGGCAGAGGCCGTCTCCAGTGCCTCGTACAATTCCGATCGCGGCCCCTTCACCTGCCCGAGCTCATCATGAACCGTGAACACAGGGGAAAGTCCATACGCCGTCGAGGCTTCGGCAGACAATGCACGGTACTTCGTGCCCAACTCCGGACACAGAAGCTCTTTCGCCGTATCTCGAACCGTGACATAGCTCGCAAGGTCAGGCGACATGCGAACGATCTTCGCAGCAAGCTGGAAAAGGATTGCAGCCTGCTCGCGCGATTGCGCAGCGCTGAAAAGCTGACTGTTCGGCTTCGCCTCCGGGCCGCACAGGTGCAACAGCAACAGGAAGGACGACAAACTTGTTTTGCCGTTCTTCCGACCAACCGAAATGATCGCCCTGCGGGTTGGCGTGTCATACACACCAGTGATGATTTCGCGCTGGAATGGCAGCAGCTTCACGTTCTGACCAACAAGCGCCCCCTCGGGAACGCGGCACATCGCCTCAATCCACGCGATGTTGCGCTCGCCCCTCGTTACGCCCCCACTTGCCACGGCTTGCGCCCCGTCTCGCCACGCGCTGCCGTGGCCGCCGCCTTCGGCGTGTAACGGCTCTGTTGCGTCAAGCGTAACTTCGTCCCAATCGACAACAACCGCCGCGACTCCATGTCACGAAGCTGCATCGCGTCCTTTATTTCCTTCGGATCACCACCCGCAAAAGCAGCCTGCACCTGCGCATGGAGTACGTCGCATGACACCTTTGTCCTTACATATTCCACAAGCAACGGTGCCGAATCCGCGCCAAACCAATCAGCCGGCTTCGAGTCGACCACTGCGCGCCAAAGCGCCGCCTCTTCCTCACCAAGCCCATCCGGCACCGGCAAGCGTGAAAGTGGCTGTACCGGCAGAACGCTAAGGCTCGCCGTTGATTTCCTGCTCATTTCTGTACCTACTAGTTCTGGATTTGTTGCGGGTTAGCTAAGAAAAGGTAGGGGCGTCGGTTTCCCGCAACAGTGTTGTATTTTTACAACACCCCCCCCCATGCACCCGCGCGCCACACCACCGCCGCCACTGGCCGCGATCGCGCTACTCCTTATCTATAGTACTGTGCGCCGCATTGGGGATCGGATAGCCATCGACGCCGATCGCTGCGCGCTCCCTGCACCCGCGCGCCGCGCGCGACTCACGCGCGCTCTTTGCGACATGACACTCGATGCATAGCGCCTGCATGTTGCTCTCGTCGTCCGCGCCTCCGAGGTACAGCGGCACGATGTGATCGGCCTCCAGCTCGTCGGTGATCCGCCCGCAGCACGCGCATGTGTAGTGCGCCGCTGCCTTGATCCGAGATGCTCGCTCCATCGAGCGTCGGCCACGGAGGCGGGGGACGCCGGACTTGTCCCAGCTCACGGCCGTCCATCGATGCGTGCCAGCAGCCTGTCCGTTTTTCTGAGCTGCCTGCGCGGGGCGGTCGTCTGTGACCAAAGATTGAGCATTGTCAATAGCGTCATCATCGCTGCATCTCCATCTCGCGCACCGCGCTCTCGTGTTGTTTTGTGTTTTGTGACGCCCGTCACAAAAATACCTGTTGACATGCGCCGGAAAACCGGCGCATACTATCCCCACGGTAGGCCAACGGGCCGCCGCAAACTGGCTGACAAAGGAGCCGATCATGACCAAGATGACCATCACCTCCGCTCGCGGCACCAAGATCGAGCTGGCCGCCAATCACAACATGGGCTTAGTTGATGCAACCCTGCCCAATGGGCAGACTTTGGGCGTCTATCTCGCCGATCACCCCACGCTCGGCCCGGTGCTGTCGAGCCAGAGCCAAGGCGTTGAGTTCGCCGCCCTTAACATCTCGCTCAACGCCGCCGACGTGCCGGCGATCAAGGACTTTGTGGCCAGCGTCCATGCCGCTTCAGCGGCCGACCCTAACACCTACGTCGGGTCTATCCGCGCTTACGACAAGCGCTACGCAAACGTTATCAAGGCGATGGAGGGCTGACCCATGACCAACATCAACGACACAATGTACACCCTCGGGCAACTCGCCCGAGCCATCTATCCGGCCGGGGATATTCCGGCCACCAAGCTCGACCAGCTCCTCGTATACCCGAGCAAAGGGATCGCGCTCCTGCTTAATGGCGAGCCTCGTCATACTCCAGGGGTGCACAAGGTAACGCGCCAGCCGACGGCTGACGAGGAGGAGCTTGCTCATATCATGAGCAAGCTGCCCGCCGACATGCCAAACGGGCCAGTCAAGATCGAGCACCAAGGTCCTTTTTGGACCGGGTGGTATCACTACCTAACCGCTGTTGGGCGCGCCAAGCGCCTCAAGCCTGCCGATCTTGAGCGCGCCGGACAAGCCCTATTCGGCACGCGGTGGAAAACCGACCTTGCGGACGCGCTGCACGTCAATGACCGCCGCATCCGCGAGTGGCTGTCGGGCGAGCGCAACCCTTCTCCCGGCGTGTGGGCCGACATTGCAGCGCTGCTGCGGCAGCGAAGTAACGAGGGAATGGCGCTGCTCGCTGAACTTGAGTTGCTGTGACTGGTATTAATCCCCTCTGGATCTGGGAATTCCGTCCGACCGGCCCGATCTGACAATCCCCTCGTTTCGCCGGCAGCGTTGCCCAGCCGCTGCCGGCGTGCGGAGTCGGGGTACTCCGCTGACCTGATCGAGCGCAGTGGTGTGGTACACAGTCGATCGCGACTCGACTGCTACGCGCCCGGTTTCCCGGACTGTCACCCCCGATTACGCGCCTAGCGCCGTTGCCGGCATCGGCTGCCGCCCTCTCGGGCTGGGGACTCATTCCCGCCGCCCCGCGGCGGCGGTATTGCAGTAACACCACTCCCAGACAGCTCACCGCGGCGCGTCCCCGCGGCTTCCTAGCGCAACCGGCCCGGTCATCCGGCCGGCGGGATGGTCCCTGGGGCGACTCCCCGGTCGCTGAGCGACCTGCCATGTGCGCACTATACCGCGCGCGGACGTGGATGAGCGCGCCGGACGTTACGAAAATCGGCGTGCATGGGCAGACGCTACAGCGGAACACGGAGATGACGGAGCGAGAGTTCGATGCGTTCCTCGTCGGACTGCGTACAGTATTGGACGAGATAGGCGGGAAATGAAACCATCCGACAACTACGACTACACCGCGACCGCACGCAGCGCGCGCAGGCGCGCACGTTCTGCCGCGCGGCTCGACGTCGCGCTCGACGAATATCACGTCGCTGCGCTCGATGCGGCGAGGAAAACCGACGAAGCCGGCCGCGTCATCGAGTCGCGCGCGGACTGCGTGCGACGGCTGA
>ENA-UOVV01000964-UOVV01000964.1-compost-metagenome-genome-assembly--contig:-NODE-964-length-26567-cov-34.122548_pt1 | contig 26567 bp, 23 predicted proteins | sample MGYA00238155_ERZ761577 | MGnify/ENA primary metagenome ERZ761577 (study PRJEB28898, sample SAMN06268775) | compost metagenome | isolation source: Emeryville, CA | place: USA:Emeryville, CA | collected...
TCAGCAAGAGTTAACACACCTGTTACCCACGAGCCCCAGAACCGACTTACGCTCGAAAGAGCCGGGCAATCCGGCAGCACGCAGGGCGCTCATGCGCCACCGCCAAAGTCGTCGAACCACACCTTCCGGGGGAGCGGTTCGCTCCCCCTCAAGATCCATGGGGGAATCACATGGCGGACCACGAACGAACTGGCGCGCACTCGCCGGTCATGACCTTGCTGGTGCTCGTCTCGACGCTGGGAATCCTCGTGTACTCGGGCTTCCTGCTCAATCCCGCAAACCGCGGCGACCTGCTTCCTTACGTGATGGTCATCGGCGCGGAGAGCATCCTCGTGGGCCACGCGCTGCTCGCGATGTGGACCATCCTCGCGGGAAGCGTCGACCCTCGCGACTTCGCGTATCACCGCACCAGGCGGCTGCTGTTCGGCCGCGCAAGCGCGGGGCAGCCGCAGGAGTGGCCGCTGCAGATCGATGATCAGCGCGTCTACGTGGACGTCTTCGTGACCGTCTACGGCGAGGACATCGACGTGATTCGCCGCACGGTGCGCGCGGCAGTCGCCATCAAGGGCCGGCATCGCACGTGGGTGCTCGATGACGGCCGCAGCGACGAGGTGCGCGAGATGGCGAGCGAGGAGGGAGCGCGCTACGTGCGCCGGCTCAGCTCGGGCGGCGCGAAGGCGGGAAACGTCAATCATGCGCTCACGCTCGCCAAGGGGGACTTCTTCGCGATCTTCGACGCGGACTTCGTGCCCCACCCGGACTTCCTGGTGGAGACGCTGCCGTTCTTCGTGGATCCCAAGGTCGCCTTTGTGCAGACCCCGCAGACTTACGGCAACCTCCACACCACCATCGCTCGCGGCGCCGCCTACATGCAGGCCGTCTTCTACCGCTTCATCCAGCCCGGACGGAACCGCTTCAATGCCGCCTTCTGTGTAGGCACCAATGTGGTGTTCCGGCGCAAGGCGATCGATGACATCGGCGGCATGTACACCAACTCGAAGTCAGAGGACGTGTGGACCTCGCTCACCCTTCATGAGCGCGGCTGGCGCTCCGTGTACATCCCCACGGTGCTCGCGGTGGGCGATGCGCCAGAGACCGTCGAGGCGTACTCGAAGCAGCAGCTGCGCTGGGCCACCGGCGGCTTCGAGATCCTGCTCACCCACAATCCCATGAACCCGCGCCGCCGCCTCAGCGTCGACCAGCGCATTCAGTACCTTGTGACGGCGTCGTTCTACCTCACGGGCATCTGCCCGTTCATCCTGCTGCTGGTGCCGCCGCTTGAGATCTACTTCGACCTGCGCCCCATGAACCTGTCCATCTCCGTGGCGACCTGGTTCCTCTACTACGCGGGCTTCTACCTCATGCAGATCCTGCTCGCCTGGTACACGGTGGGATCGTTCCGCTGGCAGACGCTCACGCTCGCGACGGTCTCGTTCCCCATCTACATCAAGGCGCTGCTCAACGTCATCAAGGCCAAGGACGTGGGATGGCAGGCGACGGGCACCGCTCGCGGCTCGTCGCCGTTCAACTTCATCATTCCCCAGACCCTGTTCTTCGTGTTCCTCGTCATCACGTCACTCGTGGCGATCTGGCGCGACGTCGACAACGGCCTCGTCACCCTCGCCACGGCGTGGAACCTCACCAACACCTTCATCCTTGGCGGCTTCATGCTCACGGCCCGGCGCGAGGCCCGCACCCTGCGCAAGGGCCTGCCCCTGTACCCAGAGACGCCCGACGCTGACTCACCTGAGCGCCCAGCTCCCGTGACCGTTGTGGCCCGGCCATTGGAGGTGGTCGCATGACCTGGGCCAATCGGCTCAAGCTGTTCGCCGGACTGGTGCTGGTGCTGCTCCTCACCGCCGGCGCGACCCTCGTGTTCAACCAGCGGCAGATGCACGTCATGAGCACCACGGCGCAGATCGCCGCCCAGCACCACACGGTGGGCACGGATTACGGCGGGATCGTCGAGGACTCCTTTGTCTCGGAGGGCGACTCCGTCACCGAGGGCCAGCGCATGTTCGTGGTGCGCAGCCTCCAGCTCGAGCGGGACATCGCCAACGGCTTCGTGATCCCTGGACAGAACTCCGTCCAGTCGGACGGCACGCTTGTCATCCGCGCGTCGACGGACGGGGTGGTCTCGACGATCGACCCCACGGAGGGCTCGTACGTCGCTCCCGGCTCCGTGCTCGCGACAATCGACGCCAACGGCTCGCTGTTCGCCACCGCGCTGTTCATCCTCACGCCCCGCGACTTCGCCCGCATCGAGGATGGCGCCCCCGTGGATCTGCGCCTGCCGGACAACACCGCATTCTCCGGCATGGTCACCGACCTCACGGTCGAGACCATCGACGGCCAGGCCCACGTCACCGCCGTGGTGCGCTCTGATGGCCTCGCGAGCGCCGAGCCCGCGCCGCTCATCAAGCCGGGCACTCCACTCGACGCGAGCCTGAGTCTGCGCTCGGACGGTCCGCTCGCGGGTCTCCATGATGCTCTGAGCGATTTCGCGAGAAAGATAGGACTGTGACGCGCATCCGGGTCTGCGTCGCGGCGAGCGCTGCGGTGCTGACGCTCACCCTTGCGGCGTGCACCGGAGCCGGAGAGGCGTCCTCGCCCACCGCGCCCGAGAACCAGCCGACCATCACGGTCCCCCATCGCAGTGTGGGCAAAGAGGTCCCGATGCGCCTTGGCGAAGGCGTGATCCCGCCAACCAACCGCTGGTACTCGTCGCTTGCGTTCGGCGACCCGGGGCTGCCGGTGTTCCCCAAGCCGCTGTCGTTCGCGCCAATCGAGGGCGGCTTCACGATGGGGCTCACGCGCCCGGTCGCGAGCGCCCATGCGATCCTCGCGCCCGGGGTGGAGGACGTCACCGCCACGATCGACGGGGCCCGGGACTTTGGCGAGGTCACCCACGCCGATCCGGTCGGCGTCATTCTCGCGATGGGCGACGCGAGAATATCGCTCGCTCAGGGCTGGCCGGTCGTCGGCATCACGGCCGACGCTGACGTCACCATCACCCTGAGCGTCGCCTTCGAAGCGGTGGGCGATGGGGTGGGCGAGGCCGTGACTGGCCAGAGTCGATACGGCGTCCTGGTGCGCGACGGCGAGGTGGCAGGAGATGTCATCAGCCTTGACGACGGCGGGTCGGCGCAGCTGTTTGCGGTGCCGGAGGGCACCAGCGCGGTCGCGTTCGCGAAGGCGCTGGGCGATCCGGTGCTCGGCGTGGGCTGGGCTGGTGAGGCAGACGGCCGTGAGGCGACCACCACCCTGACGTACGCGGAGAACACTGTGCTGACCATGCCAGCCGAGCGAGCGTCGGCCGCCGGTCTGCCCTGCGAACTGGGCACCTACCAGACCATTCACGGCGAGTACGCGGTGTGTGCCGCGGGCAAGGTGACGTGGCCGGTGCCTACGGTCGCCCCGCGCGGCTCGCTCGACCTCAGTCACCTCACCGCCGACGAGCGGGCCGCGATTCGCGCCGCGGTCCGTCAGGACATCATCAACGAAGCCGCACTCCCCTCTGACAGCTACTTTGGCGCGAAGGCGCTGTTCCGCCTCGCGAACCTCGTGCTCATCGCGGAGGAGCTGGGCGAGAGCGATGTCGAGGAGCTCGCTCGCCTCACGCTCACGGATGCGCTGAGGCAGTGGGCGGATCCTGGGCGGTGCGAGATCACTGAGAGCCGCTGCTTCGTCTATGACCCGCGCCTCAAAGGCATGGTGGGCATGACGCCGTCCTTTGGCTCCGAGGACTTCAACGACCACCACTTCCACTATGGATACCTGCTCCACGCGGCCGCCGTCGCGGCGCAAGGGGACGCGGAACTGCTTGCTGACATCGGGCCCGTTCTTGACCAGGTGGCGGCGGACATCGCGAGCGGCCCGTCCGACGCTGGGGCCGCCTTCCCACCGATCCGCGCCTTCGATCCTTTCGAGGGGCACTCGTGGGCCTCGGGGTTTGCCCCGTTCGCGGATGCCAACAATCAGGAGTCGAGCTCGGAAGCGGTGACGGCGTGGAATGGCGTGGCGCTGTGGGCGCAGCTGCGCGGGAATTCGGCGCTTGAGGCGCGCGCCCGGTGGATGCTCTCTGCAGAGGCTGAAGCCACCCGGCGGCTGTGGCTCGCACCCAACCTGTCAGCGTTCCTTGAGTTCGACCACACGATCTCCGTGCTCGAGTGGGGGTCCAAGCGCGACTACGCCACGTGGTTCAGCGCGGAGCCCGCGGCGATGCTGGGCATCCAGCTCATCCCCATGTCGCCTGTCGCTCCCGCCTACCTTGGCGTCATCGATCCCGGCCAGATCTCCCGCTCTGTCGCGGAGGCGAGCGCCAACGGATCCCAGGTTCAGTTCGGGGATTACCTGCTCATGTACTCGGCGCTGTCCGGCCTCGAGGCGCAGGCCAGGGCATGGGACGCCGCGCTCGAGCTGCCGGACTCCGCTATCGACGACGCCAACTCCCGCGCCTACCTCCTCGCGTTTGTGGCCTCCATCTAAGGTGCCGGTTCCCTGCGCGGCGGCACTCTCGTGGGGTGTGACAATTGCTGAGTGACTGAATCCCTGGACAGGCGCGGCCTCACCTTCGGTATCAGTGCCTACGTCATCTGGGGCTTCTTCCCCATCTTCATGTCGTGGCTCGAACCGGCGGGTGCCCTCGAGATCGTGGCGTGGCGATCGATCTCCTCCCTCATCGTGTGCCTCGTGATCGTGGCCTTTGTGCGCGCATGGGCGCGTCTTGGAGCCCTGGCGCGCGACAGGCGAGTGATGTGGCGACTGGTGGCAGCGTCGGGCCTTATCGCTGTCAACTGGGGGGTCATGGTCTACGCGGTGATCGTGGACCAGGTCGCGTCGACGTCGCTCGGCTACTACATCAACCCGCTCATCACCGTGGCGCTGAGCGTGCTCATCCTCAAGGAGAAGCTGCGCCGGCTGCAGTGGATCGCGATCGGCATCGCGACCGTTGCCGTGATCGCGATCGCGCTCGACATGGGCGCGCTGCCGTGGATCTCGCTCACGCTCGCGGTGACATTTGGGCTGTACTCGTTCATCAAGAAGGACGTGGGACACAAGGTCGACGCGCTCACTGGTCTCACCGCGGAGACCGCGTTCCAATTCCCCGTTGCGATCGCTGTGCTTGGCATTGTCTACGCGGCAGGCGAGCGCACGCTGTTCGTGCACAGCGGCGAGGGGCTCGGATCGCTCCACGACGCGCTGCTGCTCACCACGGGCACGTGGACCGCTGGTGCGCTGCTGCTGTTCGCGGCGGGCGCGCGACGCCTTCCGCTCAACGTCACCGGGCTGCTGCAGTACATCGCGCCCACGATGTCGTTCGTGCTGGCAGTGACCTACTTTGGTGAGCCCATGCCCGCCGCGCGCTGGGCCGGCTTCGCCCTCGTGTGGGTCGCGCTCGTGCTCATCACGGTGGACTCGTGGCGCGCTCGCGCTCGCGTGACCGACGCTAAGGCGGCCGAGAGCGGAGAGGTCACCGAGCCGGTCTAGGGCTTGGGTGCGGTGGCGGCTGCTCGCGCGGTTGCAGGGCGCTCAGCCGCAGGGCGCTCAGCCGCAGGGCGCTCAGCTTCAGTCCCCTGCAGACGTGGACCGAGGATCACGTGTGCAGGGTTCTGGCCGCTGAGGCCCGTCATCCACGACGCTCTAGAGAACGACGGCGATGATCATGCCGTCATAGAACTTCACGCCCACGGTCTGCACCACGGAACCCTCGACGCGCGGGTCCGCGCCGATGCGCTCGATGATGGCCCGCGCGCCTCGCGAACTCTCGTCGGGGTCGTCATCAATGACCGCGCCGTTGCGGATCACGTTGTCGACGATGATCAGCGAGCCGGGATGCACACGCTCCATCGCCGCGTCGTAATAGAGCACGTTGCTGGGCTTGTCGGCGTCGATGAACACGAGGTCGTAGGGATCGTCGCCATCGAGGGTGTGCAGGTTGTCGACCGCCGTCCCGACGCGCACCTCGACAGGTGTTCGTGAATGGAGCGGCAGCCCCAAGCAGAGCCTTGGACCGCCGGCGTTACAGTCACTCAGAGTCTTCCCGTGGCCTTCCGCGAACGCTCTGGCGGTGTTGAATCACTCCACCGATCGCGCCGGTCGCCGCGAGAGTGATGACGAGCCCCCAATCCACGACCACATGATCGCCCAAGACCAGAGACTTCACGATTCCGTAGGCCGCTCCAACTCCAGCAAAGACTAAGGCGAGGATAAGGACGCGCTTCAGCATGAGTACGCCTTCCAACCAACGAGCACCGGACCCACAAACTGGAGTTCCATGCACTTCTTGGCACTTGCTGCGGACTTGAACGTGGTCATTAGCGAACTCATCGAGTCGTAGGCATAGGCTGCACAGGTAGCGGCAGCGACAGCACCGATCGCGCCGCCGGCCACAAGTGCGGCACAGAAGACCGACGCGTACTTTGCCTTGTCACTCGCAGTACCTCGCCATCCGGACACCTGTGCCTTCACCTCTGCCTTGTTGTACTTCAGGTAGATCTTCCAGCCAAAGCTAACGCTGGGGTCGGCGACCACAGGGAAGGCTGTGCTGGCGTCGAAGTCGACGATCTGGGTCAATGTCGTGCCGTCAACTTCGTAGTGGGTTGGCACGGGAGCACCGTTGGCGTCGACTGCCCACGGCTCGGCGACAGCAAGGATGAAGTTGCCGTCAGAGTCAGTGACGACCGCGCCGCCTGTCGCAGTAAGCGTCAGAGACGAACCATCGGCGACATCTAGGTCATACGTAAAGGTGTCTGGCGCGCCTGCGTTGTCGATGGTGGTCAGTATCTGCACCGTGCCATCGTCCTTGACCAGCGGCACCGTCGAGGACCCGTTGCCGTTGTCGAAGAACGGGTGATCGCCGGATTCTACGAGCTCAGCGTCATCGGCGAACGGAAGACCGATGCTGAAGTCCGCGGTCCCAGGTACGTCCAGAGAGACGCCCTCGGTGGCGTCGGACGGTACGACAACCTCAACTTCGCCGACAGTCGTCACCTCATCGGGTTCGACGACGCTGGCGTCCGTCAACACCGCAGGTGCCACGTCAGCAACCGCATCCAGCGGATCGGTCCCCTCGGCCGACGCCGGCGTCAGCCCCAACATCGCAAGAACGGACGTTGCTACGAGCACGCCCCCCCCTGCACGATACGTGCGTGAAGGTCGAACAGACATCACGCCCCCTCTTCATGAATGTCCCCGGAACCCCCCTTGGGTCCCCCGGGCCGACGTAAGTCGACAAACCGGACGCTACTACAGCGTCGGGCAGCGTGCAGAGGAAACCGCCTACCCCGCGGTTTGAGGTAGATGGCGGGTGTTTTGGAGCCCGAATTCACCCATGAACTACCTCAAACCTGGGGGTGGGGGCTCTGGGCACGGGTCCTGAGACTCCGCGCGGGCCGCGGCCGTGCAGGATGACAACAGCTAGGCCGCGCGGACGACCAGGGCGTCTGCGAAGGCGATGAGCGAGTCCTTGACGTCGCCCTCTGGCAGTGGGGCGATCGCCTCCGCGGCCCGCGCGGCCCAGGTGGCGGCCAGCGCCGCGGTCTCGTCCACCACCGGGTGCGCAGCCAGCCGCGCCACCACGTCCGCGAGCACCGCGTCGTCGCTCAAGTCCCCGTCAATGGCCGCGAGCAGGTTGGCGTCGTCGCCTAGATCCCGCGGCTCCGCGCGGGATGACTGTGCGGAGTCGCGGGATGACGATGCGGCGGCGCCAGCAGCAACCCGCCGCCTTAACAACAGCACCGGCATGGTCGCCACGCCCTCGCGCAGGTCCGTGCCGGGGGTCTTGCCCGTGGTCGCAGCGTCGGAGCGCACGTCAATGACGTCGTCAGCGAGCTGGAAGGCCACGCCTGCGAGCTCGCCATAGCGAGTCACCTGCTGCACGACGTCGGGCGCACAGCCCGCGAACATCGCGCCAAAGCGAGCGGAGGTCGCGATGAGGGAACCGGTCTTGTCGGCAAGCACCTGCAGGTAGAACTCGACGGGGTCGTCGCCCTCGGAGGGGCCAACGGTCTCGTGAAGCTGGCCAAGGCACAGCCGCTCGAAGGTCTCCGCCTGGATTCGCACCGCCTGCGGGCCAAGCCCAGCGACAACGGACGAGGCGCGAGCGAAGAGCAGGTCGCCCGTGAGGATCGCCACGGAGTTGCCCCACACCTCATGCGCCGCGGGAGCGCCGCGACGAGTGGGAGCGGAGTCCATGACGTCGTCGTGGTACAGCGTCGCGAGGTGAGTCAGCTCCACGACCACCGCCGCATCGACCACCTCGGGACGGCTCGCGTCGCCAAGGTGCGCGGTGAGCAGCGTGAGCGCCGGTCGCAGCCGCTTGCCGCCAGCGTTCACCAAATGGCGAGACGTCGCATCGGCGAGGCGATCCGACTGCGAGACGGCATCACGCAGCCGCTCCTCGACGATCGCCAAGCGGTCCTTGAGCGCCTCGTCGAGCGCCCCGTGGCCTACGACGGACGCCACGACGCTAGTTTCCAGCCAGCGAGGTGAGCAGCACTCCCGCATCCTGAGCCAGCGCGAGCGCCGGGCCGGGAACCACACCAAGCACGAGCGTGGCCACAGCGGACACCACAACGACCGCTCGCGTCAGCGGCGAGTGGTCGATCTCGATGGCGTCCTCCTGGTCCTCGGGAACCTCGGTGAAGAACATCAGCACAATGAGGCGCACGTAGAAGAACGCGGCAGCGGCCGACGCCAGGACGGCTACCAGCACGAGCGGCCAGGCACCCTCGTTGAGGGCCGAGCGGAACACCACGAACTTGCCGATGAAGCCGGCGGTCAGCGGGATGCCGGCGAACGACAGCAGGAACAGTCCCATCGCGGTGGCGAGCCACGGCGAGCGCTTGCCCAAGCCGGCCCACTGACCAAGGCGGGTTGCCTCGGCACCCACGTTGCCGTCGGCCGTCTTCTCGCGCACCTGGGTGATGATCGCGAAGGCGCCGAAAGTCGCGAAGCCGTACGCGAGCAGGTAGAACGGCAGCGAGGACAGCGCCTCCGGGCTGAAGCCCGCGAACGCCACAAGGATGAAGCCGGCGTGCGCCACGGACGAGTACGCGAGCATGCGCTTGATGTCCGTCTGCACCAGGGCGATGACGGTGGCGATCACCATGGTCGCGATGGCGATGGTCCAGAACAGCCAATCGAGCTCCCACTGCAGCGGGTAGATCGACGCGAAGACGATGCGCACCAGGGCGGCGACAGCGGCAGCCTTGACCGCTGCGGCCATGAAGCCGGTGACCGCAGTAGGGGCGCCCTGATAGACGTCGGGCACCCACTGGTGGAACGGCACGGCGCCGATCTTGAAGAAGACGCCGACGAGGACGAGCACGGCACCCACGATGATGAGCGGGTCGTTGCCGCCGATGATCTCGATGGCGCGCTGCACCGCGGTGAACGATGTCTGACCCGTGCCGCCATAGATGAGCGCCACACCGAAGATGTAGATCGCGGAGGAGAACGCGCCAAGCAGGAAGTACTTGAGCGCGGCCTCGTGGGACAGCGACCGGCGACGGCGAGCGAGCGCCACGAGGATGTACAGCGGCAGCGAGAACAGCTCAAGCACCACGAACAGGAACACGAAGTCCGTGACCGCGGTGAACAGCATCATGCCGCCGGTGGCGAACAGCGCGAGCGGGAACACCTCGGTGAGCTGGAAGCCCTGGCGCAGGGCGCGGGTCTCGTCGAGCGTGCCGGGAGCCGTCGAGCCAAGCGGCGTGAACTGCTCCTCTCCAGCGCGGGTCTTGGCCGCAAACAGCAGCACCGCAAGGATGCCGAAGGCCGCAAGCATGATCTGCCAGGCAAGAGACTGGCGGTCAACGACGAGCATGAAGCGCAGCACCACGGTGCCGCTGCCCTCCTCAGTCGCCCACTGCACGATCAGTGCGCCGAGCGCGACCACGAGAGCGGCGAGCGTAAGGGCGATCTGCGTCACGCGACGCACGGCCGGCGTGCGCACAAAGGACTCGACGAGGATGCCTGCCGCCGCGGCCAGCAGGACCACGAGGATCGGGATCAGCGGCGCCCACGTGATTTCGGGCTGGGTCCAGTTCACTTGCCCGCCTCCTGGGAAACGATCGTGACGATGTCGTTCACTGGCTCACGCAGCACGTCGAGAAGCAGACCCGGCACGAAGCCGAGCACCAGCATCGCGGCGATGAGCGGCCAGGCGACGAGGCGCTCGCGCAGCGTGAGCTCTCGCGTGCCCTCCATCGCGGCAGGCGTGGGTCCGGTGAAGACCTTCTTGTACGTGAGCAGGATGTACAGCGCGGCGAGCACCACACCGACCGCGGAGAACGCGACCGCCCATGGCGCAGCCGGCCACGCGCCGATGAACACCATGATCTCGGAGATGAACGGCGCGAGACCGGGAAGCGACAGTGCGCTGAGGCCGATGATGAGGAAGGTTCCGGCAAGCACCGGAGCAACCTTCTGCAGTCCGCCGAACTCCCTGATGGACGCAGTGCCGTGGCGGTTGATGAGGAACGCCACCGCGAAGAACAGAGCACCCGTCGACAGGCCGTGGTTGAACATGTACAGCGCCGCGCCCTGCGCACTCGTCTGTCCAAAGGCGAAGATGCCGAGCACCATGATGCCGAAGTGGCTGACCGAGGTGAAGGACACGAGGCGCAGCAGGTTGTCCTGGCCGATCGCGAGGATTGCGCCGTAGAGCACCGAGATCACCGCGAACACGATGATGAACGGCGCCGCCCAGCGCGATGCCTCGGGGAACAGCACGAGGCACAGCGTGAGCATGCCGAAGGTGCCGATCTTGTCGAGGATGGCGACGAGCAGCGCGGTCGTGGACGGACGCGCGCTCTCCGCGACAGAAGGCAGCCACGTGTGCACGGGGAACATCGGCGCCTTGATTGCGAACGCAAGGAAGAACGACACAAACAGCAGCCGCTCCTGCACCGTGCCGAGCTCGAGGCCCGTGAGGTTGTCGGTGAGGAAGCCCTGCTCGCCACCGGGTCCCGCGACGTACAGCGCGATGACGCCCACGAGCATCACGAGCCCACCGACGAGCGAGTAGATGAGGAACTTCACCGCGGCGTAGCGGCGCTGCGCCCCACCGAAGCTTCCGATGAGGAAGTACATCGGGATGAGCATCGCCTCGAACAGCACGTAGAACAGGAAGACGTCGCGCGCCGCGAAGATCGCGATCATGAACGCCTGGCTCGCGAGTACAAGGGCCAGGTAGGTGGCCCGACGCTTCGCGTCCTTGTCGTCGCGCCAACCGGACAGGATGGCGAGGGGAACGAGCAGCGAGGACAGCAGCACAAGCGACAGTCCGATGCCGTTGACGCCGAGCGCCCAGCTCGTGCCGATCTGCGGGATCCAGGCGTAGGTCTCTTCGAACTGGATCGTGCCTGCCGCGGACTTGTCGAACTGGAAGAACAGGATTGCGGCGAGCACCACCTCGACAAGCGAGAAGCCGAGCGCGATCTCTCGCGACTTCGCGCGCGCGCCCTCAGGCAGCGCGAACAGCACGCCGGCGCCGATGACCGGCAGCACCACCATGACGGTGAGGATCGGGAACATCACTTACCCCCCAACATGGCGAAGAAGGCGACGACGAGCGTGCCCACGAGCATGAGCAGCGCGTACGACCGGGACTTTCCGGTCTGCAGGCCGCGCACGGCCTCTCCGGTCTTGGCGACGCCACCACCCGTGCCGTTGACGGCGCCGTCGATGACCGCGGCGTCGGCGTAGACGAGGGTGCGAGTCAGGTGCGTGCCGGGACGCTCGAAGACCGCGCGGTTGACCGAGTCCTGGAACAGGTCGTTGCGCGCCGCGATGGTGCCAAGCGACGCTGCAGGAGCGGTGAGCGGAACGTCGGCCCGTCCGTACTTGAGCCACGCGAAGCCGGCGCCAATGGCAACCAGCACGAGGGTGGTCGCCATGATCACGGGAATCGGGAGCACGGGATCGCCGTGCTCCGCGTGGCCCGTGACCGGCTCAAGCCAGGTATAGAAGCGGTCGCCCGTGGCGAGGATCAGGCCAAGGAAGGCGGAGCCGACCGCGAGCACGATCATGGGCACCGTCATGATGGCGGGGCTCTCGTGCGGGTGCTGTCCGTCCTCCCAACGGGCCTCGCCGTGGAAGGTCATGAAGAACAGTCGCGACATGTAGAACGCCGTGAGACCCGCACCGATGAGCGCCGTGAGACCGAACACCCAGGGCTGCCAGCCGTGGCCGACGAACGCCGCCTCGATGATCTTGTCCTTCGAGAAGAAGCCAGCGAAGGGCGGGACGCCCAGGATCGCGAGCCAGCCGAGGCCGAACGTCACCCAGGTCACAACCATCGCGGTGCGCAGCGCTCCAAAGCGGCGCATGTCGACCTGGTCCTTCATGCCGTGCATGACGGAGCCCGCACCAAGGAACATGCCCGCCTTGAAGAAGCCGTGAGTCACGAGGTGGAAGATCGCGAAGGCGTAGCCGATGGGGCCAAGCCCAGCGGCGAGCATCATGTAGCCGATCTGCGACATGGTCGAGGCGGCGAGCGCCTTCTTGATGTCGTCCTTCGCCATACCGACGATCGCTCCGAACAGGAGCGTCACGGCTCCGACGATCGCAACCACCAGCTGCGCGTTGGGGGCGCCCTCGAAGACCGCGGCGGAGCGCACGATGAGGTACACGCCCGCGGTGACCATGGTCGCGGCGTGGATGAGCGCGGACACCGGCGTGGGGCCGGCCATCGCGTCGCCAAGCCAGGACTGCAGCGGGAACTGGGCGGACTTTCCGCAGGCCGCCAGGAGCAGCGCGAGGCCGATTCCCGTGAGCGTCGCGGTGGACGCGGACTCGGCGCCCGCGAACACGGTGGCGAAGTCGACGCCGCCGAACGCCGTGAACATGAGTCCGAGCGCGAAGATCAGGCCAAGGTCACCGATGCGGTTGACGACGAACGCCTTGTTCGCGGCGGTCGCGTAGTCGTTGCGGTAGTTCCAGAAGCCGATGAGCAGGTACGACGCGAGACCCACGCCTTCCCAGCCGACGAACAGCAGCAGGTAGGAGTCGGCGAGCACCAGCACGAGCATCGCCGCGATGAACAGGTTCAGGTACGCGAAGAAGCGGCGGCGGTCGGGGTCGTGCTCCATGTAGCCCACGGCGTAGATGTGGATGAGCGTGCCCACGAAGGTCACGAGCAGCACGAACGTCAGCGACAGGGGGTCAACCAGCAGGCCGGCGCTGAGGTTCAGCTCGCCTGTGTTGATCCACTCGAACAGGTGGACGGAGTGCGCGCGGTCATGCGAGTCGAGGCCCAGCATCTGCAGGAAGGCCAGCAGGCCAACAACAAACGCAGTGCCCGACGCTGCCACGCCAAGCCAGTGCCCCCACCCATTCGACCGCTTGCCGGCGAGGAGCAGCACAAAGGCGCTCGCCAACGGCACGGCGATGAGGAGCCAGGTCAGATCCAGCATGTCAACCCTTCAGCTCCGACGGCTCGTCGAGCGAGACCGTCTGGCGAGCGCGGAAGATCGCGACGATGATCGCCAATCCAACGACGACTTCCGCCGCGGCGACGACCATCACGAAGAAGGCCATGACCTGGCCATCGACGGAGCCGTGAAGGCGGGAGAAGCCAACGAATGCAAGGTTCGCGGCGTTGAGCATGAGCTCGACGCCCATAAACGCAACGATCGCGTTGCGGCGCAGCAGCACGGCTGCCGAACCGATCGCGAACAGCACGCACGCGAGGTAGACGAATGCGACGGGGCTCACTTGTCGTCCCCCTTCTCGAGGTGTGCGTGGTACGGCTCCTGGTCCTGCGTCTGGTGGCGGACCTCGAGCACACGCGAGATGGACTCGTCGATGGGCTCGCCGTGAGGGTCGAGCGCCGGAACGTCGAGGGCATTGTGACGCGCGTACACACCGGGCATGGGCTTGTTGACGGGGTCGGCGCCAACCCGGATGCGGTCGGCGGCGATCTCCTTCTGCGTGTGCTTGGGCGTGAGGCGCGGCATGTGCGACAGCACGAGGGCGCCGACGGCGGCGACGATGAGCACGAAGCCGAGCGTCTCCATCACCACGACGAACTTGCCGAAGATCGCTCCCGCGATGACCTCAGGGTCACCAGTGGTGGCGTCCTGGAGGTTCAGCGTGACGCGAGAGATCACGCCGGTGAGGAACAGGCCGAGGCCGGCGGCGACGAGCAGTCCGAGCCACTTCTGACCGGTGATGGTCTCGGTGAGGTCTTCCTTGCCCTTGACGCCGATGAGCATGATGACGAAGACGAACATCATCATCACGGCGCCGGTGTAGACGACGATCTGCACCATGCCGAGGAAGGGCGCGGCGAGGATCACGTAGGCGACGGCGAGGCCGATCATGACAAGCACGACGGCCATCGCGACGTGGACGGCCTTGCGCGCGAACAGCAGCGCGAGCGAAGGCAGCACCGTGATCGCGGCGATCACCCAGAACAGGAACGGCTCAACCACGTGTCACCCCTGCAGGCTTGTTCTCGGGAAGAGTGGGGTCGTCGGGACGGTGCTCGCGCACCCACTCGAGCTGGCTGTCCACGGGTCCCGTGACATCGCCGCGGTAGTAGTCGCCGTCGGTGGTGCCGGGGACCATCGGGTGCGGAGCGGCAAGCATGTTCTCGCCCATGGGCGCAAGCAGATCCTGCTTTTCGAAGATCAGTCCCTCGCGAGTGGGGCCAGCGAGCTCGTACTCGTTGGTCATCGTAAGCGCACGCGTGGGGCACGCCTCGATGCACAGTCCGCAGAAGATGCAGCGCAGATAGTTGATCTGGTACACGCGGCCGTAGCGCTCGCCAGGGCTGAACTGGGCGTCGGGCGTGTTGGAGTCCGCCTCGACGTAGATTGCGTCAGCGGGGCAGGCCCACGCGCACAGTTCGCAGCCGATGCACTTCTCGAGACCGTCAGGGTGACGGTTGAGCTGGTGGCGACCGTGGTAGCGCGGCATGGGAGCCGTCTTCTTGTACGGGTACTGCTCGGTGACGACCGGCTTGAAGAAGTTGCGGATCGTCACGCCGAACCCGGCGACGGGGGCAAAGATCTCGCCGACCGCGCCCTTCTTGGGCAGGTTCGACTCGAAGGGCTTCGTGGCGCCATCGCGCTCACGGTTGACTTCCCAGCGCTCGTTGTTGTCACTCATCAGGGTGCTCCTCACGGGCAGCGACTCGCGCCTCGACCGTGCGGCCGGAACGCGGGGACGGGGGCAGCACTTGGTGCGGCAGCGGCGGGACAGGGTAGCCGCCGGCAAAGGCGTCGAGCACCTCTGGCTCCTTCTCCGTCGGGTCCTCTGTCTCCTCTTGCTTCGCGGAGTCGGAGCGGAACGTCCACACCGCGATGAGGAGCAGCAGACCCACGAAGCCGGCCACGGCGTCGTACATCTCGAGGTTGCGACCCCAAGCGTCGAACGCCTCGCGACCCACGGCGAAGAACACGAGCCAACCCAGGCCGAACGGGATCAGCACCTTCCAGCCGAACTTCATGAACTGGTCGTAGCGGAAGCGCAGCACGGAGGCGCGAATCCACACGAAGACGAACATCAGCAGCCAGATCTTGATGATGAGCCACACGGGGGCGAGGTAGCCGGAGTTGAGCACCTCGGCTCCCGGCCAGGTGGCGCCCCAGGGAGCGCGCCAGCCGCCAAGGAACAGCGTCGCGGCAACCGCGGAGACGTTGATCATGTTCATGTACTCGGCAAGGAAGTACCAGGCGAACTTCGTCGACGAGTACTCGGTCATGAAGCCCGCGACCAGCTCACCTTCGGCCTCGGGAAGGTCGAACGGCAGACGGTTGGTTTCTCCGACCATCGAGATCACGTACAGGATGAACGCGGGAAGCAGCGGCCACACCCACCAGCGGTCGGTCTGCGACTCGACGATGCCAGCGGTGCTCATCGTGTCGCTCAGCATGAAGACCGTCACGAGCGACAGGCCCATGGCGAGCTCGTAGGAGATCACCTGCGCGGTGGAGCGCACCGCGCCCATGAGCGGGTACGTCGAGCCGGAGGCCCAACCACCGAGCACGATGCCGTACACACCAATCGCGGCGCACGCCAAGATGTACAGCACCGCGGTGGAGAAGTCGGTGAGCTGCAGCGGAGTGATCTCATCGGTGAACGGAATGCGCGTCTCGGGACCGAACGGGATCACCGCGAAGATCAGCAGCGCGCAGAACACGGACACGATCGGCGCCGCGATGTACACGAGCTTCTCCGAGGCGCGAACCGTGATGTCTTCCTTGAACACCAGCTTCAGCGCGTCCTGAATCGACTGGAGCAGACCGAAGGGGCCGTGCACATTCGGGCCGGGACGCTGCTGGAGGCGACCGATGACGCGACGCTCGAACCACACCGCGAACAGCACGGACACCAGCAGGAACACGAGAATCAGGACGGCCTTGATGATGACGACCCAGATCGAGTCGGCGGCGAGGCCAGCGTCAGCGATGCAGTCGCGCTGCGCATCCGTGATCGCGGTGGGGTCAACCACACCGCAGAGCTTCTCGACGCGGTCCGGCTGTGGCGCCACTGCGGTGATCAGCGAGATGAGGCTCACGGCGTCGCTCCCTTCACCGTCACGGCGGCACCCGGCTCCACGCCAAGGTCCCGCGCAACCCACGATCCGGGCGACTTGGTGGGCACCCAGACCACACCGTCGGCCATCTCGGTGATGACAACGGGAAGCTCAATCGACGTGCGGTACGCACCCTTGATGCTCACCGCGCCGCCCACGCCGAGGCGAGCGGCGGTACCTGCGGATATGCGCGCCACGGACGTGCGGCCCGTGCCGGCGAGGTAGGGCTCGCCGTCCTGCAGCGCACCTTCGTCCACCAGCTGGTGCCAAGAGGCGAGCACCACATCGCCCGACGCTGCGGTCGCCTTCACGTTCGGGGCGGCCGGGCGCTGGGAGTCGTCGGCACCGAGGGTGGATATCTCTGCGGAGATCTCGCGGACCGTGCCGGTGCCGAGGTTCGCGCCCATCTCGCGGGCGAGAATGTCGAGCACGCGGTGGTCGCTGATCGCGTCGGTCGAGATGGCCGTGGGGAACGAGCGCAGGCGGCCCTCCCAGTTGAGGAAGGTGCCCGACTTTTCCGACGGCGGGGCGACGGGAAGAACGACGTCCGCGTACTCGGAGACCTCCGTGCGGCGCACCTCGAGGCTCACGACGAACGGGGTCTTCTTGAGCGCCTTGACGAAGTCGGCGTTGAGGTCGGACGGCGTGACACCGCCGACGACGAGCGCGTCAAGCTGTCCCTTGGCCGCTGCCGCGATGATCTCGGCGGCGCTGCGACCGGCGTTGGCGGGAAGCTCTTCGACGCCCCACGCGGCGGCGACGGCGGCTCGCGCCTTGGCCTTAGTGACGTCGCGACCACCGGGAAGCAGGGTGGGCAGGGCGCCCGCCTCGACGGCTCCGCGCTCTCCCGCACGGCGCGGGATCCAGGCGAGGGCCGCGCCGGTCTGCTGCGACAGCGACACCGCCGCGGTGAGCGCACCGGCGGCACCTGCCGCCCGCTCGCCAACGATGATGACCGCGCCTTCCTGGCTCAAAGCCGCGACAGCGTCGGCCGGGAGGTTCTGCAGGGCCACGCCCTCGTCACCCGGGCGGGTGGCGATGAGCTGGGCGCCGAGCTTCTCGTTGCCGCGAGTGAGCCACGGGGCCACCGCGAAGACGGAGCGGGCGCGCTTGTTGAGGCGCAGGAAGACGATGCCGCCCTCCTCCTCGGGCTCAAAGCCGACGAGCAGCACGGCCGGGGCCTTCTCAAGGTCCGCGAAGGTGACGCCGAGCCCGCGACCCGCGACGTGGTTGCCGAGGAATGCGAGCTCTTCAGCGGAGGCCACGCGAGTACGCGCGTCGATGTCATTGGTGCCGAGCACCACGCGAGCGAACTTCGAGTACGCGTAGGCGTCCTCGAACGTCACGCGGCCGCCGGGAAGGACGCCGATGCCCTTGGGCCGCTTGGCCTCGAGAGCGGAGCGCAGGCCGGCAGCGGCAGCCGCAATCGCGTCGGGCCACGAAACCTCGACAAGCTCGCCGTCGCGGCGAACGAGCGGACGCGTGATGCGGTCGTCGAGGTTCTGCCACGTGAACGCGAAGCGATCCTTGTCGGTGATCCACTCCTCGTTGACAACAGGATCCTGGTCCGCGAGGCGACGCAGGATCTTGCCGCGACGGTGGTCCGTGCGGATCGCGGCGCCAGAGGAGTCGTGCTCGGAGATGCCGGGGCTCGACACGAGGTCGAACGGGCGAGAGCGGAAGCGGTACGCGGCGGACGTCAGGGCGCCAACGGGGCAGATCTGCACCGTGTTGCCGGAGAAGTAGGAGCTGAACGCCTTGCCGGACTCGTCCTCAGAGGCCACGCCGATGGGGCGGTAGCCGTCGAAGTCGAGCACATCCTCGTCGAAGGTGCCGATCTGCTGCATCGCTCCGCGGTTCTGCAGGTCGATGAAGGCGTCGCCCGCGATCTCCTTCGAGAAGCGGGTGCAGCGCTGGCACAGTACGCAGCGCTCGCGGTCAAGCAGGATCTCGGAACTCAGCGCGAGCGGCTTCTCGAAGACGCGCTTGACGTCGACGAAGCGCGACTCCGGACGGCCGTGGCTCTGCGCCTGGTTCTGCAGGGGGCACTCGCCGCCCTTGTCGCAGACCGGGCAGTCGAGCGGGTGGTTGATGAGCAGCAGTTCGAGCACACCCTTCTGGGCGCGATCCGCCTCAGCGGAGGTGTGCTGCGTGTTGACGACCATGCCCTCGGTGACGGTCATGGTGCACGACGGCTGCGGCTTGGGGAAGGCACGCAGGTTGCCGTCGGGGCCGGGGCTCGCGACGTCGACGAGGCACTGGCGGCATGCGCCGGCAGGCTTCAGTAGGGGGTGGTCGCAGAAGCGCGGGATGTCGATGCCCACCTGCTCGGCGGCACGGATGATGAGCGTTCCCTTGGGAACCTCCACCTCGATGCCGTCGATGGTGGCCTTGACGGTCTCGACAGCTGCGGCTGCGGCCTTATCGGCAGTTGCGGTCACGCGCTCACCTCCACGGTGCTGGCGGTGGCATACGGAAACAGGGCCGACGCTGCGTGGTCAAAGGGGCAGCCGGCGCCCGTGACGTGTGCTTCGTACTCCTCGCGGAACAGCTTGATGGAGGAGGTGATGGACGAGGTCGCACCGTCGCCGAGGGCGCAGAAGGCGCGGCCAAGAATGGAATCGCACGTGTCGAGCAGCTGCTGGATGTCCGCCATGGTCCCCTCGCCGTTCTCGAGGCGCTTGAGGATGAGCGTGAGCCAGTAGGTGCCCTCGCGGCACGGGGTGCACTTTCCGCAGGACTCGTGCTTGTAGAACTCGGTCCAGCGCATGACGGCGCGGACCACACACGTGGTCTCGTCGAAGATCTGCAGGGCGCGCGTGCCGAGCATCGAGCCGGCCGCACCGACGCTCTCGTAGTCGAGAGGTGTGTCGAGGTGCTCCGCGGTGAAGATGGGGGTCGACGATCCGCCAGGAGTCCAGAACTTCAGCTCGTGGCCATCGCGGATGCCGCCCGCGTACTCGAGCAGCTCGCGCAGCGTGATGCCGAGCGGCGCCTCGTACTGGCCGGGCTTGTTGACGTGGCCGGACAGCGAGAAGAAGCCCATGCCCTTGGAGCGCTCGGTGCCCATCGAGGTGAACCACTCGACGCCCTTGTCAACGATCGCGGGGACCGAAGCGATCGACTCGACGTTGTTGACGACGGTGGGACGCGCGTAGAGGCCCTCGACCGCAGGGAACGGGGGCTTCAGGCGCGGCTGGCCGCGGCGACCCTCAAGGGAGTCGAGCAGCGCGGTCTCCTCGCCACAGATGTAGGCGCCGGCACCGGCGTGAACCGTGAGCTCGAGGTTGTAGCCCTTGCCGTGGATGTTCTGGCCAAGGTGACCGGCCTCGTAGGCCTCACGCACTGCCTGCAGCAGGCGGCGGTAGACGTGGACCACCTCTCCGCGCAGGTAGATGAACGCGTGGTTCGAGCCGATCGCGAAGCTCGTGATCGCGACACCCTCGATGAGGGCGTGCGGGTTCGCGAGCATCGTGGGGATGTCCTTGCACGTGCCCGGCTCCGACTCATCGGCGTTGACCACGAGGTAGCGCGGCTTGCCGTCGTCCGGCGGCAGGAAGCCCCACTTCATGCCGGTAGGGAAGCCAGCGCCGCCACGGCCGCGAAGGCCGGAGTCCTTGACCGCCTGGATCAGGTCAGTGGGAGGGGTGGCGAGCGCCTTCTTCAGCGCGTTGTAGCCGCCGTTCTTGGTGTACGTGTCGAGGGTCCAGGACTTCTCCTGATCCCAGATCGCGGACAGGACGGGCGTGAGCTGAGTGGTCATGCCTGCTCCGCCTTCCACCCACTGGCCTTTGCGGCCTCAAGTCCTGCCAGCGTCGGGCCGCCTGCGCCCTGGTCCTCATTGGCGAGGCCATCCTCAAAGCCGGCGAGCACGCGCTCGACCTCCTTGAAGGTGCGCACCTTGCTCGGGCCGCGCGTGGGGGTGACGTCCTTGCCGGCGCGGAGGTCGTCGACGACCTGCTTCGCGGACTCCGGGGTCTGGTTGTCGAAGAACTCCCAGTTGACCATCATCACCGGCGCGTAGTCGCACGCGGCGTTGCACTCGATGCGCTCAAGCGTGATCTGGCCGTCCTCGCTGGTCTCGCCGCTGCGCAGGCCGCAGTGGCTGCTGAGCTCGTCCCAGATGCGGTCGCCGCCCATGATCGCGCACAGCGTGTTGGTGCACACTCCCACCTGGTACTCGCCGTTGGGGCGACGCTTGTACTGGGTGTAGAAGGTGGCAACAGCGCTGACCTCTGCATCCGTGAGGCCCAGCTGGTCAGCGCAGAACGAGATGCCGTCAGGGCTCACGAAGCCGTCGACCGACTGCACCAGGTGCAGCAGCGGAAGCAGCGCCGAGCGAGCAACCGGGTAACGGCCAATGATCTGCTGAGCGTCCGCGGTGAGCTGCGCGAGGGTGCCCTCGTCATACGTCATCGGTCCACACCTCCAAGCACCATGTCGATCGTCGCGATGGCGACAACAACGTCGGCGATCTGCCCACCCTGCGTGAGGATCGACAGCGCCTGGAGGTTGTTGAAGCCAGGGTCGCGGAAGTGAGCGCGCCACGGCTTGGTGCCGCCGTCGGACACGAGGTGGCAGCCGAGCAGACCCTTGGGTCCCTCGATCGCCGTGTACACCTGGCCAGCGGGAACGGGGAAGCCCTCCGTCACCAGCTTGAAGTGGTGGATGAGCGCCTCCATCGACTCGCCCATGATGTGGCGAATGTGGTCAAGAGAGTTGCCCTGGCCGTCGGGACCCAGCGCGAGCTGAGCGGGCCATGCAATCTTCTTGTCGGCAACCATGACGGGCTGTCCCTCGAGCTGCTCAAGGCGGTCGGCGCACTGCTCGACGATCTTGAGCGACTCGTAGCACTCCTCGAGGCGCAGGACCACGCGGCTGTACGCGTCGCCGTCCGTCGAGGTGGGCACCTGGAAGTCGTAGGTCTCGTAGCCGCAGTACGGGTCCGTCTTGCGCAGGTCGTAGGGAAGACCCGCGGAGCGCAGGATGGGGCCGGTGACTCCGAGCGCCATGCAGCCCGCGAGGTTGAGGTTCGCGACGTTCTTGAGGCGCAGCTTGAAGATGGGGTTCTCGAGCTGGAGATCGGCGAGCTCATCGAGACGCTGGCGGATCTGGGGAACGATCTTGCGGATGTACTCGACGGTGCCTTCTGGCGCATCCTGGGCCACGCCGCCGGGGCGGATGTAGGCGTTGTTGGTGCGCAGACCCGAGATCATCTCGATGATGCGGAAGGTGTCCTCACGGCCGATGAACGCCGTGGTCATCACCGTCGTGGCACCCATTTCGTTGCCCCCGGTGCCGACCGCGACCAGGTGAGAGCCGATGCGGGTGAGCTCCATCATGAGCACGCGCAGCACATTGGCGCGCTCAGGCACGTCGTCCGTGATTCCCAGCAGCTTCTCAACGCCGAGGCAGTACACGGCCTCCTGGAACATCGAGGCCACGTAGTCCATGCGGGTGCAGAACGTCACGCCCTGCGTCCACGTGCGGTACTCCATGTTCTTCTCGATGCCGGTGTGGAGGTAGCCGATGCCAGCGCGGGCCTCGGTGACCGTCTCACCTTCGATCTCGAGCATGACGCGCAGCACGCCGTGGGTGGAGGGGTGCTGGGGTCCCATGTTGACGACGATGCGCTGCTGAGCGAGGCGGGTCGCCTCCTCCGCGATCTCGCTCCAGTCGCCGCCATAGGCGGAGTACTCGGCGGCCTCCGGGTCCTCGGTGAAGGCTCCGGTCGCCTGGTACGTCTGTTCGGCGTTCGCCGACTGCGGGGTCATCGGTACTGCCTCCGGGTGTCGGGCGAGGGGATCTCAGCGCCCTTGTACTCCACAGGGATGCCGCCAAGGGGGTAGTCCTTGCGCTGCGGGTGGCCTACCCAGTCGTCCGGCATCTCGATGCGGGCAAGCGAGGGGTGGCCGTCGAAGATGATGCCGAAGAAGTCCCAGGTCTCGCGCTCATGCCAGTTGTTCATGGGGTAGATCGAGACGATCGAGGGGATGTGGGGGTCCTCCTCGCTCACCGCGACCTCAAGGCGCAGGCGACGGTTGTGGGTGATCGACTGCATCGGGTACACGGCGTGCAGCTCGCGACCGGTCTCCGCGGGATAGTGCACGCCGGAGACGCCAAGGCAGATCTCGAAGCGCAGGTCCTGGTCGTCGCGCAGGTGCTGGGCAACCTCAAGCAGGTGCTCGCGCGCGATGTAGAGGGTGAGCTCGCCGCGGTCGACGACGACGTACTCGATCGCCTCCTGGGCCTTGTCGCCCAGCAGCTCCTCGAGGATGTCGACCACTCCGTCGAACCACTCGCCATACGGGCGGTCGCTGGCACCGGGCATCTCGACCCGGCGCACCAGGCCATCGAAGCCGGAGGTGTCGCCGCGAGCGCCGAACATGCCCTGGCGCACGTTGATGAGGGTCAGGGACTCCCTGCCCTCAGCGTCGGGCACCCTGTCGAGAGAAGCGTCTGTCACCGGAGCAGTCCCACCTGGTCGGAAGTCGGGGTGGCGGCGAGCGCGGCGGCCTCAGCGGCGGCAGCGATCTCGCGGCGGTTGGCGCCAAGCGGCGTGTTCTGGATCTGCTTGTGCAGCTCGAGAAGCGCGTTGAGCAGCATCTCGGGGCGCGGAGGGCAGCCAGGAAGGTAGATGTCGACCGGAACCACGTGGTCAACACCGGGAACGATCGCGTAGTTGTTGAACATGCCGCCACTCGAGGCGCACACGCCCATGGCCAGCACCCACTTGGGCTCCGGCATCTGGTCGTAGACCTGGCGAACGATGGGCGCCATCTTGTTGGACACGCGGCCGGCGACGATCATGAGGTCCGCCTGTCGCGGAGAGCCGCGGAAGACCTCCTGGCCGATGCGCGCAATGTCGAAGCGCGGCGCACCGGTAGCCATCATCTCGATGGCGCAGCAGGCAAGACCGAACGTCGCGGGCCACAGCGAGCCGGACCGAGCCCAGCCGAGCAGTCCCTCGACGGTGCCGAGCATGAACGGCGGTGCGTTCTCTTCAAGCCCCATGTGTCACTCCCACTCAAATCCACCGCGACGCCACTCGTACACGAACGGGATCGTGATGAGGACCACGAAAGTCATGATCGCGATGAGGCCAAACCACCCCAGCGCGTTGTGCGCGATGGCCCACGGATAAAGGAAGACGACCTCGACGTCGAACACGATGAACGTCATCGCGACGAGGTAGTACTTGATGGGCATGCGCCCGCCCTCTGTTGCCCCGGGCGTGGGCTGCAGGCCCGATTCATAGCGGTCCAGCTTCGCCGCGTTCTTGCGGTGGGGACCAAGCACTCGCGACGCCGCGACGCCGCCTAGGGCGAGAAGGCCCGCGACCACCATCATCACGATGATCGGCACGTACGGGTTCATGCCAGGTCCTCCTTCTTCACTATGGGCGCGCCGCTAAGCCGCCGGGGCGATTCGGGTCATGAGCGACAGAAGTCGGTCGGCCCACGAACCGCCACGGGGCTCATAGACGTCTGCCAGCAGTCTAGAGACAAATTCCATGATGAGCGGACGGGGCAGTCCGTACCGCGTGCACGCCTTCATGACGCTCGGGTGCTCCACGAGCGACGCGAAAACCCGCCCAAGAGAGTAGTAGCCGCCAAGATCATCCTTCATCATGCGTGCGTAGCTCGCGAGCGCGGCCTCCCTCGCCGACGCTGTGGTCGCCTCTCGCGCCGCCACGGCCGCCTCCGTGGCACGGCGGGCTGCCTGCATCGCGTATGCGATTCCCTCACCGTTGAACGGGTTGACCATGCCGCCCGAGTCGCCGACAAGCATCATCCCCGGCAAGTAGTGGGGCTGACGGTTGAAGGCCATGGGGATCGCAGCACCCTTGATGTCGCCCACCTGCTCGCCGAACTCCCAGTCCTCCGCGGAGTTGTCGAGCCAGTCGCGCATGAGGGCGCGGTGGTCCAGCTTGCTGGGCTTTCCCTTGGCGCTGAGTGTGCCCAAGCCCACATTTGCGGTGCCGTCTCCCAGGGGGAAGATCCACCCATAGCCGGGCAGCAGGTTGGACTTCCCACGCTCGCCATCCCAGATGGTGAGGTGTCCTTCCATCCACTCCTCTTCGTGACGCGGGGTCTCGAAGTACGTGCGGACCGCGACACCCATGGGGCGGTTCTTCTTGCGCTCCACACCAAGACCAAGGGCCATGCGGGCGCTCACGCCGTCGGCCGCGATCACGAGGGGCGCGCGGTACTCGACAGGGTCGCCCGCCTTGCGGCCCTTCTCGTCCACCTCACGCGCGGTGACGCCTACGACGCGGCCGTCCTCTTGGATGGGCGCGTCGACATGCCACGCCTCCCTCACATCCGCTCCCGCTGCGCGAGCATGCTGGGCGAGGCGGTGGTCGAAGTCTGCGCGGGGAAGGCTCAGCCCGTAGTTGGGGAAGGCTTCGAGTTCATGCCAGGGGAACTCAAGACGGTGCCCGCCGCCGATCATCCTCAGACCGCGATTGGGGATCCAACCCTCTTCGCGCGGGGTCTCAAGGCCAATGAGCTGCAGCTCGCGGACGGCGCGAGGGGTGAGGCCGTCTCCGCAGACCTTCTCGCGGGGGAAGCGTGACTTCTCGAGTGCGATGACGTCGAAGCCTTCGCTCGCGAGGTACCGGGCGGCTGCCGCTCCGCCTGGACCTGCGCCAACGACGATGACGTCCGCCTCAGTTTTCACGCCCTCCAGGGTAATCGCGTGCGACTAGGACCTTGAACGCGGAGTCCTGCGCGCTGGGTGTCGATGGCGCCCGGATTCGGGGCGCGCCCGCTTCCTGCGTGTCGCTTAGGGTCCGCCCTGCGCCTCACACCTCCTGCTGGTGGATTCTGCCCGGTCTCTCCCGCCCACGTTCCCCGCTGGTGGATGCTGCCCGGTTGTGGGCACCACACCGGGCAGCATCCACCATCTCGGGCGCAGCCGGGCGGGGCGGGGCGGCGGCGGGGCGGGCCGTCGCCGTAGGCTCGCCCTCATGACCGACGCTGGCGTCAACTGGGCCGGAACACACACCTTCGCGGCACCACGGCTCGTGATCGCGCGCTCCATCGATGAGGCCGCTGCGGCCGTGCGCGAGGGCGCCGACTCCGGCTCACCCGTGCGCGCACTCGGCACTCGGCACTCGTTCCATGACATTGCAGACACGTCGGGGACCCTTCTGACCCTCACCGAGGTGCCCGCAGACCCCGTCCTCGACGAAGCCGCTCGCACCGTCACCGTTGGCGCGGGAGTACGCTACGGCGTGCTCGCCACATGGCTCGAGGAGCACGGCTGGGCGCTGCACAACATGGGATCCCTGCCCCACATCTCGGTGGCGGGCGCTACGCAGACCGGCACTCACGGCTCTGGCATCACCAACGGCTGTCTCACGACGGCGGTGCGCGCTCTCGAGTACATCGATGCCAACGGCGATGTGCGCACGGTGCGAGCGGGCGACCCTGACTTCCCCGCGCTCGCCGTTGGCCTTGGCGCATTCGGCGTCATCACTCGCGTCACGCTCGCGATCGAGCCCACGTACACGGTCGCGCAGTCCATCTGGCGCGGCATCGGGTGGGACACCCTGCTCGACTCCCCCAAGGCGCTGCTGTCCGCCGCGTACTCACTTTCCGTCTTCACTCGCTGGGGAACGCCAGAGCTTGAGCAAGTGTGGGTCAAAGCGAAGGTGGGCGTGGACCCCGCCCTGGCACCGGACTGGATGGGGGGCGCGGCCATGACGCATCACACACTGCTTGCCGAGGGCAATCCCGCGGACCTCACTGACCACGACGGCACACCCGGCCCGTGGCTCACGCGGCTGCCGCACTTCCGGCTCGACGGCACGCCGTCAAATGGCAACGAGATTCAGACGGAGTACGTAGTGGACCTGGCCGACGCTGCGGCAGCTCTGCGTGCGGTGCGGGCTTTGGCGGAGGCGATCGACCCGCTGCTCCTGATCACCGAGTTGCGGACGATTGCGGCAGATGAGCTGTGGCTGTCTGGCGCCTACCGGCGCGACACGCTCGCGATCCACTTCACGTGGCGC